>ERZ773260.2105-NODE-2105-length-23332-cov-10.465954_pt1 | contig 23332 bp, 18 predicted proteins | sample MGYA00511387_ERZ773260 | MGnify/ENA primary metagenome ERZ773260 (study PRJEB29015, sample SAMEA2737745) | human gut metagenome | biome: human gut; feature: human-associated habitat; material: faeces | place: China | collected 2012 ... | reverse complement strand
CTGGGAATGCAGAGAAGATGAAGAAACAGCGCGGAGTGCAGACGAAGAAGTGATCGGGATTGTAATTGATTGGCTGCACGACGAAAAGCAGTTCGAAGGCACGGCATCGGAGCTGTTGGAAATTCTCCATGACGCTCTGCCCTGCGAGCTCCGTCCCAACATTCTCAGCCGCTGGCTGAACAAGCACAAGGGAATGCTGAAAGCAAACGGCGTGAGTTACACGCTCAGGCGCACACGCGACAGCAGGACGATCCGTCTGAGCTGTGACGGTAATGACGCAAATGACGATATTTCTTGGATCGGGGCGGCGTCCAAAATACCGTCACCATCGTCACAACCGTCACGGGCCGCGGCTTTGCCCGGTGTTTCGCGCCAAAGACCGGGGACGGAAAGATGCCCGCCTCTGCCCTGAAAAGGCCTCACAGGGCCGCTGTGGCCGGGATGCGGCGAAGCCGGGCTCCGCCGGAAGCCCGGTGAGTAATTGGACGGGTCTCCATGGGGCCAATCGAAAAAGATAGCAGGAGAAAGGAAGACACCGCTTTCGCGACGCCTTGGGGATACATCAGCCCGCAGTGCGGGCTGAGCGTGGTACCGGAGTGACACCAAAATGGGGGTGTGGTACCAATTGAGCGCACCAAAACAGCGAAAAAGAGCCGGATTTCGGCAGTGTCCCGCGGTTTCCCCGTGACACCAAACCGGCTGAAAAACCGGTACCATGCAAAAAATGAAAGGATGGATGCGATGTACAGATTTCATCAGGAAAAGAGGATAAAGCCCGGCCTGGCCATCACGCAAAGGCATATTCGTTTGTGCGACGGGCATCTCCGGGCAGCGGGTGTGAGTTCGCGCAATGAATTTGTAGAGAAAGCGATCGAGTGCTATGCGGGCTGGCTCGACGTCAAACAAAACCCGGAGTTCTTTTCCCGCTTCGATGCTCACGATTTTTCCGGGTGGCAGGTTTGACGAAGCGCAAAACACCCGTCATCGAAAGTGTGCTGTATAGCTACACCGGCACAGACGATGACTTCAACCGTTTCCTCAAAGCTGTCGTTCACGATTTCTATACTGTCTCCCCTGCACGAATTTCTCAACGGGATGTTGTTGGTTCCGTAGAAGATTCCTCCGCTTAAAAGCTTTCCATAGCTATTCTCTGTCCGCTGTGATATGGTGTGTCGTGCCGAAGCAAGGCGGCGCGGCCGCCATGTCGCGCGGCTGTCAAATCCAGAAAGAAAGCGGGGAAAACAAATGCGGGCCTGGCTCTATTACCGGCTGTCACGGGACGAGGACGAAGAACTCAATTCCCTGACCAATCAGCGCAGCATCATTGCTGGATATGCTGAGAAAAACGGATTCACCATCGCCGGCGAATCCTTTGACGACAATGTCAGCGGCATGCACTTTGACCGGGACGGGATCGAAAAAATATGTGAAGCAGTGGAACAGAACCAAATCGATGCGGTCATCGTAAAAGACCTTTCGCGCCTTGGCCGCCACCGCACACAGACTGCGGTATTCATCGACTACCTCAAAAAGCATGACGTGCGTGTGATATCCGTCACCGAGAACATCGATACCAGCAATGAGAACGACGACCTTGTCATCGGGATGAAACAGATCATCAACGACATGTATGCCAAGGACGCCAGCAGGAAGATACGTTCCACCTATAGGCAAAAGCAAAAAGAAGGGATCGTGATCATCCCTCCCTTCGGTTACTTCAAGGACAAGAACACCAGGCAGGTCGTGATCGTTGAAGAAGCCGCCGACACCGTCCGGCTAATCTTCAAGCTTTACCTTGACGGATACGGTTTCAAGCAGATCGCCAAAAAGCTGAATGCCGACGGCGTACACACTCCGGCATACTACCAGCAAACGCTGCTCGGCAAAAATGTCCCACATACATGGCCGCAGATATCCAAACAGCAGCTTTGGATCAGTACGACCATCAAGCGTATCCTGGAAAACGAATTCTATGCGGGAACGCTCATCTGCCACAAAACCAGGACGGACAAGATTAACAAGACCTTCCGGTTCATTCCGCCGGAGGAACAGTACCGGCATGAAAACGCCGTTCCTGCCATCATTGACAGAGAGACATGGCAACAGGCACAATTCCTCCTCCAAAAGAGGGTGAAGGACCGGGTCCGGGCAGCGCCGGGACAGAAGATACACCGCTATACGGGTATCATTGAATGTGCGGACTGCCACTCGGTATGTACGGCACGGACGCGAAAGCTTCCGCAGGGCGGCCGGCGGGTGGAGTACATCTGCAACACCTACCACCGGTATGGCAAAGAATACTGTACGACACACCTCATCCGGGAGGAAGTTCTGGATGATCTCGTTTACAAAGAACTGCTGCGGGTGAAAAAGATGGCGCACGCGAACTGGGAAGCGATCGACGCGCTCGCCAAAGACTGGGCCGCGCAAAAGTTCAACGCGGAACGGCAGATCGACCGGCTGCAGGAGCGAATATCCGTCCTCAAAAATGAAGTGGAGCAGATTCTGATGGAGAGAATCCGTGATAAGGCTCATGCGGATATCTATGATGTGATGCTGCAGAAGAGGGACGAAGCCATTCAAAGTGCGGAGCAGCAGATCAACGAATACCGCGATGCTCAGGCGAGTATTGAAGCGAGAAAGGAGTCGATGCGGCCCGGCATCGATCTGCTGGACGCCATCACTTCAGAAGGCAGCGTCAGTGACGCGCACCTGCGGATGTTCGTCAACAAAGTTTATCTGCATGAGCAGGATGGAAAGCTGAGTGTGGAGTTCGTACTGAATGCGGATTTTCAGACGCATCTGGACTTGTACGATCAGAACGGAGAGCTCACAGATGTGTGCAATGACCTTGGCTACTACTTCAGCAAAGCTTCTGCCAATGCGTCGGCCTGAAGCGGAAAAAGGAGCGGGACATGCGTGAAGTGCCCCCCAAAAGTTAGACAAAATATGTAATTAAGCGACCTGAAGGGTCTGGTATCTGTGTTGAGCAGGTGTCAGGCCCTTTAGCTTTAGCTTGATTCTGCGGTTATTGTAGTAGTAGAGATAGTCAATGAGCTCGGCTTTGAAGTGTTCCATCGTTCGCTCTTCACCGAAGATGCGTCCTGCCTTTGCCAGTCCCTGACTTTCGCTTGTGAACAGGTTGCATTTACTGACGAGTTTTCCATGGTGGTGCGACAAGTCATATGCGGTATAGGACGGACAGATCTGCTCCGCCAATTGAGCCGCCAGATACTCAGACAACGGCTCCACTTCATACAAAGCGCTCCCGCCCTTATACAGATATATCTCATCCTTCTCGCGCAGCCAGCATTTTGCATATCCGCCGTCTGTCCCGAACTCGGGAGATGTGGAAGACACCCGTTCCGAAACAAATGTTCCGTTAAATGCCGCCCGGCTAATCACTTCATTGAATTCATTTCGATAGAGGGAAACTTTCTTTCAGTTCAGAGGGGACTCTGTTCCTTTCACCTAAAACGTGTCATTCAGCGAAAGAGCATGTGTGACCTTCATCTGCGTCTCCCCTCCTCCACCATCTTATCAGCAAAACAATATACAAAAAAATCGGCCCCGTCTTTACAACGAGACCGACCTGGTGCACCAACTACATCAAAGTACTAAGTCAAGCCGCTGAAGAGGAAAGGCAAAGGGAATAGACCTTTCCTGAGCAAAAACACATAAATCAATTATTTTCTGGCAGATTTCCTCATTTGCGAGCCTGTTTTCATGTGTAAATACATGTAATCCATTGCTTTTTCTTTCATTCCCCAAAAGGCAATATTCCATATTCGTTCTTTCTTTTGCAATACTTTGAATACGCTCCAAACGAATGTCTGTCGAAAAGAAAAAAAGGTTCATCGCTTGATCGTAATACAGCCCATAAGCCTTAAGCAGTTTACTTTGAGTGGAATCAAGATAATAGGAGAGTCTGTCGTCATCTGCTGAAAAAAGGCCCTTCAGCCCGTGGTCTGATTGGCACATCGCCCTGATGCATTCCCAAGTTCCGGCAAAAAAATGCAGCCGTGGAGCAACATCAATACAACGGACAGACCCTGTGATACGCAACAATTCTCGGATAGCAAAAGAATAATCTTTTTGCGCTTTCCTCCCGGAAGCATATTGGTATCGGGAATTCTGGCTGCGGCCATGAAATCCCCATTTGAGCCAATCTGCACTTTTTGTGAAGTCAGGGCAAAAAATGTCCGGTACATTCGATAGGCTAAAATCCCCTTCTTCTGTGAAGCAATACATGCTGGCCACGAGGCCGTATTGCGTGTGAAGCATCTCTAAAAAATGCAAATAAGGATTTTCAAATATACTTGAATAGTACATTGCGTTCTGTGCCAGATCTTTAAAAATTTCAAACGTATCGTCGATAGACAGGTGTATATACGGCTTTTTCTCCACAGTTGACATAAAAAACCGCTCCTTCTGCCATGTTCACTGAGAACTTCCGCCTGGCTGCACGGCGTAGCCAGATAGTTTCTGAAAATTCAACACTGTTTCTGCAAGCAGTTCTCCGGCTGAAAACTGTATCAGCTCGGCGCCAAATCTTCTGCTGCTGCAAACTCAGTTTGCGATCTAAACTTTGAATGAAAAGAGACACGATAGCCATCGTACAGCCATATCGAACCAAGGAGAACATTCTGAATCCTCTCTGCCTACTTCTGCGCTGCATATTGAGCCTCCGTGCGCCCCCTTTTCAAAAAGATGCGCCTCAAAAGGAACTCGATTTCTGCGCAACGCTTCTATCAGCAGCAAGGTGTTTTCTACAGGCACACTTTTGTCTTCCACCGTATGCCAAACAAACACAGGCGGAGTATTCGCCGTAATGTGTCGTTCTAAAGAATAATTCTGTGCAATTTCATCGTCCGGCTTTGTACTGCCTAGGTTTTCAAAAGACTGCCGATGCCCATATTGACCGGAAGTGATAACCGGATATCCTAAAATGACCGCATTCGGTAAATTTTCGCCTTCCGTACATCCCACCTCATACAGCCATTCTTTCGTATGGGACAATATACCGCTGGCCGCCGCTAAATGCCCTCCTGCCGAAAAACCGCAGACAGCAATTTTGCTTGCCGCTATTCCCCAGTCTTCCGCTTTTCTTCTCAGCATGACAATCGCGGCCATCGCATTCATAAAAGGGCGCCCCTTGTCCGCATCTTTCCCCACCGCATACCGCAGTACAAACACATGAAATCCCTTTGCAAAAAAGGCCGACGCCACTGGTTCGCATTCCCTATCTGAAATATAGCTGTATCCACCGCCCGGAATCACCAGAACTGCCGGACGGACCGAACGCTCCGGCATTTCCACAGACACCGTATGACGCCAGCACTCCATAACCGCCTGTCTTCCCAAATCGACTACACTATATAGCATCCTTATTACCCACCGCCTTATATGAAAAATCTGCATCTTGAACCGCTCCGCGCTTTTCTTTTTGCGTCTCTTATCACTGCCGGAGATGTATTCTTAACAAACGGCGACTATACAGAAGTATAACCGCCGTCCGTACCGTTCATATTACAGGGAAATTCTTTGCCCTGTTTTACGGGATTTCTCTGCCGCAAAGGCCATTCTGTGACTTTGCAGCGAAAGCCGTCCCGACGTTTTCATACTTCGCGTGTCGCCTTTTACCGCATCAATAAAATCTTCCACCAGACGGGCGTCGCCGCCGCCGTGCCCCGAAACTAGACTGGACACTGTGTCGTATTTCACGTCGATTATTTTTTTACTGTTGAAATCGGACAATAATATTTGATTCCGATCCAAATGCCCCTGAATATCACCCTTTGTGCCATAAATTCTCAGGATACGGGTTGTCTCGCTCGACAATGCGATCAGATTGAAACTTGCCGTAGAGCCGTCCTCCATTGTGAAGACCGCGCTTTGATGGTCAGCCACATCATTGTCGCACTGATACACACATCTGCCATATTGTCCCGTTTGCAAAGCAGCATATCGACCCGCAAATGAAGTATCGGTCGTCACTGCTGTCGTTGGCCAACTCACATCTGTTATCTGTGTCAGATACAGCTTGGGCGCAAAATAGGGACAGCTCTTTTCATGGGGACAGCCATCCAGACAATGGGTGGGAGCTCCTTCCGGCTTGTTGGCGTGTACAAAATGAGTAAGGCCGCCGTCCGACATTACAGAGACACATTTTTTATTCATAATATAACTGATGATATCCAAATCATGACAGGATTTCGCCAAAATCATCGGACTGGACACCTTTTCGTTTCGAAACACGCCCCGAACAAACGAATGGGCAAAATGCCAGTATCCCACATTTTCTGTCAATTGAAAATTAAGAATGTCTCCAACGGCTCCATTTTCCACCAATTCTTTTATTTTTTCAAAAAAAGGAGCGTAACGCAGCACATGGCACACTGCAAAAATAAGGTTTTTCCGTTCCGCAGCCTCCACCATTTCGATGCATTCGTTTTCACTGGGAGAAATCGGCTTTTCGATCAGGATGTGGTAGCCGCGTTCAATTGCCTTCATTGTAGATTTATAATGCAAGTGGTCTGTGGTTGCGTTCACAACCGCATCCGCAAATTTGGGCTTCTCAAGCACTTCTTCCCAGCTATGGTACAAGCTTGCTTCCGGAATCCCATTGCTGTTCGCCACCTTGTGAAGCCTTTCTGTGTTTGGGTCGGCCAGGCCTGCAATCTCTACTTCGTTTTCGGAAAAATATTTTGCATATACATTGCCGCGTCCGCCTGCGCCTAAAATGATTACTTTCATGTCATATTCTCCACATTATTCTTGATGCATTATATCTTATCCGCTACTTTCGCCGCAGAATCTTTATCTAGGAATAAATGGAAATTGCTGTGTGTTTTGAGCATGGTGGCAGGCACTTGATTAGTCAGATCGCTTTCGAGCGTCTTTTTCACCGCATCTGCCTTTGCCGCATAAGGCACGCAGGACAAAATCGTCTTGCATTGCATGATTTGATATACGCTCATTGAAATCGCCTGCTTCGGGACATCCTCTATTGTAGCGAACCAGCCTTCTCTCATCTGCTGTTTTTTGCAGGCCTCATCCAAGTTGACCACCAGAAACGCTTCTTTTGTTTCAAAGTCCGCCGGAGGATCGTTGAAAGCAATATGGGCGTTTTCGCCGATTCCAATCAACCCAAGGTCGATCTCCCCAGCGCGCACCTCTCTCGTCAACAGTTCAAGTGCTGGCTCCACCCCGTTGTCCGGGTTCACAAGATGCGCCTTTCTGATGTCGACATAACTTAAAAAGCGTTCTTTCAGGTATTTCCGAAAGCTGGCCGGATGTGTTTCCGGGAGGCCAATATATTCATCAAGATGAAACATCTCCACCTTGTCCCACTCCACATCTGCATCTCGCAACGCCTCTATCGTATCGAACTGCGATGCGCCTGTGGACATCAGAAGCCTGGCCTTCCCCTTTTCCGCAATTGCTCTATTCAGCACTTGTGCGCTGAAGACTGCCGCCGCTTTGCCTAATTCCTTTGATGTATCAAATACTTTTATCTCCATTTTTTAATTCATCTCCATCAACTTTGTATTTATGGTTTCTATCGAAAAAACACATACCGCCATTACCGCACGTTCGCGCGGCTCAGAGGGGGATGTTCAGAATTTGTGCCAATTTAGCGCCAATTTTTTCTCCCATCCGCGTAAATCCCAAATCGTTCGGATGGCATCCGTCCACCGTGCAGCCATCCCCGTTGAACCCTTTGAAGAACTGCTCTCCATCCAGAAAATACACGTTAGCATCACCCCGCCGCTGTGCGTTAACGCAGGTTTTCTTAATCACGCTACGCCGGGCATCGTTTTCCTTTTCATCCCCATTGCTAAAGTCTGGTTTGGACAGAAAGAGAATCGGCAGTTCGGGTTGTTTTTCTCTTACGGTTTGAAACAGGCTTTCATGTGTGGCTTCCAGATATCCTACATCCGGCGCATTGTGGTCGTAATCGCAAACGAACGCCCGCATGGGCAGCGACGCAAGATAACGCGCCATTGTCTTTTCGCCGCGGCAGCTTCCGGAAAAACCCAGATTGACATGGTCGCAACGGAGCATCCGCGATACAATCGCCGGATAGGCGTTTCCCGGAATACTGGCACATCCGCCCTGGGTGATTGACGACCCATAATATACAATGGGTGCTCCGGGCAAATATTTCGCGGTTGAAGGAAGCACCACCGCCTGTGGCTCTAGACCGATTCTCACCCGGTCTACTCTCTGATACAAAGGGAAATGCATCAAAATATTCCGCTCTTTTCCTGTTTCCAAGTCCGCCACAGCCTCCAGCTTCGTGTCGCTGTCCATCGAAGGGATCAAGCTTTTGGCATAGTGCGCCTGTCCTTTTTCTTCCACATACAGATCAAACCCACTGCTTCCGGATAACGGCATATGGTTCATCCTGGTAAGGTTTGGCCATTCTGCCGATATGGCCACAATTCTCGAGTTCGTGCGAAAGCGTATCCGGCCTCCCGTGGTGGATGCCGACAGATATTCCACCCCGATATTGCTTTCCTTCCCAACCTGCAGCGGTATGCGCCGATACGGCTCATCCTGTTGGTGCGGCAAAAGCCCGTACACTTCAAATGGCACCTCATCCGCGTCATAAAACCGCAGATCTATTCCGGACGGCATTCGAGTCAGAAAATTTTTGTCTATTTTTTGAATGTCCATAGAGTGTCCCGCCTTCGTGTGTCTTGACAAAACGCCTAAAACAGCTCTGGAACAAGTTCCTCAACGGAGATGGTACGGCCTTCCTTCATAGATTTGTTGGCAGCGATTCCCACGATAGCCGACATTATACCTGCACGGGTATCCGCCATATGGCCCAAAGGATCCTGCACGCTTCCGCGGAACAACATCTCCCGCAGGCGCGAATCTCCCCCGCCATGGGAACCGGTGGCAACCGGCACATGAATATCAATTTCTTCGCCCTGGCGATTGTACAAGCGCAAACGGTGAATTTGGCTGCCCGCAAACGGCCCCACAGAGCCGTGAAAATCTTCCGCCTCCACTCTGCCTTCCGTTCCATTAATTACAATCCGGTATCCTTCATAAGGTGAATGTGCTGTCAGACTGTAGCTCATTATCGCGCCTTTTTTATATGCCACATTCAGGCTCATGGAATCCTCAATATTAATCTCGTCGTCAAAAACACATCTGTCTCTGAAATATCCGTCTTCGCTCTCGCATTCGTAATAAAACTCTCTGTTCAGAGCGGACGCTTGAATATCAAAATAGAATTCGCACTGCTTTTTATATCCGCAGGTGAGGCATCTCTCTCCCCGATTTTCCCTGACCGGACCGTAAAATCTTCTTGTGCCGAATGCGTTCACCTTTACCGGCTCATCGTCAATCAGCCAATTGACCATATCAAAATGGTGGGTGGCCTTGTGTACCAAAAGGCCGCCGGAATTCTCTTTTTTACGGTGCCATCTTCTAAAATAATCCGCGCCGTGTTCTGTGTCCAGCATCCACTCAAAGTGAACGCTTAAAATATCGCCCACACATCCTTCGTGTATCAATTCCTTTATCCGCGTTACAAACGGCATAAAGCGAACATTGAATGTGACGGTCACCTTTTTTCCGGTCTGCTCCTGCGCTTTCAGAATGGCGCGACATTTTTCATCATCAATTGTTAGGGGTTTCTCGCTAATGACGTCGCATCCCGCATGAAGGGCACGTACGATATATTCGTGGTGATAACGGTCCACTGTGGCTACAATAACGACGTCTGGCTTCGTCTCTTCCAGCATAGTATCAAAATCTGTATACAGAGGAATCTCCGTTTCCGTGCGCTTTGCCAGCGCTTCGCAGCGTTTGCGATTGGGATCGAACACGCCTACAATCTGCGCCACATCTCCGTATTCTTTCGCCAGCGGCACAGCAAACATTGTAGTCGCTCTGCCTCCGGCACCTGCAAAAGCATATTTTTTCATCGTTCATCCCGTCCTTCTCTCACATATTTGAGGAAAGAAATTTTGTGCCTGTTATAGCACTTTCTCCATCTCATATTTTCCATCCGTACCCACTCTGTCCCGCCGGACAGCAGCCGACATCTACAGCAATTGCCACCGCAGCGCCACCCAGCAGCACACTGTCTCTCTGTGGCTTCTGAGTGGCGCCGCGGCCTTTTCTCAAAATCTGTTTCCGCTCCTGCGTTTCATCACTTAAACTGTTTTGCAGTCTCCTTGGCCTGTGCAATATCTTCAACCTTATACGAGATTACGTCTTCCAGGCCAAGCGCTTCTGCGTTCTGCTTCATCCGGCTCCAGATCTGCTCAAACTCCGCGTCGTCTTTTGCATAGATAAGTTCCCAGGTACTCGGTACAATCACATCTTTCAGCGCGGCCAGAGTAAGCTTCATATCATCGCTGTCGGGTGTTAAGAACGGAACAAACGAGGTGTCCATCACCGCAGTCATTTTATTCTCAGCTTCCAGCAAATCCTTCAGATATTTGTATCCATACCGCGCGCTCCACGCTTGGGCATCCTCGGTTTCATACTGCCGATCCACATATTCCGTCCAAAGCGTCATCGGAAATGGTTCGCCATATTTTTCTATGGTGTTTCCCATGTTTGGAATGTAGGAAACGATGTTGAACAGCGAGTATTCTTCACCATTTTCCAGAACGTACGTACCGCCGCCGGCTTCAAGATATTCTTTAAATTTATCCGTCATTACCAGCTTACCGTCTTTAATATCCCAACGGTCTCCTTGAGGTCCATTATACAGAGTGAGCAACGCATCATAATCCGCCAACATATCAACAAACTTCAAGCAGGTATCTACATTCTCCGCATTCGCACTGATGGCAATCCCTACCTTGCCGTACGGTTCTTCTGTAACAAGCGACGGCTTGAACTCGTCGAACGGAACCGGCAGATATCCTTTTCCCGCCCAGCCCGGAACACCAGCCCAGCCTGCAACAGACGCCTTGCTTGAAACTTTCTTATCTGCGGTCGCTCGCTCCTGTGTGAGAGAGTCCGGGTCCAGCAGCCCCTGCTGGTTCAGTTCGTACATAAAGCGAGCACCGCGCCGGTAAACACTATCCTCTCGGAAAATAGAATATGGCGTTCCTGTCTCGATTTCATATTCGATACCATACGGGAGATAGTTCCAATGATATCCCAGTATGGAATAAATACTCATCATGTTGAAGAAATGCGTTGTGTCAAAATCAGAGAAAAGATTCATCGCATAGACGTTCATCCCTTCCTCGTTTTGCGGATAGGCCTGCTGCATTTCTTTCAAGATTGGAATAACGTCTTCCAACTTCTCAAATTCCGGCGCACCAATCTGTTCGTAAAGCTGATAGTTCAGTTTGATGGCATAGCGGTCGGTATCCGCCGCAGCATACAGCGTATTTTTCCCAACGCCAAACGGTAAAATGCTCAGTTCGCCATCTTCGGTACCATAATATTCTCGCGCATAGTCAAGGCCTGCTTTTAAGATGTCGTTTTCCATAACGTGCGGCAATTGGTCCTGATAATCATCCAGCGGAAGCAACATCCCAGCCTCCAGAGCGGCTTTCGCATTGGTTGCCGAGTTGAACACAACAATATCCGGCAGACTGCCGCTGGCCAGCATCGCCTGTGTTTTTTCTTCGCTATAGGGAATGACCTCCAAAATGATTCCCTTTTCCAGAAGATAATCTCCCAGCCAGCCAGTCACTGGGCCACTTTGAAGGCCTGCGTTGTACGGATAAAGCGTAATCGTTTTCGCCGCGGAGCCTTCCTGTGCGGTGCTTCCTCCCTCACTGCCGGCCGTACTCCCGGCCGATGCAGCGCCGCAACCCGCTAATCCCAAAACCATTGTCATGATCAACAACCATGCTACAATTCGTTTTTTCATAATTGCACCTCTTTTTGATTCATGTTATTAAGTGACTCTCCTCCGACAAGGGCTACCCTTTCACTGCGCCGATCATAACTCCTTTCACATAAAATTTTTGCACAAACGGATACACACACATTACAGGAATAACAGTCACCATCGTGATTGTAAATTTCAGCGAGGTTTCGGTTACCCGTGTCATACTGTCTAATAATGTCATATCACTCTGAGATATAATCGTAGCTGCAACCGAAGATGCATTGTTCATATACTCATACAATATATATTGCAGCGTAAATAGATTGTGGTCGTTGATATATAATTTTGTGTCCATAAATGCGTTCCAGTTTCCAACAATGGCAAACAACGCGACTGTTGCAAGGATCGGAGTGGATAACGGAAGCACAATTCTGAAAAACCGGGTGAAGTATCCCGCGCCGTCTATCTGAGCGGATTCTTCCAGCGACGGTGGCAGAGATTCAATGAATGTTTTGATCAGTATCATATTGTAGACAGAGATCATTCCCGGGATGATATACACCCAAAAGGAATCCATCAGGCCCAACATTTTGATGTTTAAGTATTTGGGAATGATTCCCGCAGAAAAATACATTGTGGCAATGGTAATACGGTACAAGATCTTGCGTCCCCACAAGTTGTTTTTTGTAAAAATATAGGCCATATATGCGGAAAACAGCAGTGTAATTGCCGAGCCGAGTACAGTGCGGGCCAAAGACACAAGTGCCGCGTTACCAATACGATCCAGTTTGAAAACGTCAATATAATTTTGAAAATGGATCCCGATCGGGTAAAACGTTATTTTTCCCAAATCCACAAAGTCGTTGCGGCTGATTGTAGAAATAAACAGATAATAAAAGGGATAAAAGCAAATCAAGGCGAACAGAATAAACGCCGTGTAATTAATCGTGTGAAAAAGCCTGTCCTTCCAATCCATCTTTATCTTTCGCCTGGGTTCGGTTATCGTCTTAGCCATACGTCCACTTCCTCTCGTATCGTGTTGGTTCCACAGCATATTTTCAGAATACACTCTCGCCTCTTACTTTTTTTGACAGCTTATTTGCAAACGTAAGCAGTACTAGTGCGACAATCGACTTCATGATTCCCACCGCTGTCGCATAAGAGATCAGCCCGCTTCCTATACCCATGTTGTATACATACAAATCGAGCACTTCGATATACGGTTTATTCATCGCGTTACTGAACACCAGATACTGTTCCATGCCCGTATTCAGAAAATTTCCGATGCTGATGATCAATAACACAAAATAAGTTGGTATCAGATGCGGCACTGTAATATGCCAGATTCTCCGCATACGGCCCGCACCTTCCACCATCGCCGCCTCGTACAATTCCGGGTCGATTCCAACGATGGCAGCCAGGTAAATGATTGCGTTCCAGCCCAAATTTTTCCATAGCTGATACAGGCACTGTACAATCCACACATGCTCCTTACTGGCCAGAAAGTCTATCGGGGCATCGATCACGCCCAAGGAAAGCAGAACATTGTTGACAAATCCGCCGTCCACCGCAAACATCGCAAACGCCAGAGAATACATGATGACCCAGCTGATGAAGTACGGCAAAGTGCTCACTGTCTGCACCACTCGCCGTATCTTTGATGAGTGCATTTCATTCAAAAAAATGGCAAATATCGCGCTCAACGGGCTGAACAGATAACCGATACCATGAATTGCAAATGTGTTGCGCAGCACTTCAAACAGGCGTTGGCGCATGACCGGATTGGAAAAAAGATATGTAAAATTCTTCAGGCCGACAAATTCGCATTCGCTCAAAGGCCGCCCGGGCTTATACTGAAAAAAAGCATACGCCCAGCCCCACAAAGGCAGATAGCTGAATACAAATACAATCAACAGACACGGAAGCAATAAGAGAAGAAGCCTGCCTCCCTCCCTGTGCATGCTTGAATGCCTTCGCCGCAATCCGCGCGGAGCTCTTAATATTCCTTCCGCATTTTTCATGGATACTCCTCCTATATTATAGTCAACCACATTTTCATCCGTACTTTTACAACTTTCTACCGGACGCCTGGCGTTGAATCTGCTTGTGTGCGCTTTGCTCTGTCTTCATTGTAACCAGCATCAGCGTCGAAGTATATGAAAAAGATTTTAGAAAATAAAAACAATTCCAGCTTTATGCTCAAAAACTACACCATAAATATAAATAATTATAGTTATTTTTTAGATATAATTGACGCTGAACAGTCGGCTATATTATGATTAAAGCACATCAAGTGAATTCTCTGCGGTGTGAGGAGATCCTACATGTACAACGCTCTGATTGTCGACGACGAAAAATCCATATTGGAAAATATCCAAAAAGCCATCCCCTGGGAAGAGCTTGGCATTGAGACTGTTTTTACAGCGCAGAATGGTTCCGATGCCCTTTCTCTGCTGGAAGCATATCACATTGACCTTCTGATCAGCGATATTCGGATGCCCGGAATGGACGGTCTCACTTTACTGAAGCATGTGCGTGCCGTTTATCCCAATATCCGCTGTATTTTATTGTCGGCATACGGCGAATTCGAATACGCGCGCACTGCCCTTACGCTGGGCATCGAAAACTATCTGTTGAAGCCGCTCAGCGTGGAAGAGCTTATCGCCTCGATACAAAAATCTCTGGATAACCTCGCGCAGAGCAAGCATATTGATCAAAACCTTTTTCATGACAACATTCTGTTGCGCTGGATTACGGGCACGATTTCCGAAGACGAACTGGTGGAACGCACACCTGTGCTGAATATCAACCTGTATTCCCGTAACTACAGCGTCATCCTTTTACATCAATCGCAGCATCATAATTTGCTGCCGCTTTCCAGCAAACTGGAAACGGAGCTCAAAAAGGATTACACCGTCTACAGTCTGGCGCAAGACAACGACAACCGCATCCTGATTCTAGCCTCTCATGAAATAAACGCCATACGGCTCTGCCGTCAGGTGCAACACGTTTTCGACACGGCGAACGCCTCCAAAGATGTTATAGCCGCTGTCGGCTCCGTTATTTCCGGCAGCGCTGAATTGAGTCGAAGCTATTCCGACGCGAAAAGCACGCTGCAATATGCAAAACTTTTTTCTTCCATGCAGGTAATTGCTTTTGAAGAAACGTTTACTTCGCGCATCAATCCGCTCTCTCAATCCCGTGTACAAAACATTCTGGCGTCGGATACCGTTGAGGCTGCGATTTCATCCGGCAAAATTCTCTTTGACGATTTATTCAACTTGGCCAGCACCTCCCGCGAAGTTCATGACCTGGCCAGTGAAATCGGCGCAACCATTATCGCCAAGGCCATGGATGAACTGCCGCAGGGCACTTTTTCACAGCTCAACGCTACTTTATCCGAACGCTGCGGCCCACTTGCACAATATCCCGAAAAAACAAGCTACTACACTTGGCTTGAAACTCTGATTACCGAAACCTGGCTTCTTTATCACAGCCAAACCGGAAGTATCAGCCCAATTGTCAGCCAGGCCTTGCGCTACATAAAGGAAAACTTTAGCGCGTCTGTCTCGATTAAGGAATTCTGCAATCAGTTCGACATCAACGCTTCTTATCTTGGTTATCTCTTCAAAACAGAAACCGGTGTGTTTTTCAACGATTATGTCAGTCAGGTCCGCATCAACAATGCAATGCTGTTATTGGAAAATACTCACAAAAAAATAGCAGAAATCGCAGAACGAGTAGGTTTTTCAAATGTGAGCTATTTTATAAAATGCTTCCGTGGACACACCGGCATTTCCCCGGCAAAATACCGGCAGAACAAGCTGGCCGAATCTGCCACGCTGCAGAAAGGAACTTTTAAATGAAGCTGCATTTCTTCGGTAAAAAAAGCATGTCTCTGAAACGGTTTTACCGCTACGTCCTGATTACTATTCTGTTAGTCATTCTGTGCTTTGTTTTGACAGCCGTCTGCCTCACCTTTATCTCTCAAAAAAACAAAATTCTGACGCATACGCATTCTGTACTGGCCAACATCGCCGAAGAATATCAGGGTATCGAAAAAAACTTCTGGACGCTTTATATGCCGATATTTGAAAATCGTGACACTTATCAGAAAGTATACGACTATTTCAGCAACCAAACCGATTTCGAGCATTCTCCTATCAACAGAAAAGAACTGCACGGTGTACTACATCTAATGACTAATCGGGATTACCGTATTGCCTGGATTGCTTTTTACTCTCCGCTCCGAGAAGAAAATTATGTTTACGTTACCTCTGAAGATAGCCTATTAAAGCTTGACGGAGAATCCCCTATTTGGAATGACCTAAAAAGCAAGAATCGGCCCATAGAGCTTTACGGCGCCAAAATTGCCTCTGATATCGGTCTTACGTTCCCTACCTTTTCCGTTGGAGGCGGCCTTCCTAGTGAAATGGGCAGCGGTGCCATTCTGGTGGGTTATCCCTGTTCTATTTTCGACCAGTACGCGCAAGCCTCTCTTGTAAAAAGTCAAACGCGGTACGTCATCACAAACAAGAGCCGCTATATTTATGATTCACTGGGCTTTTATTCCGACTCCCCATCAAATGTCCAAAACCGCGGACTTCGTTCCATACTCGGTACCCTCGACTATGCGTTGCCTCCATCTGGGAAGCATTACGTCATTTCCTTTCACGTCGACAAGGTCAGCCTTTATTTAAAATCCAATCAATACACGCCTTTTATCGTCACAGGCGGCCTAATCCTCTCTCTCTGCGCCGTGTTTTTTTATTCGCTGTTTTCCAGCCGTATTTTTAAGCAGGTACAAAGCATCAAAAGCGGACTGGAGAAAATTGGCGACAACAATTTACATTACCGCCTGCCGGAAGCAGCATACTCTGGAGAACTTGGAAGCATTTCCCGTTCCATCAACAAAATGTCCTCCAAACTGGAGACCCTGATTGAAAACGAATATCTGTATCAGCTTCGGCAAAAAGAAGCGGAATTGGCAGAGCTCCAAGCGAAATTTGACCCTCACTTTTTGTACAACTCCCTGGAAATCATCCGCGGACGTGTATACGATTCCGGCGACACTGAAACTGCAGACGTCATCAAAAAGCTTTCGCAGTTGTTTCGTAGCTTTATCAATAAAAAACGATTTGTCACCATACAGGATGAACTGGCTTTTTGCAGTTCTTATTTCTCTTTGTTTCATTCTCCCAGCAGCGATAATCTTCAAGTGGTTTACGATGTGGATTCCAGTCTTCTTTTCTGCGGCATCATCCGTAATCTGCTGCAGCCGGTGATTGAAAATTATTTTGTCCACGGCTTTGACCCCAGCAGTTCGCAAAACCACATTATCATCCGCTGTGCGGAAAACGGCCCAGAATACATAAAAATTACAATCATTGACGATGGTTTTGGCATCAACGCGAACCGCCTTGAGGAAATCCGCGCCGCGATGAACGCTTCGGACGACTCCGGAAAGCAAAGCTACGGATTGAAAAACCTGGCAAGGCGCATTCAACTTTTTTACGGACCAGAATGCGGGCTTTCCATCGGCAATAATCAGGAGCGCGGCGTTTGTGTCTCCTTAAAAATCCGCAGACTCAGTTGTGAACAGCACGAATCGCTTTTTCAAGAATTATCCGATGTGGGGGCTGCACACAACCAGTTCCCAACTATTTAAAAGGAGGCAACCGTCATGACAGACGCAGGAGTCCGTGCTTTTGAGATGGTCGCCGCATTGGATTACGAACGCACTGCCGGCAGCCCACAAGAGGCCCAGGCGGCTCGTTCCATTGTGTCGGCACTTCATTCCATCGGCCTTTCTCCTCATACGCAGACGTTCGAAATTCCCCTTTACCAAATTACCCGGGCCTCTTTTTCTGTAACTTCACCCGCTTCAAACGCCCTTTTCTTTGGCGTGACTGGATACGGTCACTCCGGCAATACACCGCCGGAGGGCCTGGAAGCTCCATTCATATACATCGAAAACGGCGAAGATTCCCTTCTTGCACAAGCCTCCGGCTGCATTGCTCTGCTGAATATACACCCCACTCCGACGCTGTATCATAAAATGGAAGCAGCAAATGTTGCCGGATTTGTCAGTATTTCCGGTGCCATAGACGATGACCGCAGAAGCACAGATTTGGAAAGGCGCAGTCTACGAATCGGTCGTCACGTCACTTCCGCCGAAGGAGGAATTCCCGGGCTTTGTATCCGGGCCGAAGATGCCGCGCGCTTATTAGCAGCCAAGCCCAAGCGCTGTAAAATCATATTACAGCAGCAAACTTTTTTCGGGCAGTCCGCCAATATCATCGCGGACATTCCCGGCACAGGACATTCCGAAGAAACCATTCTTTTCAGCGCGCATTACGATTCTGTTCCTTTCAGCCACGGTTCCTACGACAACGCTTCCGGCAGTGCAATCCTCCTGGAGCTTTGCCGCTTTTTTAAGGATAACCCCCTGCGCCGTCCTTGCCGCTTTGTATGGTGCGGAGCAGAAGAAATCGGACTCGAGGGCAGTCGGCATTATGCGCGTTCCCTCAGTCCTGATTCACTCCGTCAAATTGTGCTGAATATCAACATTGATTTGGCGGGCCAACTGATTGGTGTGAATCACGCCGTCGTTTCCGCCGAGGAATCGCTTTGCCATATTCTGCAGTTTCTCGCGGCACATTCCGGAATCGGGCTTACGGTCAGACAGGGAATTTTCCCCAGCGATGCCAGCAGCTTTGCTGATGTTGGGATTCCCGCTGTAACCCTGTACCGCACCGGAGCGGGCGGCCACTCCCGCAAAGATACTGCCTGCCTGCTCCATCCTCTGGCTTTGCAAAAAACGTACGACCTGGCTTTGGAACTGACCCGATATCTTGGCGACAGCATGGTTTTCCCAGTTTCCCGCGCCATTCCCGAAAATGTTCGTCAACCCCTAAATGATTACTTTGCCCGTACAGCAGGTTCTTGATCGTGTCACAACCACTTGAACGCCTATTCGCTCAAGCGGCGGATGCCTGTGCCTGTTTTAAAGATGTGTGCGGTTTTATTAACAGCGGACAGGAGAGAAGCAATTGTAATGAAAAAAAGCAAAAAAGCTACATTTTTTATGATTTGTTTTGTCATGGTGGCATTGGCTTTTATCGACGGCATTTTAGGTGTTTTCCTTCCTCAGATCAAGCCGGAGCTCGGTATCAACGACACGCAGGCCTCTGCCATTTTTGTGGTCAATTTGCTTGGGTTTTGCGTTTTCACTTCAATCGGCGGGCACCTTTGTGATAAAATCGGCAGCCGTAAGAGCTTCTTTCTCCTGCTTGGCACTCTTCTGCTTTTTTGTCTTGCCATGCTCTGCGCCCATACCTATGCCCGGCTGATTCTATTGAGTTTTATTCTATATTGCGCACTTGCCGCCCTTACTGTAACTGTGAATTCGTTTATCCCTTCCCTGTTCACCACTTCCCAGGCTTTTTTCATGAGCTTTTTTCATTTGGTCAACTATGGCGGTATTGCATTGAGCAAAACCACAGCAGGCTTGCTGATCCGGCACAACGTCAATTGGCGCTTTATTTATCTCATCATCGCCGCTATTCTCATTATCTGTCTGGGACTCTGGCATTTCAGCTTTTTCCCAGCGCCAGTCGTTCCAGACACGGAGAAAAAGCCGGAGAGGACACTTCCGCTGAAGCACATCTTCAGCACTGCTTTTTTCCTTTATGTAGCGGCTGTCGGCGGATACCTTTCCAGCGTTACCGCCATGCACAATTGGTTTGTCAATTACGCGGTCATCTCATTTCATATGAATATTGCCAAGGCCTCCTCTGTCTTTTCTCTGTTTTTTATTTTTTCTGCACTGGGAAGCGTGTTCCTCGCCCGGTTCATCAAACGAGTTGGAGAATTCAAGATTGTTTTTCTTCTGTCGTTCGCAGCCTTTTTCTTGTTTTTGCTTGGCCTTCTCTGGCGGCAAACCGGCCTATACCTCATTGCTCTTTGCGGTTTCTTTCTTTCTGTAACATACCCTACCACACTTGTTAATATTCATACTTCTTTTCATCTCAGGCCCTGTTTTATGCTGGGATTGATCGTAACCGCTGGCAGCGCAATCAACCTCATTTTTACATTTGTTCTGGGCATCGCCAACGATGTTTTCGGCGCCCACGCCAGCTTTTATCTGGTGCCGCTGGGGCTGCTCGTTTTTTCTGTTTCCAGCTTTTTCATTTATCTGCGGCAGAATACTTCCCTATCCGAAAATTGATTCGGTAAATCCGATTTTTCATTCAGCACAAAGGAGCTTCTCTATGTGTACCACATTGTTTAAAAACGCGCGGCTTATTCTCCCAACCGGCATTTTCCTCGGTGAACTGCTTGTACGGGATGACAAAATAGAAGCCGTTTCCATCAACCATGCTCTGCCTCATTTTGAAGCACAGCATACTGTTGATGTCAACGGCAAATACCTTTCTCCCGGCTTCATCGAAACGCACACGCACGGCGCGGGCGGGTTTGACTTTATGGACGGTGACCTCGACTCTATCTATGGCGCATGCCGGTCTCATCTTTGTCACGGAACCACAAGCATCGTTCCAACCACCATCACCAGCACCAAAGCTTCCCTGCTGGAGTTTATCCAACTGTTCAATCAGGTAGAACTTACCCGTCCTGACATGCCCAATATTCTGGGACTGCATCTGGAAGGCCCTTATTTCGCATACGAACAGCGCGGCGCGCAGGACCCAAAATACCTGCGAGCTCCCGATGAACGAGAGTACAAAGAGGTCCTCTCCAAAACCAATCGCATTCGGCGCTGGTCTTTTGCTGTAGAACTGGATGGAGCCGAACGTTTTTTACGCACACTGCAAGACCACGGAATTGTCAGCTCCCTCGCGCATTCCAATGCCACCACCGAACAGGTATTCCGTGCTTATGAAAACGGGATGCGTGCACTCACTCATTTCTACTCGGGCATGTCCGGTGTCCGGCGCATTGATGCGTTTCGGGTCGGCGGCGCCATAGAGGCAGGATATCTGCTGGATGATCTGTTTGTTGAAGTGATCGCTGACGGCTGCCATCTGCCCAAAGAGCTTTTGCAGCTGATTTACAAAGTGAAAGGCGCAGATCGGATTTGTCTGGTGACTGACTCCATGCGCGGTGCCGGCATGCCTGACGGCCACTATGTCTTGGGCAATAAAAACACCGGCCTCGATACCATTGTGGAAGACGGTGTGGCTAAATTGCCGGACCGCTGCTCCTTCGCCGGCAGTGTGGCGACCAGTGACCGACTGGTGCGTACATTCCGTAATTTGACTTCGGCACCTTTGTACGAAGTAGTAAGAATGGCAAGCTTGACGCCGGCCAAACTTCTAGGCATCAGCCACCAAACCGGCTCTATCGCCAATGGAAAAAAGGCCGATTTAATCATATTTGATGAACACATTAGTGTCTCGTTCGTCATGGTCAATGGGCGTCCACTTATTGCTTAATACTACAAGACATCGTTGACGCGGCTTTCCGAAGGGATGGCGTCCAGTAAATCGATGCTGGGCCGCATCGATTCTTTTTTCGCTTCAATGCTTGCCTGAGTATTGCATTATCCGGAACTTCTCCTCATATTGTTTTTAATATACAAGCATCTACGCTTGCTATATTCAGCATATATGTTAGACCGAAATAAAACAATCAGCAGAATTCATCCTTACAGCTATGTAAAAAGCGCATTTGCTTTTGCGAATTTATTACACACAGTGTGACGAATTTGCGTCGAAAACCAAAATGTTTTTTGACATCAAGTTCATGTGACAAAAAAGATATCAGTCGGTTTTGTCGCATAAAATCAAAGGAAAACGGGCTTTTAGGAATTATTCCTAAAAGCCCGTTTTCCTTTGTCTTCCTGTTACAAAAAAGATATACCTCTCCAGCATCGATTTAGTACTTCGATAAAAGTTTATAAAAAACATGGTCGTATGTTCTGATACAAAAAACATCAAACAACTCCATGTTTGTTTAAAAGTACGATTCTAATCGCTTTTATAAATTAGCCCTATTGTTTTTTTCGTAGGATTTATGTGTGCTTTCATTCCAGCAGGTGCCTTAAGTTCTACTTGTTGGAGTCTACTTTTCTGAAGGTCATATATGGCAATTAAATAGCCTCCAAATTTAAGTTGCTTTTTTTCCATACGATACATTACATTCTGAATTGATACTAAGTCCTCCTGCGCACCAATAATGATATCATGCGAAATATCGATAGAATATTCTTGTGGGAATCCATCTGCTACAATATTTTCTACTTTATTTTCCCTAATGTCTATTTCTGCGTACACTGTTTTACCATTGGGCAATACAGTTTCCGTGCGAACTACATCTCCATCTAACTGAGTAATCATATTATTTGTTTTAATTAAATTATGTGGCAGCGCTTCTTCACCTGTATCCCCTCTAAACCACCTATGCTTTTTTTCCAATACCGGAGAAGCAGAAACTCTATTATTACTAAAATATTGTTTCAAATGGTCTATAATCTTTTTCTCTAATTCTTCCTCATTACGGATAACACAGTATAAGCCATCATATTGTTTTTGAAACTCCAAAATTTTTTTCCGATTTTCATGATAATCAGAAGAATCCGTCATCGACGGCGGGATTGGTTTATCAAGGAAATATAAAAAAATTTGTTTTCCTAACCCCATCAGCAGCTTAATTTCTTCTTCCGTTCCAGAACCGTATTTTTCAGTCGGCGTACCAAATCGAGTCCAAAAAACGGCAATTGCCAAGTCAGAATTATTCACTATTTGAGCATCCAGCAAATCTTGTGCCGCTCCACCCGATTGAGGATAGCTGTCAGTACTCCAATGCCGTAGCAAAATAGCTATCGAATACAAGTCTACTGCCTCTCTATTAAATATTTCAACTGCTCTATTGACAACAGCAAAACACTCCTCGTATACGTCGCTTGGGCAAGAAAAAAGAACATCAAATATTTTGATTTCTCGACCCATTTCAACTCCTCCATTACTGCATGTTGTAATACACCTATTCTCCTATCCCTACATTAATTATATCATACGACTGTCGAAATAGATATAAATTTTTCACAGAGTATTTTTAGAGTCATTCATCAAACGCACTAATACGCAAGAAATATTAAATCTCCTAGTTTAGGCATTCCATATCTGTATGAGATCGTTTTATAACCGTTGTTCTTTTGTATATCCATCGACAAATCGAATACGAATTTTTTCTGCACTTAACACCGTGATTTGTTCAATGATCCGTGTCACCAGCATATCGGAATATTCTGCGATTTGGAAATCCCTGTCAGTAATTATAGCCAACAAGTCCCTTGTTTTATCCCCTTTCGCCTGCTGCATTTTTGTCTCGTGTTCCTGCCGTTTTATCATCTGTTTTATCTGTAGTATTTCATCGTTAAGCCGGCTCATCTTTGCTTCCATAAATTCGCTCTCCATCCCATCCGTAAGCGTCATCTCCAAAATCCGGTCAAAATCCCTGTTTTTTTGCTCCAGTTGATTTTTCAAC
>ERZ773260.2103-NODE-2103-length-23347-cov-43.228877_pt1 | contig 23347 bp, 20 predicted proteins | sample MGYA00511387_ERZ773260 | MGnify/ENA primary metagenome ERZ773260 (study PRJEB29015, sample SAMEA2737745) | human gut metagenome | biome: human gut; feature: human-associated habitat; material: faeces | place: China | collected 2012 ... | reverse complement strand
GGTTGCAAAGGTAGTGAAAGTTTTGGACTATGCAAGAGGTTAGGAAATAAAAAACACTGATAATTGGCTATGTGGCTAATTATCAGTGTCTATATTTTTATAGAAAATACAAAAAAGTTGATAAGCATCCGGCTTTTCAGCTTTTTCCTTTCTGCTTTCGTCCGGGAGTTTCGGCCTATTCCGTTTCTTCGGGAGTGGAAGAGTCCTCTTTCAGTGGGTTCCAGCCTTGTGCTTTCAGTTCAAATTCCTGACCGTCGCGGGTGATTAGGGCACAGCCCAACTCCGGTTTCGTGATATGGCCTATCAGCTTGATGCCTTCCATTTCGGACACTTTCTCGTGGTCGGCAATGGGGACGGTGAACAAAAGCTCATAATCCTCGCCGCCGTTGAGGGCGCAGGTCGTTAGGTTCATATTGAACTCCTCTGCCATAACGGCTGTCTGGTAGTCGATGGGGATATGCTCCTCGTAGATGCGGCAGCCTGCTTTGCTTTGCGTGCAGATATGCAGCAATTCGGAAGACAGACCGTCGGAGATGTCCATCATGGCGGTGGGCTGCACACCTTCTTTTGCCAATTTCCGGATGATGTCACGACGGGCTTCCGGTTTCAGTTGCCGTTCCAGCAGATACTCTTTGCCAGCAAAATCGGGTTGCAGATCTTTGTCGCCGCCTTTGAGCACGCTCTTTTCACGTTCCAGCAATTGCAGTCCCATGTAGGCGGCGCCCAGATCGCCGGAGACGCAGATAAGGTCGGTGTCTTTGGCGCCGTTGCGATAAACCACTTTGCCCTTTTCGCCTTCACCGATGCAGGTGATGCTGATGGTGAGTCCCGTATAGGAGGAAGATGTATCGCCGCCTACAATATCCACCCCATATTCCTCACAGGCAAGGCGTATGCCGGCATACAATTCTTCCATTTCCTCTACGCTGAAGCGCTTGGATAAGCCCAGGGAAACGGTGATTTGACGGGGAGTTCCGTTCATGGCGTAGATGTCGGAGAAGTTGACTACGGCCGATTTGTATCCCAAGTGTTTGAGGGGTACGTATGTCAGGTCGAAGTGTATGCCTTCCAACAGTAGGTCGGTGGTGACCAGCACCTCTTTGTCCGCAGGGTAGGAGAGGACGGCGGCGTCATCGCCTACGCCGTATTGACTGGATTTATTCTTTAGTTCGATACCTTCGGTGAGGTGGCGGATAAGGCCGAACTCACCGAGGGTTGCTATTTCTGTTCTCATTCAGATATCTTGTTTTAACCCCTTTAGGGGAGCCGGGGACGTTTACGCTCTGTTAATCAACTCTCTCATGATTTCTGTCATCTTCGGCTGTGCGGCATCTGCGGCTTTCTGCACTTCTTCGTGGGATACTTCTACGATTTTGCCTTCCACGCCGAGGTCGGTGATGACTGATACTCCAAACACTTTGATGCCGCAATGATTGGCAACGATAACTTCGGGGACGGTGGACATACCTACCGCATCTGCTCCCAGAATACGGAACAGCTTGTATTCCGCCGGAGTTTCAAATGTGGGGCCTTGCGTGCCGATGTACACTCCATGCTGAACTTTGATCCCTTTTTCGGCTGCAATCGCATCTGCTTTGCGAATCAGTTCTTTGTCGTATGCTTCACTCATGTCCGGGAAGCGCGGGCCGTATGGGATATTCTTGCCCCGCAGCGGATGTTCGGGGAAGTAGTTGATGTGGTCGGTGATGATCATCAGGTCGCCAATTTCGAAGTCCGGATTTGTACCGCCGCTGGCGTTGGACACGAACAAGGTTTTGATGCCCAGTTCGCGCATCACACGTACCGGGAACGTAACTTCTTTCATGGAATAGCCTTCGTAGAAGTGGAAGCGGCCCTGCATCGCCAGAATATCCTTGTTGCCCAGCTTGCCGAAAATCAGTTTGCCGCTGTGCCCCTCTACCGTAGATACGGGGAAGTTGGGGATATCCTCATATTTTATTTCGTACTTCTCGGTGATCTCGCCTGCCAGGCTGCCAAGTCCGGTTCCGAGGATAATTGCCGTCTCAGGATGTGTGTGCATCTTACCTTTCAGATAAGCTGCGGTTTCTTGAATACGTTCTAACATAGCCAATAATGTTTTGGTTAAATATATATTGTTGATTTTGCAAAAGCTCTATCTTGATAGGAAGCACGTATATATACGGTTTCAGTGTTTCGCTCAGGGCCGGGTGATTTTTCAGCCGGGTGGCATCCTTTTCCGTTGTGATAATCATCCTTTTGTCTTTTTCCAGCTGCAAGAACCGTTCTTCGATGAGTTGCAGGTCTTTCGTGCTGAAGTCGTGGTGGTCGCCGAAAGCCAGCAGGCTGACGTTTGGAGTATGCGATTTCACTTCTTCCACCAATGGGGCGGGAGAGGCGATGCCCGTAACGAGAAGCACTTGTTCGTTGCCGGTACAAACAGTCCCTTTCCCTATCTCCGGGAATAGCGGTATCAACGATCCGTAGCGGAATTTGGAGAAATACAGTTGCTGGTACGGATATAGATGCAGCCGTTTGGTGATGATATTGAAATCTATCGGCTTGATATTGTCCGGACACTTCGTGACGATGACTATTTGTGCGCGGTTCTTCCCTCCGGCGGGTTCGCGAAGTCTTCCTGCAGGGAGCAGGACATCATCGCATAGCAGTCGGTGGAAGTCTGTCAGCAGAATGTTCAGACCTGCTTTCACACGACGGTGTTGGAAGGCATCATCCAGTAGCACAGCATCCACAGCGGGGTTCTTCAGTTTCAGCAATTGTTCGATGCCATGACAGCGGTCTTCATCCACTGCTACCCGTATGTCCGGGAATTTGCTTTTTATCTGATACGGTTCGTCACCGATCTTCCCTGCGCTGCTTTCGGCGGTTGCCAGTATGTAGCCCTTGCTTTTCCGTTTGTAGCCGCGGCTCAATGCAGCCACGTTTATGCCTTCGTTCTGCAATAATCTTATCAGATACTCCGTATGCGGTGTCTTTCCTGTTCCGCCTACGGCAAGGTTGCCCACACATATCACAGGAATGTCAAAACTCTTCGACCGGAGCCAGCCCCAGTCAAAGAGTTTGTTTCGCAAGCACACCCCTATCCCGTAGAGCCAGGAGAGGGGATATAGCCAATGATGTATTTTTACGGATGCATCTCTCATTTAGAATTATTGTATGTTCAGTTCAAACGGCACACGTGCCTGTATACGGTCTATCTTGTCGAAGTTTTCGATGATGCCGAACTGACGATATACATCGCTTATTTTTCCGTTCAGCATGCGAGCCTTGATGTAATTTCCGGGATTCGTATTCATCAGGCTCTCCAAGAAGCCCTCTTTTTTGGGATAGTTCATTACGGTATAGGTATCCACGCCAGCTTTGGCAACGGCGATTTCCAGAGCCTTGTCCAGACCGCCCAGTTCGTCCACCAAGCCCAGTTCTTTGGCGGTACTCCCTGTCCATACCCGGCCTTGTGCAATTTTGTCAAGCTCTTCCATGCTGATGCCGCGTCCGTCGGAGCAGCGGGTCAGGAAGAGTTTGTAGCCGTTGTTGACGTACATTTGCATCAGTCCTTTTTCACCGTCATTCATCGGTCGGGTGAGGTTGCCGAAGTCGGCATAAGGGTTGGTTTTTACGATGTCGAAGTTCAGGCCGAGTTTCTCTGTCAGTCCTTTGGCGTTGGGCATCATGCCAAAGATGCCGATAGAGCCGGTCAGAGTGGTGGGTTCGGCAACGATGGTGTCGGCATTGCAGGCAATGTAGTAGCCGCCGGATGCTGCATAGTCGCCCATGGACACGATTACCGGTTTCTCTTTCTTCAGTTGTTCTACGGCATACCATATCTGTTCGGAACCGTAGGCGCTTCCACCCGGGGAGTTGACGCGCAGCACTACGGCTTTCACATTTTCATCATCTTTCAACTTGCGCAGGTCTCTGATAACCTTTTCGGAGTTGATGCCCTCTTCGGTAGAAGCCGACGAACCGCCGTCAATTTCACCGTATGCATAATATACGGCAATCACGTTTCCGCTCTTGTCTTTGGGTACGTTCTTTTTCACGTTTACCATGTCCTGAATGCCCAGCACCGGCATGTCGTCGTCCTTGTCGATGCCTACAAGGGTTTTCAGGTAGTCGCGTACATCGTTTTTATAGATCAGGGTGTCTACCAATCCGTTTTTCACGCTCTCCTCTGCGGGATAGAACATCAGCATGCGGTCGGCCTCTTTGTTCAGGGCTTCTACGGAGAGGTTGCGCGATTCGGCAATGTCGCCCGTAATCTGTCCCCAAACGGACGACAGGTAGACGTTCACCTGCTCGCGGTTGGCAGGGCTCATTTCGGTAGCGATGAATGGTTCAACTGCCGATTTGTATGTACCCACTTTGAATACTTGCATTTCCACGCCGATCTTTTCCAGCAGGTCTTTGAAGAACATCGGGGTGGCTGCCAATCCCCGCCATTCGAGCATACCTTGCGGGTTCAGCATCACTTTGTCCGCTATGCTGGACAGGTAGTAGAGGCTTTGTGTGTAGGAGTCGCCGTAGGCTACGATGAATTTGCCCGATTCCTTGAAGTCTTTCAGTGCGTGGCGAATTTCTTCAAGGGAGGCGTAGCCTGCGCTCAGAGAATTGGCCTGAATATAAATGCCTTTGATGTTTTCGTTTTCTTTGGCTTTCCTGATAGAAGAGAGAACATCATCCAGACCATAAGTCTTATAATCGTCTTTCATGAGGATGTCCAACGGGTTTTCCTGACTGCGTTCGGCCAGTGTGCCGTTCAGGTCCAGCATCATAACGGAGTTCTTGCGCACTTGCGTTTCCGACTCCGAGGAGGATACCATACTGAAAACTACGAGAATACTGATGAAAAACAGAACGACGCTCGATACGATAATTCCCGTTACGGTGGCGAGCGTAAATTTCAAGAAATCTTTCATTGTCTTATTGTTTTTGGTATGCTAACTTTTTTAAGCTAACAAAGATAAATAATTAGGTTGATATTTTCCCTATCTGTCGCAAGGTTTTTCGTTTTTGTCACATGATATGCCCTAAATATTTGCTGCATTGTTAATTCCTGTTCTGCGGCATAATTTCAATAAATCGGATAAGAGAGTGGAAAAAATGATAAAACAAAGGTAATTATGTGGGATCGGTATTCACCTTTGGCGAAAATCAACTTCATTGTTTGCGGTTCTATCTATTCTTTGATGAAGCACATTTTTGAGGACCACAAAGAACCTTTGTTCGGACGGTTGACGTCTAAATTTGTGTTGAAACCGTTTAAGACGTCTGTGCTCATAGAGATTTTACGTGATTATAATCCTGCCTACACTCCGGATGATTTGCTGTGCCTGTACACGCTGATAGGCGGAGTGACTTAATATGTCACTTATTGCAGACAATTAGCATCCGTCTTTTCGGGGTTTGATTTATGATGTTATATATTTGCCGGATAAAGATTTGGTATTTAAACAAATATGATTTGCGGTTTGTTGATAAGTCGATTTTTCATCTATTATTTTTATAACAAATTCTATGTTTAAGTTCAAAATGTGTACTTTTACGGAGAAGTAGAATGTGTAATCGGTAAATGGACCTGCGAAACAAAAAGAAGAAATTGAGTATTCATGTTATATTAAATCCTTGTAAGGCAAGTGGTGATGAAATTTACTCTCTTGCGATTCGTGTGCTGTATTGTCGCAAGAAGAAGGAATATTCGTTGGGCAGGCAGGTTCATCGGTCCAACTATCGGGTGGATGGGGAACGGGTGGTGTATTCTCCGGAGGGGATTTTGAAGCGTAGAGATCCCGGCAGCATCAATCGTCTTATTATGGAGGAGAAGGAGGGGATTGTGAAGTCTTTTCTTTTTTTGGAGAGGACGGAGCCGGGGTTTGGTTTGGAGCGTTTGATGCAGAGACATCACAAGGAACGGCACGACCAGTATGTGGAAAAGTTCATTTTGCAATATATAGACTCTTTGAGAGAGGAAGGGAAGCTGGGAACAGCAGATGCTTATATGAGCGGGTTGCGTTCTCTGTTGCGTTTTTGCAGTCCGCGGAAGATAAAGTTCAAGGATGTGGACTATGTTTTCATTACGGACTACATGCACTATTTGCGTGCGCGAGGGGTTGCGGAGAACACTGTCCACATGTACCTCAGCAATTTCAGGGCGATTTGCAACAAGGCACGCAAGCAGGGGGTGAAGGTTGGCAAGGATAATCCGTTTGCCGATTTGGACATTCGCAGGCGGGAGACGGTGAAACGGGCTTTGAGCAAGGAGGAAATAGCACTCATTGCTTCGGTCAATCTCAGGCGGCATCCCCGGTTGGAGCAGGCGCGGGATTTGTTTATGTTCAGTTTCTATTGCCGCGGCATGTCGTTTGTGGATGTCATTCATCTTAGGAATGATTGGGTGGTAAAGGATACTATCTTTTATGCACGCAGCAAAACCGGGCAACGGTTGCAGGTGGGGCTGTTGCCTGATTTGCAAAAGATTATCGAAAAATACCGGACGGACAGCCCGTATATTTTTCCTTATATCGACTCCGGTTCTTCAAGATCCGTTTATACGCAGTATCGCTATGCTTTGGGGATGATAAACCGTTACCTCAAGCAGCTTGGGAGACTGTTGCACATAGACCTTCCGCTCACCACCTATGTGGCAAGACATATTACTTTTTCTTACCCATTGAAAACAAGAAACTTACAAATATTGTCAGCTTGACAGGTAACGATTAGGAAACCAGCGAGCTTCTCTATTCTGCAATGTTCTGCACTAATCAAAAGAACACTTTTCTCATGTGCAAAAGTAGTATTTTTCTCCCTCATTACCAAAACTATTCCACTGAAAAATGGAGAAAATCGGACTTCCAAATATAATTTTTTATCATCCCTCTATCTTGAAGGTTATGTGATACTCTACGGATAACAGTCAGTGCTTGTTTTATCCCGGCAATAGGGATAGCATCTACCACTTCAACGATAAAATGTCATTTGTATATGCTAATACGTTTCTGTAATTAACGATACAAGCCATTCTATACAGATTCATTGTAACACACATTGATTTTTCCACTGAAATAGTGCAATATTGAATGGCTGTATCCAATATTCTTATATTTTAATCGGCAATCTGTTGCTGAATCCTTTATACGTTGCTGTACTGAAGTACAACAACACGCCAGTACGACAATAAGTCAGTATGTCAATACGTCAATAAAACAGCATGTCAGTACGTTATCGGTAAAATGGTGATATTGTATTGTAAATCAAAATATTACCATTTTGATACATTCTTTATATTCTATATCAATCCTAATAACTTGCAGCTTTTTATTAGCGTATGCCTGCGTACGACCATTTGCACTAACATGCATATATATCCCACCAACATCCCCAAAAGGATATTATCCCTCAGTTCCTATTCTTCTTTTAGGCAGCTTAGGCATCGGAAAACGATACTTTGAGAGCCGAAGTAATAGCTATTTTCTCAATCCGTTTCTTGACGGATTATTGATTTCACCTGAAATCAGCAAGGTGTCCTTTGAGTTACTCAAAGGCTTTTCGGTTACTCCTGAAAAGTGGAAGCAGCAAGGTATGTTTTGAGTAACTCAAAACCTTTCGGGTTACACTCGAAAGCCTTGCCGCCGGGCTTCCTCTCCAAAGTCGGGAAGCCTGATGTTTCACTTATCCACTATATACATACAAACGTACTATTTCCCCAATGACTTGAACATTTTGGTGATGCAACGCTTTTTCTGTTCCATGTTTGGATGGACATAAAGGTCAAGCGTGGTTGAGATATTTGAGTGCCCCAACAATACACTTACGGTTTTATAGTCACACCCAGCTTCAATGCAACGTGTAGCGAAGCTATGACGCAGACCATGATACTTCAATTTGGGTATGTTAAGCTTCACCATCAGATTATTATAGTAATTACGATACGTGCGTGGCTCTGTCGGACGTTCGTTATTAGTAAGCACATAAAAATCGTCATTAAGTACCTTTTTCAATGGCTTTATCATTGCAAGTAATTCTTTGCTCATAGGTATTTCCCGGCAGGAGTTCTTGGTTTTAGGTGTGTTGATAACAAGTTCTGTGTGTTTTTTCTCGCCTTCAATGATATAAATACGTTCGATAGTGCGGCTGACCGTTATGGTACCGTCAACAACATTGATGTCGCTCCATTTTAAGGCACATATTTCTCCGATACGTAATCCGGTGCTAAGACTAATATAAATGCCAAGCCCGGTAAATGTAAAATGGCTTTGGATATAGCTCAGAATCTTTCTGTGATTAGCTACAGATAGCACTTCCAGTTCTTTATTGACGGTAGTCGTAGGATATTTTATGTCCCATTCGTAATAGTTCATCCACTCATTCTTGACCCCGAACTTCATCACCATTTTAAGGACAATCAGAATGTCCTTAATCGTTTTAATACTCAAACCTTTTTCCAACTTTTGCAAGACAAAAGCTTGTACCTCTTGTTCGTAAAGGGAATCCTTATCTCCCAAACACGGAAGAATGTGGTTTTCCAAAATCAACACATAAGCTGCCATCGTGGACTGCTTCACATAAGGACGCTTGTATTTTTTCCAAGCTCCTGCAATTTCTCTAACTGTTTTATAAATCATGATTTCTAAATAATTGGTTCTTATAATTAGAGAAAGATAATGTGATTAGTTCCCCCTTCAACAGATAAGGGAAATGCAATCCGTAATGTGCCGCCTTTGAGATTTCCGGAGTTTAGTGGGGAGTGGAAAGAAGAGCAATTAGATAGCATTGCTACTTTGTCAAAAGGGGTTGGGATATCTAAAGAACAACTTTCTGAGGTGGGCGAGCCATGTATCCTATATGGTGAATTATATACTAAGTACAAATCTGAAATCATCAAGCAAATTGAAAGTAAGACTGATATAGACTGTTCAAAACTCAAAAGGAGCAAAGCAAATGATGTAATCATTCCTTGTTCTGGTGAAACCGCCGTTGATATTGCCACTGCACGATGTGTCCCATTTGATAATATTCTATTCGGAGGTGATTTGAATGTCATTAGCTTGCATAAATATGATGGCGCATTTATGAGCTATCAGTTGAATGGTAAGCGTAAATATGATATTGCAAGAGTAGCTCAAGGCGTATCTGTTGTTCATCTATACGGAGATCATTTAAAAGCAATTAAAACCTACAATCCAACTTTACCCGAACAACAAAAAATAGCCAAATTATTATCACTTCTTGACGAGCGCATCGCTACCCAAAACAAAATCATTGAGGATTTGAATAAGCTAAAGTCTGCGATTTCAGAATGTATTTTCAATAGCATCAAAGGTGATGTTGTTATGTTATCTGAGATATGCGATATTGTTAAGGGCAAACAAATCAATGGAGAATATCTCTCTGAAAGTGGTGAATATTATGTAATGAATGGCGGAACTGAACCATCTGGTTATTATAGCGAATACAATGTCAAAGCTAACACAATTTCAATAAGTGAGGGAGGCAATTCTTGTGGATATGTACAATTCAATAACTTTCCTTTTTGGAGCGGCGGGCATTGTTATTCCCTTCAGAACATAGCAGACATTGTTGATAATCTGTACTTGTACCATTATCTGAAATCAAAAGAAGAAGCCATAATGAAACTCCGAATAGGTTCTGGTTTGCCCAATATTCAAAAAAAGGACTTGGCAATGTTCAAAACTATAGTACCGCCATTTGAACAGCAAATAACAATCTCAACTTTTCTGTCATCGCTTGAAAGAAAAGCCGAGATTGAAGAAAGAATACTAAATGTCATGCAGAAACAAAAGTTATATCTATTGCAGCAGATGTTCATATAAACATTTGGTGTAATAGAAACTTTTTCTGTTTTTGTAATAGTTCCAAGAAATCTATCTCCAGTTTGATTTCTTGGACTAATGTAGATAGCCGCTTCCCAGTTTGTTGCTGTACTTCAACCGTTGGAATGCAAAGCGGAATATTGCACAATCCTTCATAAGATAAGCATTGTCTAACACTGCCCTCTAATCTCTTTTGTATTTCAGTGAAGAATTGCTTAGACTCAAAATAGTAATCAAGGTATTCGGGGAATAGGTTATCCTTTGTACGGAAACAAATGTACATAGGACTTACTATACCTCTATTAAATGTGGTAAGACGAGCAATTGAACCAACATTTATTCTTGCTGGGTTAAAGGCAAAACAATTTCTTTCTACTATTTTATAGTTTGATATATCATCACTTGCAACGCTCCTGTTCTCAAATTGTTCACACTGCTGGATGAAGCCTTGACTATTGCTGACGGATAAAACATTTTGGATTGCACTATCTTTATTCCGTTTTGAAGTCTGTTCAATGAAATCGCCTATGTGCGTATTTCCTTTAGTTTTGTGAGTATATTCCATTTCAATAATCGCAGACCTACAAAATAAACAATCCTTAATCAAGGGAATTAATTGCAAAATTTTTGCCTTAATACAAGGAAATGAATATAGATTGGGAGATATAGCCACAATTACAAATGGGAACAGTAACGTACAAGATGCCTCAGTAGAATACAGGGTTGGTTTGTATCCTTTCTTTGATAGGTCAGAGGATGTAAAATATTTGCCAACATTTTTGTTTGATAAAGAATCAATCATATATCCAGGTGAGGGGACTGAATTTATGCCTCGATATTATAATGGCAAATTCGCTTTACACCAAAGATGTTACGCAATATGTGATTTTAATGAAGCTGTAAATCCTCAATTCTTATATTTCTTCCTAAAGACGCAGAATTCATACTTCATTAGAAATGCTGTAGGTTCAACAGTACCCTCATTAAGACTTGATACATTCCAAAAGTTGAAAGTGGTAATACCTTCAAAAGAAACACAGTATAGTGTATATTCATTTCTTTCTACTTTAGAACAAAAATTAGATGTAGAGAATAGTATTATGAAAATGCTCTTATGTCAAAAGCGGTATCTACTTCGTCAGATGTTCATATAAACATCTGACAAAGTAAGTATTGCTTCTCTAAATTTAGACTTTTCAGAATATCTTGTTCAGTAGAAAGTTTGTCATCTATTGTTGACAACAATGTTGCATATTTGAGTTGTTCGGAATATAGCGGACAAAATATCTTGGCTTTACCATAATCTTTGAAGTATATATGAGGTATTGCCATTCCTGTTTTATATGGTTCAAAGTTGAAAACCTTCAGTAAATAATAGAGGTATCGAAGCGAGTAACCATTTGGGGCTTGCAATATATTCAAAGTTCCAGTTGCTGAACATTTGCCAGTAACATAAGAAACTGTCCCAACTCCTGAACCATCTTTGATAATATAGACAGCTTCATTCTCTGTGTTATAATTATCAAGGTAGCCAACAATGCCATTTGCACCGTAAACAGGATATGCGCCATGCTCAAAAACATCACTTTCTTGTAGAGTGGAAGAACTACATTCCAAACATTCAGATATGTGCACATTTGGTTTGTTACTGCAAGTTATATTCTGTGCAATTCCCTTGATTAAGGACTCGTATTTCTCAATGATTTTGTTTTGGGTGGTGATGCGTTCATCTATCAACCGTAATAAAGCAGCTATTTTCTGTTGCTCTTGCAGTATAGGAAAATGAAGTTTTACTTTACTCAATCCGTCTTGTCCGATATTAAAATGTTGCGCTCCTGCACCCATAGGAATAATCTTTTTCCGGGCATAGGGACTTGCCAACAGATACCGAAAGAACATAGGATTGTATTCCGTTTTCTTTTTTCCTCGTATAACGAAACCTCCAAATACCGCTGGATTTTCGTCCATATAGACATTTGCTCTACCAACATCTTCCAAGGTTTCGGAGCTTCGTTGAAACAACATATCACCCTTTTCAACAGCAAATGCCACTTGTTCCTCTGGTGTTATTTTCACAGAAGTCCTGATGCAATCATAAGTAATAAAGTTGTTATTCAAAATATCCATAACAGATATGAACTTTATACCACTACCAAATTTGTTAGCACTGGGGTTTAATCCGTTCTTGAAATCCAAATATTCAGCTAAACAATGCTCCTTCCATTCCTCCGTAAACTCTGGAAATCTCAAAAGGGGAACATTGAGGACTTTTTTATCGTTATTATTTGTCATAGTCACTATTCATTATCAGGGTTAATATCAAATGGCAACAAGTTGTCACCATCATTAAAACGGTCGAAATCCGAGCTAAACAAACGGTCTTGAATGACACGGTATTTCTCAAATTCGGTTTCGGCAAATTTCTTGGCGAATTCTGCCGTAACCTTACCTGCATCTGGAAGGACTGCATCGCCACCGGCTTCAAGAATGATGTCAATACGTTTTGCCCAGTCCTCCATTGTCATAGGTATATGACGCTTCGCCATACGCTCAGCCATATCCAACACGGCATTGACCAAACGTCCCATATCTTCCAACTCTATACCTTTCAGATAGTTCTTGGCAATACTTACATCGGTCTTGACTATTTTCCCGTCAGGAGCATTCTCCCACGTAGTCAGTCCCATGTGTTCTTTTTCAGCATTGGCTCTATTTACAATTAGTTCTGCGGCTGTCTGACCGTGTACTGCATAGTGCATTTTGTTCTGTACTTTTTTGAAAAATAACCGTGTGGTAGGTGCATCACGATTGTAATCAATGGCTGTAGAATAAATATCCGTAAGTTTTTGATAGAAACGACGTTCGCTAAGGCGGATTTCACGGATTTCTGCCAATAAATGCTCGAAATAGTCCTCGCCAATAAATGAGCCGTTTTCCATACGTTTCTTGTCTATCACATAGCCACGGATAGAGAACTGGCGAATGACAGAGGTACACCACTGGCGGAATTGTGTAGCCCTGATACTGTTTACACGATAACCCACAGAGATAATGGCATCCAAGTTGTAAAACAACGTTTTTCTATTTACCTGACGCTCACCCTCCATTTGAACTACCGAGAAAAACTCGGTAGTTGCATCTTTCTGCAACTCCTGACTGGCATATATGTTCTTTAAATGTAAACCTATATTGTCGGTAGAACAATCAAATAAGATTGCCATAGCTTTTTGCGTACACCAGACAGTTTCATTCTGATACACCACTTGTATGCCATCTTCCTTACCTTCAATGGCGAAGATAAGGAACTCTGCCGTACTGTTTCTTATTTCAAACCGCTTTGCCATTACACTTCCTTTTATTCAACCAGCCCCAACTCTTTCAAATACCCCTCTATCTCCTTATCCAATTCGGCACGTTTGGCTTCAAGTTCTTTAATTTCTGCCATTACAGCCTTGATGTCGATAGGTGCTTCTTCTTCAAAGGTATCAACATATCGGGGAATATTCAGATTATAATCGTTGTCAGCGACTTCCTGCAATGTGGCAAGATGGCTATACTTTTCTATTTCCTTGCGGTCACGATAGGTTTCGACAATTTTCTGTATATGCTGCGGACGAAGTTTGTTTTGAGTCTTTACCTTTTCAAACTCCTTGCTTGCATCAATGAACAGAATATTGTCATCCTCCTTGCGGCATTTCTTAAAGACAAGGATACAAGTCGGTATGCTTGTGCCATAGAAAATATTGGCTGGCAAACCGATAATGGCATCAATATAGTTTTTCTTTTCGATGAGGAAACGACGGATTACACCTTCGGCATTACCACGGAACAGCACACCATGAGGAGCCACACAAGCCATTGTTCCACCCTCATTCAAGTGGTAAATCATGTGCAGGATAAAAGCATAGTCGGCTGTCTTTTTCGGTGCAAGTCGTCCAGCCTTGCTGAAACGGTCATCATTGTTGTATTTGTCAGCTGCACTCCATTCTGCGGAGAACGGAGGATTAGCCACGACTGCATCAAACTGCGTATCGCCAAATGCGTCCCACTCCAGCGTATCACCGTTTTCTATCTTGAAGTTATTGAATCTGATGCCGTGCAACAGCATATTCATTCTGGCAAGGTTGTAAGTGGTCGGATTCTTCTCTTGTCCATAAATGTCCACTGCATGACCCACCTTTGCCGCGCGGAGAAGCAATGAGCCACTACCGCAAGTCGGGTCATACACATTGCGAAGCCGTGTGCGACCAATAAAAACAATTTCAGCCAAAATCTGACTGACTTCTTGCGGAGTATAGAACTCTCCGGCTTTTTTTCCGGCTCCTGCTGCAAATTGCCCAATCATATATTCGTAAGCATCGCCAAGAATATCAATCTCATTAGAGGCTTCCACTCCAAACTTTATATCGTCCAAAGCCAACAAGACGTTGCTGACAAGCGTATTCTTGTCATCTGCCGTCTTGCCTAATTTTGGTGAAGCGAGGTCAATATCAGAGAACAGACCGCCGAAATCTTCCTCGCTGTCATGTCCCAATGTACTATCCTCAATACGTTTCAGTGACCGTTCAAGTATTGGCAATATATTCTCTTTCCTTTTAATCCTGTCTATTACCGATGAAAACAAGTAAGTCGGTTCTATGAAGTAACCGACACCCTCCAGACATTGCTTTTTCAGTTCCTCTTGTAGTTCAACGGCATCTTCATCCTCCATATTCCACAAGTCTTTGAATGATATATCGTCATCCACCAAAGCATTATTGGCGTATACCTCTATCTTTTCAGACAGGTATTTGTAGAAAATGAAGCCTAATGTGAAATACATGAAATCACTGGCTGACATATTACCACGCAACTTATTGGCTACCTCCCAAAGTTGGTCACGGAGTTTTTGTTGTAATTCTTCGCTCATATTTATTTTAATATTTCTTTTACAATCTGTTTAATTTTCACGCACATATCGCAAAGCCATGCACATCCATTATTCCAATTGTTCTTATCTGTCATATCTCCCATAGAGTGGAGAATCAAGAAACGACTGGCTTTTTTATTGTCATCCAAACGCCACTCGATTTCATTAGGGGATGATATTCCTAAACTATTGGCTACCTGTTCTTCATTAGCCTTGAATTTAGCAATAATATCTTTATCCTCATTAACGTATAATCCTGCTGACAGACAATTATTCTTAGTGTTTAATGTCATGCAAAGATGATAAGCGGATGACCCCATGCCAAGGTCATACCAATGCTGGGCTTGTGGCTTTCGCAACTTGAATTCCTTTATAAATGCTGAATGTTTAGGGGCTTCATCATTGAATTTTTCCCAAAATGCCAACTTCAAGTTTTCTGTTTCCGAAAGTCCGGCTGTTTTCTTCATCGCCTTTGCCCAATTATTGGGACGTTCTACGATATTGAATTTTGGGGCTGGTTCTGAATCATTGATTTTCCACAATTCTATTTCTATCAGAAAAAATTCGAACTTATCATCTGTATGCTGGTTCAGCCATTCTATCGCCTGCTTATGTTCGTCTCGTGCTTTCTTGACAATCCAAATAATTACCTCGGCATCCTTTCCTGAAGCATAGGTAATAATCTTTCCCAAATGGTCATGATTGGTTTCTTCCAATTGGTTTTCGATTATGATTCGTCGCCCAGTACCTTCCTCTGTTGCATATAGGTCAACACTAAAATCCCCGACATGGGACTCTTGTTCTTCAACGACAATGTCTATGCCTATAGCCTCACTAAGAATTTCCAAATTATCTTCTTTAGCCAACCAAGGTGTAAAATCTTTAGCCTCATGCTTCCATACAGAACGGAGGTCTGTTATCTGTTCCAGTTTGCCTAGTTTCATGATTAACATACTTTTTAATCCCAATTAAAAGTTCTGATAATGTTACGTAGTCTATCCATTATCCGTGTCAGAGCTTTACGTGTCTTTATCAGACCGAGGTGCTTCTCTTTCAATGCCTTTTGTATGATTTCAGGCTGTTCTTTTTGCAGGTAATCATATTCTTTCAGATAATGGTCAAGCACATCAGAAGAAAGCCCCTCATCTTGCGCCAATGAGCTTACTGCCTTTTCTCGCTCTGTTGAGATATACCTGTTCAATCGTTCTTCGAGTTCACTTGTACCATCTGCCTTCTGCCGTTGCAACATAAAGTTCTCCTTGTCCTCATCCACATTTTTTTGGATGAAACCGTCAATGAGTTTTGCCTTGTTGCGCATTTCAGCATCCTTAATCATCGTATCAATGATACTCTTGCGCCGTTCTACATAATCGTTACTATATGGGTCAAGATTGGCAATCAGTTCAAGGATATAAGCCACATTGATGATGTCGCTGTGCAGGAGTTCAAGACAAAAATCCACATCTTCCAACCTTTCATCACTTGGTGTCTCATCGCCATTGTTTGGAGAGGGTGAAGGCATGTCCGAAGGAATAAATGTATCGTGAATATCAAGGTACTTGCTTCGGAAATCCATAAACTGCTGTTCGGTCATGCCAAGGTCATCAGCTTCGTCACAGTAATCCTCATATATCTGAATTTCTGCGTGTTTACGGATAATATCGCGGAAAGCCAGCACAAAATCCTTTTTATCCTTTTCACTTTGCAGCAAATCTATGCTGCTTGGCTCCGGGTATTTCTGTAAGAAGTCCGTGGCTAACTGTTGGTATTCCTTTTTTACCTCCTCATACGTAGGGCGTACTATTTCTTCCGGATTATTGGAATTGCTGAATAACCGGATGGCTGTATCAACATTGCTTTTCAAATCACGGAAACATATAATCTTGCCAAACCGCTTTTTCTCGTTCAAAATACGGTTTGTACGACTAAAGGCTTGCAACAGACCGTGATACTCCAAATTCTTATCTACATAGAGTGTGTTTAGCTTCTTGCTATCGAAGCCAGTAAGGAACATACCAACGACAAGGCAGAGATCAAGCGGTTTCATGTCCGCTTTCTTCTTTTTCATGCGTTCATTGATGTCATCGTAATAGGCTCGGAAATTTTCGGTAGTATATGCTGTGCCAAACATTTCATTGTAGTCATCCATGATGGCTTGAAGCTCGTCTGCTTCACCTGTACTTTCACTGACATACTGTCCTGTATTCATTCCTGTCTGTTCATCATCTTGGCTACTGTTGGCAGCGTATGTGAACACCGCACCGATACGTATTTTCGGATTCAGAGACTTGAATATCTTGTAATAACGTATAAGCATCGGCACAGACTGCACGGCAAACAGGGCGTCAAACTCACCGTCAAAAGTTGACTTATTGAAATTATTAAGGATGAATTTGGCTATTTCCTCCATTCGGTTAGCATTACCCACTTCTACATTCTCGTTCCCATGATAATATTCTACAAGGAATCCCAGTACATTTTCATCGGCAATGGCATCCTTGATAAGATATTGGTGCAGGCAATTGCCAAATATTTCTTTGGTGGTATGCCCGTCCACAGCATTTTCCGTGAAGATGGGCGTACCCGTGAATCCGAACACTTGGGCATTATCAAAGAATTTCATTATTCTTTTGTGGCTTTCCCCAAAGTGACTTCTGTGACACTCGTCAAATATCATTACAATACGTGAGTGACGTATGGATTCTATCTTGTTGCTGTACCACGTCTTACTGACGGCAGCATTGAGCTTTTGAATAGTAGTGATGATTATCTTGGAGTTGCTGTGTAACCGCTTTACAAGTTCGTCCGTGTTATCTGTACCATCCACTGCACCTGGCTCAAAGGCTTCATATTCCGATTGGGTTTGTGTATCAAGGTCGTGGCGGTCAACCACAAACATAACCTTATCCACATCGTCCAGTTCGGAAACGAGCTGTGCAGCCTTGAATGAAGTTAAAGTCTTTCCAGCTCCGGTCGTATGCCATATATAACCGTTGTCATTGGAGTTCTTTACCTTGTCCAATATTTTTTCAACAGCATAGAATTGATACGGACGGAGTACCATCAGGCATTTGTCACCCTCATGTAACACAATGTATTTACCGATGATTTTACCAAGCGTACATTTCTCCAGAAATGCGGCAGCAAATTTGTCCAATTCATTGAATGGTACATTAGCTGCATCCGTCCAGTTGAACGTGAATTTATAACCGCTGTTCGGGTTATTTGCAAAGTAACGGGTATTTACGCCGTTGGAAATAACGAACAACTGAATGTAGTCAAATAATCCGTGAAAAGATGTTTTGTGATAACGTTGTATCTGATTGTACGCCTGTTTGAGTTCCACGCCACGGCGTTTCAATTCAATCTGCACTAATGGCAGACCATTTATAAGAATAGTCACATCGTAGCGACATTTTTTTCGACCTTCCACCGTTATTTGATTGGAAACCTGAAACTCGTTCTGACACCATTGTTGACGATTGAGAAATTCCACCCAAATACGTTTGCCGTCTGTCGTATCAAGCGGATAAAGGTCGCGTAGTTTCTTTGCCTTTTCAAATCGTGTACCGCCTTCAAGATAGATAAGAATCTTTTCAAATTCCTCTGCCGTAAATTCAGTTCGACCATATTCAGCCAACTGTTTACGGTTGTGTATCTCCAACTGCCGTTTGAAATTTGCTTGAAGATTATCTTCTTCAGCAATCTGGACATACTCATAATCCATTTGCTGAAGTGTAGCGATAAGTCCGGCTTCCAATGCCGCTTCACTTTGTATTGACATATTTTGCTCCGCCTTTTATTTGTTATTTATTTCCGTTCAGATTTCTGATAATCTCAATACCCAATGCGTTTTCTATCTTACATATCGTTTCTAACGACATATTCTTTTTCCCTTTCAATACTTTAGAAATATATTGTTGGGTGCAATTCATCCTTTCAGCAAGCATCCGTTGTGTCAAACCAAGTTCCACCATTCGTTTGGACATAGTAGCAGCAATCTGTTGCGAGTATTCCACCCAATCCTTGCTATTCTGCCTAAGCTTAGCTGTGCATCTTGTGACTTCTAAGGTATCACTATATATTCTGTCTGTCATTGTATTTATTAAAAGATTATCTTGTTTGAATGCAAAGGTAATATAAATACCTGAGGAGCACAACTATAAGGTTGTATATTTGAGTAATAAGTGTGTTATGATTGGCAATTTGTATATCCAATGATACCATAATGTTCTTCACTTATGCTGAAATCTTAGTGAAAGCACAATATAAACGAAAAACGCCACAGGCTACCACATCGGTGCCAAATACTGCCACGATGCTGCGGGTTGGTTGGAATCTGCCGAAGTTGGCTTTTCTTTGTACAGTCGGCAACTGGAAAGACTGTTACGGAATATGGAATTAAGCCAATCCCTACCACTTGCCGCCACAAGCTGCCAGTCATAGTAAAGCCATTGTCCGATGCTGGTATTGGCTTTACTTTGCAGGCAAACAGGATTACCAACAATAAAAACAGTATATACAATGAATGAATTTGTAATTATCTCGAAAGACGTGTTTGAAGAAATGGTCGGAAAGTTCAACCGCTTCTCCGACCGGGTGAATGAAATCCTCGGCAAGAGGGAGGAAGGTCGGCTCAGCCGCTGGATGGACAATCAGGATGTCTGCCAACAGCTGCGCATCAGTCCGAGAACCTTGCAGACGCTTCGCGACAACGGCACGCTGGCTTACTCCCAGATTGGGCATAAGATATTCTACAAGCCGGAGGACGTGCTGCGTATCGTACGGCTTGTGGAGGACAGACGAAAGGATGCCGCCTGTCGGAGAAAGACCATCTGAATGTAATTGAATTTAATGTACCACTAAATCCACTGTAATAAATGAACAAAACGATTATAACAAACGATGAATGGGCTGTCGGCGTCATGGAGCAATTGGACACCATGCTTGACGGCATTGAAAACATGAACGAAAAAAGTAAGGTTTCATTCGGTAATGAACGCTTCCTGACGGACAAGGAAGTGTCGGCATGGCTCAAGGTGAGCCGACGTACCTTGCAGGACTACCGCAACAACGGAATGGTATCTTACTGTCAGTTAGGCGGCAAGATTCTCTACAAGGAATCGGACATTGAAAGGCTGGTGATGGGCGGCTATCGGAACGCTTACCGAACGGAAACTTAATCTCGGCAAAGCGTAAAATGAGAAGAAGCCGATGTAGACAGGTAAACCGCCCAGCCATCGGCTTCTTGCATTATTATCATTATAGATACGAATGGCACTAACACCTGTATCGTGGATTGACTTCGGATAGCGAAAAGAACAAATGAAGGGGCTTTTTCCTATTGGGGGCATACAACCTCTCTATGACAAACTCTCTAAAAGCCATACATTCCCTGCTACGTAGTCTGAACGCAAGAGCCATGACCATTTCAAGGCTGTACACCTCGTAACGTGTTCCATTTTCTTGTCTGATGTAGCACATTGTTGTTTCTTCCACCAGTTCATGATTCTTATAAATATCACGGATAGCCTTGTGGATGTCACAGCAGAATACCATAAACAGGTCTGACATTTCCTGCTGTGTCATCCAAACAGAAGCGGTCGGCATGGCGACCACTCCTGTTTCACTGATTGTAATGATTCCTCGTTCCATACTCATTAGTGTTTTGCTAACAACTTGTTTTCCCTGTATTCGCCTGTTCCGTATAATCTTCTGACAGCCATAAGATTGTCCATGTCCTTTGAAATTTTCTTGTCCGTAACTTCTGCGTACCGTTGGGTAGTCTTTATGCCGGAGTGCCCCATCATCTTGGCTATGCTCTCGATGGGGATACCCTCCGAAATCAAAAAAGTTCCGAAGGAGTGTCTGGCTTGATGATAGGACAAGTTTTCCTCCCTGCCGATGGCGACTCCCATCTCGTGTATTTCAAACCACATCTCATCACGGCTTGGAAGCGGAAATACAGGCTTGGTGTCGTCTTTTGTGTTGTAAAGTTCAAGTATCTGTTCCGCTATCGGATGAAGGGGAATGAATGCCTCTACATTGGTTTTCTTACGATTGATACGGATATAACGCCTGCCGTCCGATGTTGTACCAATATGGTGCGGATGGAGCAGCATGATGTCCACGTATGCCAGTCCCGTAAAAATCGAGAACAGGAACGCCCTCCGCCCAAGTTCCTGCAAGGGGTCGGGCATCGGTGTTTCGAGGATGGTCTTCAGCTCCGCACGGCTGATGTGCTTATGCCTCGGAGTGGGCTTCTTCTCGTATTCCATGTCTTCCAACGGGTTGGCACGGAGTATCTCATAATCAACGGCAAGATACACCAGCTTGCTCAGCCAGCACAGGCACTTGTTCGTCTGTGACGGTCCGAAGTTCTTGTAGCGTTTCAGGAAAGCTTTATAGGAACTGCCGAACTCTTCCGTGATTTCAGCCAGATTTATATCACTCTTTCCCTGTGAGGCAAGAAAGTCCGTCAAATACTTCTGATAGTATTTTGAATTTCTGTACGTCGAAGTGGAATTTATCTCCTTTGAGCGGACAAGCAGCCTTTCAAGTTCCATCTCGCCCATCTGTAACAGTTTGACCGGAATGACGGCTTTCTTTGCCAGCATATTTTTGAGCAGCTCGGCACTCACTACGTTCTGCTTCTTCAATGAATCCTCATAGGCACATTCGACGGACTTGCGGAACTCCAGCAAGCGGTTGTTCTCACGGACGGTACGGATTGAGCCTGTCTTGCTGTTCCAGTCTTCGGGGCTACAATAGATGCCTGTCGCCATTGTGGAACTCTTGCCGTCTACGGTGATGCGGCAAAGGACGGCGGTCGTGCCGTCTGCCTTTACTTTACTCCTGTTGATGTATGGTAATACGGAAAATGTACTGCGCATGGTCGTAATGTTTTAAGTTTCTGATTTTAATGATTACAGGACAAGTTTCAAGTCCTTGGTTGCTTCAATATACTTGTCCATATCCTCAAAAAGCTTTTTCGGAGTGACACGGGCATACACTTGCGTGGTGGTTATGTCGGAATGTCCCAGCATCCGGCTGATGGTTTCTATCGGTACTCCGGCTTCCAGCGTAATCAGCGAGGCAAATGAGTGTCTTGCCTGATGATAGCACAAGCCGCCATTCACTCCGGCAAGGACAGCAAGGGCTTTCATGTGCCGTTTCATGTTGGGGTGATGAACCATCGGGAAAAGTGTCGGTCTGCTGTCATCACGATATTTCTCTATCAGTGCAAGTGCTTCGGGAAGCAGTTTGACGCTTGCCCGAAGCTCGTTTTTCTTCCGGCGGTACTTCAACCAAAGGCTTCCCTCGTCGTCCGTGTAAAGATTCTCACGGGTAACGCTCACCGCATCGGCATAGGCGGTTCCCGTATAGCAGGCAAACAGAAAAAGGTCACGGGCAAGAATGTGAGTGGTGCGCCATGCGGGTATCTCCACGTCACGGATTTTCTCGAAGTCCTCACGGCTTAATGCCCTCGGTGTACTTTCTGTCTTTTGTGGAAGGGTGAAATTAGCGAAGAAATACCTGTCTGCGTATCCCTCCTTGTAGGCGATACGGCATACCTTTTTCAAGATGGCGAGATAATGGCGCACGGTATCTACCGCCAGTCCTTTCACGTCCATTACATAATTCTGGTAGTCATGGATGAACTGCTCGGTAAGCTGACCGAAAGCAATGTCTTTCGTCTTGAACTGCCACTGGATGAACTCGCCCAATCTCATTCTCATGTAGTAATAGCCGGGATATGTTCCTTTGGCACGGTCGATGCCGATACGTGCCTTCAAGTCCTCACAGATACGGTCAGTCATTCTAAGCAATGTCATCTGTGTTTCCATGCTGCCTTGGAACAGTTCCTTGACCGCCGTGGCGTCAAAGTCTTGTCCGCGTTCCACCAGCGTGTCAAATGCGTTATTGATGGCAAGCAGCAGCTTGTCCAGCTTGGCATTGGTTTCCACCGCCTCACGGCTCTTGCCGTCCAGACGGCTTTCCCTCGCGTTCCACAACTCCGGCTTGCACGACAGTTTGCAACCGAACTGCGCCATCGTGCGGTTTACCGTAACTCTTCCCATTATCGGGGCTTTGCCCGACTTGTCCGTTCCGCTCTTTTTCAGGTAGAGCAGCACCTTGAATTTTTCAATCTTCATCGCTTACACTTTTTTGGTTACAAAATTACTTTGAGTATAAGCATTCATTGATTTGCAGAACATTGCGTATCAGCGCAAAAGAAACGGCTGCCCAACAATTTCATTTTCCGTGCATTACCTGTCATTGCTTCGGTAACAGACGGCTAACGACTTGGTAACTGAAATGGCTCAATATTCCGCACTTCCTTACGTTTTCAATATTTGGCAGAATAGTGAAAAGTGGCTCATTTCAAACGTATTACGTTTTATTGTTACTTGTTTGCTGATGGTTGCTTTGTGGGTTCTGTCCCACATGGCCCGGCATTCGTTCGGAACCCTGACACTGACCGCGGGCATTCCGATAGAGAGCATCGCCAGGATAATGGGCCATACGAATATCGACAGCACGCAGGTCTACGCTCAGGTCACCGACCGGAAGATATCCTCGGACATGGACCGGCTGATGGAAAGAAGAA
>ERZ773260.2093-NODE-2093-length-23455-cov-57.687094_pt1 | contig 23455 bp, 16 predicted proteins | sample MGYA00511387_ERZ773260 | MGnify/ENA primary metagenome ERZ773260 (study PRJEB29015, sample SAMEA2737745) | human gut metagenome | biome: human gut; feature: human-associated habitat; material: faeces | place: China | collected 2012 ... | reverse complement strand
AATCGTTGTAGCACTCGTTTTTCTCTGAAATGAGAGATTGAATCTCCGCAACGACATCTTTGCGTTTCGGAAGCTGCTTCGGTACGCCCAGCTTGTCAAGCTGGTGCTTGGCAGCATCGTTGATGATAAAATCCGCTTCATGCGCGGCATAGAATTTCTGCTTGTCCTTTTCCTTGCGGATCATGCGATACTCCTTGATAACGGGATCGGTGTTGCGGTAATTGTCCATTGCTTTCAGCATTGCCTTTTTGTCCGTCACCTTGGCAGCGGCAGCGTCATAGCGGCTGCGTGCTTCCCGTGCTTCCGCACCGGCTGCATCCACGGCGGCGCTCAGCTTATCCGGAGATAGAAGGTCAAGGAAGTGTCCCGCTGCTTCTGGTCATCGTGGCCAGAGGTGGGGCAAGGTCAAAGGACGGCGCTTTTGTGCCGTCCTTTCACGTTTCCCCACGGACAACGGGAAACAGGTGTGATCAGTTTTTATGGGAAAAGGAGGTCATAACTATACCTCCCAATCAACGGGCAACAGATAATCTACATTTCCATTGAAACTTCAGTTAATTTGTGGGCCTCTTTGGTGTTTTCAATTGGATAGAACATAGATGTCAAAGTCCCCGGCAGATTCGCCCCCACTGTTGCTATATACACGTCTTCAACCAAGTTTGATATGAAGTATCCAAATGACAAATCATTTATTTCATAAAAGCTATAATGTGGTCTTACATTCTCTTGTTTAGGAGTATACTCGGGCCAGTATTTTATAAAGCAATTCTCACCTATACATAGATGGTTTACTTTTCCATTACTTCTAATTAGCGTAGAGCGCACTTGTTGATTTACATTTCGGTTTAATATCCCATCATACCCCTCGAACGAAAAAATGCCCGAAAAAATAGGTTTACAAACGATTTATGAGGCAACCGAAAGTTTATCTATAACTTGAGTCAACTGTGTTGCCCCTGTAATGCGAGATTTTACCTGTCTTATGCCAAAACCTGTTAAAAAGCTTGAAAGGCTTTTTATAGTGCCGAAGGTGCTTCCGTTTTTTATGAGACGTCACATCGCGCTTTCGCACGCCGTGCGTGCGAAAGCCTGAGAAGAATTCTTGTTCAGGTACACGCCCCGGCCAAAAAATAATTGCAATTTATTTGCCGCCTGCGGGCGGCAAACTCTGCGAGGCCTTTAATATTTTTTTCGTTAGGCTAAGGAAAAGACGGGATTTTGTAACAGTTTCGTTAATAATTGCCCGCCCCTCTTGCGCGCGGCGCTTTAGAATGTTAAAATTCTTTAAAATGCTTTTTACAATTGTGTAACAACTGACTTATAATGCGCAAGGAGCGATACGATTATGCCCAAATTCAGCGTAAAGAAGCCGCTGACGGTGTTCGTGGCGGTGCTGGCCATTGTGGTGCTGGGTGTGGTGGCCTATCTGAAGATGACCCCCGACCTGATGCCCAACATGGACTTCCCCTATGTGATCCTGGTGACCACCGACCCCGGGGCCAGCCCCGAAACTGTGGAGGCCGACATCACCAAGCCCCTGGAGCAGTCCATGGCCACCCTGGACCGCATCAAGAACGTCACCTCCAGCTCCATGGGCAGCGTGTCCATGGTGGTGCTGGAGTTTGAGGACGGGGTGAACATGGACACCGTCAGCGTGGATATCCAGCAGAAGATCAACCAGCTGAAGGGCTCCTGGTCCGACACCGTGGGCGACCCCTATGTGCTGAAAATGAACCCCTCCATGCTGCCGGTGCAGGTGGCGGCCCTGTCCTATGACGGCAAGGACATCACCCAGCTGTCGGACTTCGTCAACGACACCCTGTCCCCCAAGCTGGAGGGCATCACCGGCGTGGCCAGCGTCACCGTCAGCGGCACGGTGGAGCGTCAGCTCCATGTGATCCTCAGCCAAAAGAAGCTGGATGCTCTGTCCCAGCGGCTGTCCGATGCCATTGCGAAGCAGCTGGACGACGCGGCGGGACAGCTGGCCTCCGCCCGGGGCCAGGTCAACAGCGCCAAGGCTGCTATCCGCAGCGCCGAGGAATCCGCCGTCCGGGACGCCGTGACCCAGGCCCTTACCACCATTCAGGACAGTCTGAAAACCATGCGGGACAGCCGGGACCAGCTCCAGGACAACCTCCGGGAGCTGGCGGATATTCAGCGGGAGAAGGCCCGGCTGGAGGCGGAAAACGCCCCGTATCAGGCGAAGATCGAGGCCATCCGCCAGAACCCCTCCATGACGGAGGAGGAAAAGCAGGCGGCCATCGCCGAAATCGAAAGTGACCCCGAATACGTCCGCATCCAGGCGGAGCTGGCGGCGCTGGACCTGCGCATGGCGGCCCTGGGCGTCAAGTGGGACGAGGCCGTCCAGCGGGCCAAGGAGTGGCAGAAGCAGCTGGAGGAGCTGGAAAAGCAGCTGCGGGACCTGGAGACCGACGAGGGTGTGGCCAAGCTGGCGGACCAGGTATCCGCCGGGGTCCTGACCATGACCGACGCCGTGAACCAGATCATCTCCGCCAACATCCAGCTGGACAGCGCCCTGAGCCAGATCGACCAGGGCCTCCAGACCCTGGAGGAATCCCGCTCCACCGCCCTGAGCCAGGCGGACCTGTCCTCCAGCCTGAGCCTACCCACCATCACCGCCCTGCTGACGGCCCAGAACTTCTCCATGCCCGCCGGATATCTGAAGGAGGACGGCGTCAACTACATGGTCTCCGTGGGCGATTCCATCGACACCCGGCAGGACCTGGAGGACCTGGTGCTCTTTGACCTGGGGATGGACGGCATCGACCCCATCCGCATGAAGGACGTGGCCGACGTGGCCATCACCGACAACTCCTCGGAGATCTACGACAAGCTCAACGGCAAGGACGGCGTCATCGTCTCCCTCAACAAGCAGTCCACCTACGCCACGGCGGAGGTGTCCAACAACATCAACAGCCGCTTCCGGGAGCTGGAGGCGGAGTACGAGGGGCTTTCCTTCGTACCCCTGATGGACCAGGGGGACTACATATACCTTATCATCAACTCCATTCTGTCGTCTCTGGGCTGGGGCGCACTGTTCGCGGTGCTGATCCTGTACCTGTTCCTGCGGGACCTGCGTCCCACGGTGATCACCCTGTGCTCCATCCCCATCAGCGTGATCTTCGCCGTGGTGCTGATGTACTTCTCCGGCGTTACCATCAACATGATCTCCCTGTCGGGCCTGGCCGTGGCGGTGGGTATGCTGGTGGATAACTCCGTGGTGGTCATTGAGAATATCTATCGACTGCGCTCCAAGGGGGCCACCGTCATCCAGGCGGCGGTATCCGGGGCCCGGCAGGTGCTGGGCGCCATCGTGGCCTCCACCCTGACCACCGTGTGCGTGTTCCTGCCCATCGTGTTCGTGGAGGGCATCACCAAGCAGCTGTTCACGGACCTGGCCCTGACCATGACCTATTCCCTGCTGGCCAGCCTCATTGTGGCCCTGACCCTGGTGCCCGCCATGGCCGCCGGTATGCTCCGCAAGGAGAAGCCCCAGAAGCCGGGACTGCTGGATAAGGTCTACCCCGCCTATCGCAAGGCGGTGTCCTGGTCCATCCACCACAAGCTGGTGGTGCTGGGGGTGTCCCTGCTGTTGCTGGTGGGCTCCGCCGGAGCCGCCCTGGCCCGGGGCTTTGCCTTTATGCCCAATATCGACATGAACACCGTGAACCTGACCATCTCCATGCCCGAGGGCTGCACCCGGGAGCAGGCGGTGGCCCTGGCGGACGAGGCCCTGCAGCGCATCGCCGCCGTGGACAACGTGGAAACCGTGGGCGCGATGATGTCCTCCGCCTCCGGCGCCGGGAGCATGGACATGACCAGTATGATGACCGCCGGCGGCGGGGAATACGACGTCACCGCCTACATCACCCTGCCGGAGGGGACCTCCGGCGCGGAGGCCGGCAAGCAGATGGAGGCCGCTTGCGCCGGTATGGACTGCACCGTCACCGCCTCCGGGGCCATGGACACCTATATGTCCTACCTCACCGGCAGCGGCATCACCCTGAACGTCTACGGCGACGACATGGAGCAGATGCAGTCCGCCGCCCGTGACCTGGCGGCAAAGCTGGCCACCGTCCCCGGCACGGAAAACGTGTCCGACGGCCTGGAGCAGGCGGCCGCCGCCCTGCACCTGTCCGTGGACCGCAACGCCGCCATGGAGAAGGGCCTCACCGTGGCCCAGGTGTACATGGCCGTGGCCTCCGCCCTGACGGACACCGACAGCTCCCTGTCCCTGACCCTGGACGGGCTGGACGTCAGCGTGTCCATCCAGTCCCCGGAGGAGAGCCGCATGACCCGGGAGAAGCTCCTGGATCTTCAGATCGACCCCTCCTCCGCCTCCGCCATGAGCAGCATGATGAGCAGCGCCTCCTCCGGCAGCTCCATGGGAAGCATGAGCAGTATGAGCGGTATGTCCGGCATGAGCAGCGCAAGCGCCTCCGGCAGCACCCAGAGCGGCAAGTCCGTCCGCCTGGGGGACATCGCCCAGCTGGAGGAGACCGTCAGCCTGAACACCATTAACCGGGACCAGCAGCGGCGGTATATCACCGTGTCCGCCGACGTGGCCGACGGCTATAACGTCACCAAGGTCACCTCCGCCGCCGAAAAGGTCATCGGCCAGGCGGAGCTGCCCCAGGGCGTCACCGCTGCCTTCCAGGGGGAGAACGAGGCCATCATGGACGCCATCCGGCAGCTGCTGCTGATGCTGCTGCTGGGCATCGTGCTGGTGTATCTGGTGATGGTGGCCCAGTTCCAGTCCCTGCGCTCGCCGCTGATCGTCATGTTCACCATCCCCCTGGCCTTCACCGGCGGCTTCCTGGCCCTGCTGCTGGCGGGGGTGGAGGTCAGCGTCATCTCCCTGATCGGCTTTGTGATGCTGGTGGGCGTCATCGTCAACAACGGCATTGTCCTGGTGGACTACATCAACCAGCTGCGGCTGGAGGGTATGGGCCGCCGGGAGGCCATCATCGAGGCCGGCGTCACCCGCCTGCGGCCCATTCTCATGACGTCCCTGACCACCATTCTGGGCCTGATCGTCATGGCCTTCGGCAACAACGTGGGCACGGCGCTGATGCAGCCGGTGGCCCTGGTGTGCATCGGCGGCCTGCTGTATGCCACGCTGATGACCCTGCTGGTGGTGCCGTGTATGTACGACATTCTCAGCCGCAGGGACCTGCGGAAGGTGGACGAGGAGGAGCTGAAGCTCCTGGATATGTGAAAAATAAGCGCAAAAAAGCAGCCGCGAGGCTGCTTTTTTGCGCTTATTTTTTCGCTTACAGGATGATCACCGGCCCGGCGGCGGTCAGACGGCCCTCCCGGACGGTGACGGACTCGCCGGTCAGGGCGTTTTCATAGCCGCCGTCGGCCAGGGGGACGACGGCCGTCCCCGGTCGGCCCGCCAGGGGGAACACGCCCACCGCCAGGTGTTGGCCGTCCCGGTAGTCGGCCACGGCCAGGCCCTGCTCGTCGTCGGCCTCCACATGGAAGGCGGCGTCTGTGGGCAGGCGCTTTTTGATGTCGTACAGCTTCCGCAGCAGGGGGGACAGGTCCTCCCCGGTCCAGTCGATGGGCTCCCGCTCAAACAGGGAGGGCGTATGGACGGCAGAGACCTCCTGCCCGGCATAGAGCAGGGTAGTCCCCTTCTGGAAATAGCTCAGGGCCGTCCAGGCCAGCAGGCTGTCCCGGTTGGGGAAGCGGTCCGCCGCCCGGCGCTGGTCGTGATTTTCCAGGCAGCTGAGCTTGTTGTACCAGGTGGGGAAGCTCAGCTCCTGATAGCTCAGGGCGGCAAAATACCGGCTCAGGGGCATGGTCCCGCCGGCGGCCCCCTCATACAGGGGCCAGATGTCGTAGGGGTACAGAATGTCGAACACGTCAAACAGCTCGTTGTCCGTGGCGGCGTAAAAGCCCTGGCGGCGGAAGGCCAGGATGTGGTCCAGGTGGACGCTCTCCCCCAGCCAGATGGCCCCGGGGCGCACCCGTTCCACCGCCTGCCGGGCCTTGCGCCAGAACGCCACCGGCACGGTGCTGGCCACGTCGCATCGGAAGCCGTCCACATACTGGGCCCAATAGCACAGGGACTCGATCTGATAGTCCCACAGTCCGGGAACGGCGTAGTCCAGGTCCACCACATCGGTCCAGTCCCCCACCTTGTTGCCCCGGCTGCCGTCGGGCTTGTGATAGTAATACTCCGGGTGCAGGGCCACCAGGGTGGCGTCCGGGGAGGTGTGGTTATACACCACGTCGATGATGCACTTCATGCCATTATCGTGAATGGCGTCCACCAGGTGGAGGAAGTCCTCCAGGGTGCCGTACTCCGGGTTCACCGTGCGATAGTCCCGGTTGGCATAGGGGCAGCCCATGCTGCCCTTGCGGTTGGCTTCCCCGATGGGGTGAATGGGCATCAGCCACAGGATGTCCGTGCCCAGGGCCCGGATCCGGGGCAGATCCGGCTCCACGGCCCGGAAGGTGCCCTGGGGCGTGTGGCTGCGGACGTACAGCTCATAGATCACGCTGCGGCGCAGGGCGGGATTGGTTTCAAGGGACATAGAAAATACCTCCCATGCAAGATTATTTCAGGGTACTGCTGTTGTTCAGCACACCGGTGCTGTAAAGAAACAGCACGTCCTGATCGGTGAAGGTCAGATAACGGCCCAGCTGGGTGGGGGACAGATAGCGGATATCCACCAGAGTGACCCTGCTGTAGCCCTCCAGCAGCAACGGGGCCAGGCTGGAGGCGAAGGAATCCCGGAAGATCACCAGCTCCCGGTCCGTCCGGGCGTTGGGACTCTCCACCGTCAGCAGGGACACGGACCCGGACAGAAACAGCTCATACGGGTCGCTGCCCCGGGCCTTTTCCAGGTCATACACCGGGCCTTCCCCGCCGGTCTCATAATTGGTGACCCGGCAGGCGGCGATGGTGTCGTTGGTGAGATAGCGCAGGGTCTCCCCGGCCAGGGGCAGGGCCGCGTACCCGGAATACACCCCATAGAAGGGGCGGTCCAGGGTCACCTCCGTGTAATCCGCGGCGGCGTCCGCCCCCATGGCCCCGGCCAGATACCGGGCCACGGCAGGCAGCCGCTCCTGCCGCCAGTGGGCGTCGGTGCGGTAATAGTCCTCCAGGGTCAGCCGGTCAAACAGGTCGATATACGTCATCTCCGGCGTGCTCTCCCGCAGCTGTGACACCAGGGCGTCATAGTCCATGGCCGGGCGGCCGGAGGCCGGGGCCAGGAAATACCCCTTGTCCGGGATCACGGAGAGATAGACGTTGGCCTCCGTCCCGGCCAGATAGGTGTCGTACACATACCGGAAGCGCTGGGCGGCCCGGTCCACGGAACCGGTGTTCAGGGGGAAGTCCAGCTTGGCGGCATAGCCCCCGGAGAGATACACCCCGTCCACGTCCCGCTGGCCCAGCAGGTCATAGGACACCAGGGAGCGCAGGGTACGGAACTGCTCCCGCAGGGGGAACTGGTCGGCGGCGGCGTGCTCCAGCTTGCCGGCATACTGGCCGGACAGGAAGCCGGAGACGGTAAATTCCGGCCACTGGGCCAGAGGGCGGCGCTCCGCCTGGGACACGTCCCCCGGGGTCCGCAGCAGGCCCCACAGGCTGAAGCCCGCCAGAAACGCCGCCAGCAGGCACACGGTGATGATTTGCTTGGTCTTCATGTGCACCTCCTCAGAACCGGAAATACAGGAATGGGTTGGCGGAGCCGCTGACCAGAAACGCCGTGCACACCGCCAGCAGGGCCAGCAGCGCCGCAGGCTCCAGCGCGTCCAGCACCCGCCCGGCCCGTCCGGCGGCGATCCGGCGGCACAGGGCGGCGGGCAGCGGCGTGGACCCCACGGCGGCCAGCGCCAGCACCGGGGCATAGCTGCGCAGATAGTAGAGGGCGCCGCTGTCCCACAGGGGCAGGCCCCCCAGGCCCAGCAGGCCCCCGGCGGTCCCCAGGGCGGCGGGGACAGACGCGGCGTCAAACAGCACGAAGCTGAAAAGCGCTGCCAGCAGCACATACACATGGCCCAGCACCGGGACACGCTTCAGCCACCAGCCCAGAAACAGCTTTTCCAGCAGCAGGAACGCGGCAAAATACAGGCCCCAGGCCACGAAGTTCCAGGCGGCCCCGTGCCACAGGCCCGTCAGGCCCCACACGATCACCAGGTTCCGCACCCAGCGGGCCTTACCCACCCGGCTGCCGCCCAGGGGGATATACACATAGTCCCGGAACCAGGAGCCCAGGGAGATGTGCCAGCGCCGCCAGAACTCCGTGAGACTGCCGGACACAAAGGGATAGCGGAAGTTCTCGGCAAAGCGGAAGCCCATGATGCGGCCCAGGCCGATGGCCATGTCGCTGTAGCCGGAGAAGTCGAAGTACACATGGAGCATATACGCCGCGGCGTACAGCCAGGTCAGCAGCACCGTTTTCTGCCCGCTCTGCTGATACACCGTCACCAGCTCATACAGGACGTTGGCAAGCAGTACCTTTTTCCCCAGGCCCAGCACAAAGCGGCGGGCCCCCAGAGCCGCGTCCTGCACCGTGTGGGTGCGGCTTCGCAGCTGGGGGGCCACGTCGGCGTAGCGGACGATGGGACCCGCCACCAGCTGGGGGTACATAGCGATATACGCCGCCAGGTCAATGAGGTTCCGCTGGGCCGGGGCGTCCCCCCGGTACACGTCGATGACATAGCTGAGGATCTGGAAGGTATAGAAGCTGATGCCGATGGGCAGGGCCATCCGCAGCAGAGGCACCGACAGGCCGGTGACGGCGTTGAAACCGGAGATCAGGAAGTCGGCATACTTGCAGTAGGCCAGCATCCCCAGGCTCAGCACGGCGGACAGGGTCAGCAGCAGCCGCCTGCGGGTGGGATACCGCTCCATGAGCCGGGCGGCGGCATAGCCCTGTAAAATGGCGGCGGCCATAAACAGCACAAACCGGGGCTCGCCCCAGGCGTAGAACACCAGGCTGCACAGCAGCAGCGCGGCGTTTTTCAGCCGCCCTGGGACTAAGAAATACAGTCCCAGGGCGCAGGGAAGAAAATAAAAGAGAAACGGCAGACTGGAAAACAGCATGGCTGCGGCGGATTACTGGAGGGGCTCGTCGCAGGCGGTCTGAACGCCGGTGTAGGTGGCGGTCATGGTGTTGACAAAGTCGTCCACCAGGTCGTCGGCGCCGAACAGCGCCACTACATACTCGCCATAGGTGAGGACCACCAGCTTGTCAGGGAAGCCGCACATCCACTGGGTGTTCTGGACATTCTGGCGCAGAGCGTCGGCCACAGCGGAGACGTCGCCGCTGTTTTTCACATGGAACGCGCCGCAGGTAAAGCTGTTGGCGTTCATCATGTGGGTCAGCGACGCGGCGTCGTCAATGAGATCGGCCTTGTCGGCGGGGAAGTGCAGCATATAGTCCAGATTGTCGGCATTGTCCACCGGGAAAGCGCCGGGGGCGTTGTCTACGGGGTTATCCAGGCTGCCGCCCACCACGGAGAACTTCTCGCTTTCGGGATAGGCGTTCCACACGGCGGTCAGCAGGTCCACGGCGCTGACGGGGAAGCCGCCGTTGACGTCGCCGCCCTTCTGGGAGGAGCAAGCCGCCAGGGACAGGACCATCACCAGGGCCAGCAGCATAGTGAGAAACTTTTTCATACTAAAAATACTCCTTTGTTATCGTTTTCAAAAGCCATCCGTGCATTTTTGAAGGGCTATTGGCAATGCATCATATCATATTCCCGGCGAAAAGGCAAGCCAGGACGCAAAGATTTTATCAAAAAGGTGTCCCCCACCCCTGTGCTCCCCCATACTTTACAAATCCTTTACTTGACGCAGGGGGCCGGGCCTGGTATAATACTTTCAATTGATACCACCGTGAGGGAGTAATTCCACCCCGGCTTCGGGGTTAGGCAGCTTCGTCAGAACGGCGCGCCCGCGCCCGGACTGCTTTGAAAGAATGAGACTCATGCATAGGCTTTGGCCTGTGCATGAGTCTTTTTATTTCCCCAGGTGGGCAGAATCATTAAGAGGAGTGATCGTATGCACAAGGAATATGCCCAGACCGCCAATCAGGTCCTGTCGGACCTGCAAAGCGGCCCGGAGGGCCTGTCCGCCGCCCAGGCGGAGGGCCGTCTGGCGGAATACGGCCCCAACCGCCTGCGGGAGGCCCCCAAGGCCACCCTGCTTCAGCGGTTCATCCAGCAGCTGAAGGACCCCATGCTGCTGATCCTCATGGCCGCCGCCGCCGTGTCCGCCGTCACCAACTACCTGTCCCATGAGCCCTTCACCGAGGTGCTGATCATCCTGGCGGTGGTGCTGCTGAACGCCGTTCTGGGCGTGGTCCAGGAGAGCAAGGCCGAGGCCGCCATCGAGGCCCTGCAATCTATGACCGCCGCCACCAGCAAGGTCCTCCGGGACGGCTCCGTCACGGAGCTGGAGAGCAGCCGCCTGGTACCCGGCGATATCGTCCTGCTGGAGGCCGGGGACGCCGTCCCCGCCGACGGACGGCTGCTGGCCTGTGCCTCCCTGCAAATTGAGGAGGCCGCCCTCACCGGCGAAAGCGTCCCCTCCGCCAAGTCTCCGGAGGCCCTTACCGGCGAGGTGACCCTGGGCGACCGCCGGAACATGGCCTATATGGGCTCCACCGTGGCCTACGGCCGGGGCCGCATGGTGGTCACCGCCACCGGCATGGACACGGAGATGGGCAAGATCGCCGGCGTCCTGGCCCGGACGGAGCAGGAGGAGACGCCGCTGCAAAAGAAGCTGACCCAGCTGGGCAAGACCCTGTCCTGGCTGGTGCTGGGCATCTGCGTGTTCATCTTCGTGTTTGACCTGATCGTGGCCGGGGACTTCTCCCTGTCCGGCATTCTGGAGACCTTCATGGTGGCCGTGTCCCTGGCGGTGGCCGCCATTCCCGAGGGCCTGGCCACGGTGGTAACGGTGGTGCTCAGCATCGGCGTCACCCGCATGAGCCGCCGCAATGCCGTGATCCGCCGCCTGACGGCGGTGGAAACCCTGGGCTGTACCCAGGTGATCTGTTCCGACAAAACCGGCACCCTGACCCAGAACAAGATGACCGTGGTGGACCACACCGGGGACACCGCCCTGCTGGCCTCCGCCATGGCCCTGTGCAGCGACGCTGTCCTGAACCCCGACGGCTCCGTCCAGGGAGAGCCTACGGAGGCGGCCCTGGTATCCTTCGCCGCAGAAAATCAACTGCCCAAGCCCCAATTGGAGCAGGAGCGTCCCCGCATCGGCGAGGCCCCCTTCGACTCCGGCCGCAAGATGATGTCCACCATTCACCGGACCCCCCAGGGCGTGGTGCAGTATACCAAGGGCGCGCCGGATCAGGTGCTGGCCCGCTGCACCCACTATTGGGAGGGCGGACAAGCCCTGCCCATGACCGACGACCGCCGCCGGGAAATTCTGGCGGATAACCACCGCATGGCCGCCCAGGCCCTGCGGGTGCTGGCCGCCGCCAGCCGCCCCTGGCCCGATGGTGCGCCCCAGGATCAGTCCCCCGCGCACTTAGAGCAGGAACTCTGCTTCATCGGCCTTACCGGCATGATCGACCCGGTGCGGCCCCAGGTGAAGCCCGCCATTGAGGAGTGCCGCCAGGCGGGCATCCGCCCGGTGATGATCACCGGCGACCACCAGGACACCGCCGTGGCCATCGCCCGCCAGCTGGGCATTCTCTCCGACCCCTCCCAGGCCATCACCGGCGCGGCGCTGGATGCCCTCAGCGATGAGGAGCTTACTCAAAACGTGGACCGCTACAGCGTCTATGCCCGGGTCCAGCCGGAGCACAAGGTCCGCATCGTCAGCGCCTGGCGCCGCCGGGGAGCCGTCACCGCCATGACCGGCGACGGCGTCAACGACGCCCCCTCCATCAAGTCCGCCGATATCGGCATCGGCATGGGCATCACCGGCACCGACGTCACCAAAAACGTGGCGGACATGGTCCTCTCCGACGACAACTTCGCCACCATCGTGGGCGCCGTGGCCGAGGGCCGCCGGATTTACGACAACATCCGCAAGGCCATCGGCTTCCTGCTGGCCAGCAACATGAGCGAGGTGCTGGGGGTGTTCTTCTCCGCCCTGCTGGGCTTCACCCTCCTCAACCCCGTCCACCTGCTGTTCATCAACCTCATCACCGACTGCTTCCCGGCCCTGGCCCTGGGCATGGAGCGCCCGGAGCCGGACATCATGCGCCGCCCGCCCCGCTCCGCCAAGGACGGCATCTTCTCCGGCGGCCTGGGCTTCGACATCGCCTATCAGGGCATCCTTATCACCGTCATCACCATGGCCTCCTACATCATCGGCCACTGCATGGAGGCGGGATGCTTTGAAATGCCCCGGGGCGTCTCCCCCCACGGCATGACCATGGCCTTTTTGACCATGAGCATGTGCGAGATTTTCCACAGCTTCAATATGCGCTCCCAGCGGCGCAGTGTGTTCACCCTCCGGGGCCACAACAAGGTCCTCTGGGCCGCTATGCTGGGCTCCCTGGTGCTGACCACCGTGGTGCTGGAGGTGCCGCCCATCGCCAACGCCTTCGGCTTCACCCCCGTCAGCTGGACGGAGTACGGCATCGCCCTGGCCCTGGCGGTGCTGGTGATCCCCATTGTGGAGCTGGTGAAGCTCATCCAGCGCAGACTGGGCAAGTAAACAAAACCGGCTCCGGCGCGACGCGCCGGAGCCGGTTTTCACATTCCAACAATTACCCCTGCCGCTCCAGGCAGGTCTGATAGGTGTCCCACAGGTCGTCGTTCATCTCCAGCACCATGCGGCCCAGGCGCAGGCCCGCCGCCGTCCGGGTGTGGCGATAAATGCCGCACAGCTCATCCTCCTGACTGCACCGGCCATAGGCCAGCAGGGTCCGGGGGTCCTTCCTGGCCCACTGGCCCAGGGTCACCGTCTCCCCGCAGTAGGGGCACTGCACCTCCGTCATGGCCGGGTCCTCCTGGCCCTGGGCCAGGGAGGCATACACCCGCCCCTGCACCAGTCCGGCCGCCCGGTCCTGGGGATACTGCACATACCGCAGGCCGTATTCGTCCATGCACCCGTCCAGGTCCATCCGCCCGCAGATCTGCACGGTATTCCGCGCATCGTTCAGGGCGTCGTGGGCCCGGTCCGGAGTCAGCTTCAGCAGCTCCATCGCCCGCTCCAGGGAGCATTGCCGGTCATCCCGCATGATCTCGTGGCCGAAGATCCGCTGCAAATCGTAGCAGCAGGGCATTTCCGCGTCCATTCCGTGCATCAGCAGGTTGTCCATCAGCACCGGAATGTCGTCCGGCCCCCAGGTACACAGGCAGCAATTCTCCCCGCACCATTCCATGAAATCGGCATAGGCCCGGGGAAATTCCGGGGCTTTTTCCAGGTCCTGTGCCCGGATCTTCGTCAGCTGCACCACATCACCGTTCATGTGGGGATAAAACCGGGGGCGGATGAAGGTCTTGAAGCTGCCGGTCTCCCGGAACCGCTCATCCAGCCGCAGGGCCCCGATCTCGATGATCTCCGAGTCGAAGAAAAACGGCTCCCGTATGGCGCTGTCCGGATTCAACGGCTGGTTCCACTCCAGGTCCAGAACGATATAGGAAAAATCAGCCACGTCTGGCAGCTTCCAGGGCCTTGCCCTTGCGCTCGGCCTCCCGGAACTCCTCCTGGGACTGGGCCATGGCCTGGGCCAGCAGCTGATCGGCCACGGACTTCAGGTCCATCTTCAGCACCCGGTCAATGACCTCCTGCTGCTTTTCCTGGTCCACGCCGTAGATGGTCATGCCGCAGGACAGGAACCGACGCAGCTTCTGCTCCATGGTGAAGCTCCGGTCGCACTTGCGGGCCATGAAGCTGCGCAGCATGCCGGAGGTAGCCAGCTCCAGCTCATAAAAGTCCTGCCGGGTATAGCCGGGATGCTCCTTCCCGAACAGCTCCACCAGCTTGTCCGTCACCACCTGATGTATATAGTTGGCGGTGGCCGCATAGGAGTACGAGGAGACATACAGCTCCCGCAGTCCCTCGGTCTTTTCGGCGATATACAGCTGGATGGCAGGCTCCACGGCGTAGAACATCACCGGGTCATAGTCCTTCCCCAGCAGCTCGTGCGTAACGGCGAACTGCTTTTCGTACATCCACTTGGTCAGCTTCAGCAGCAGCGCCTCCTTGTTGGCAAATACTGCAAAAAACGCGGACGGGGACATACCCGCTGCCTGCGCGATGGCGGCGGTGGTGGTCCGTTCATATCCGTTTTCCAAAAACAGCCTGATGGCTGCATAGGTCATCCGATTCTCTCTTTCGGCGACCTTGGGCTGTGCTCCTCTCGGCATAGCGTCCTCCTTTACAACCGTTTGAACGATTTTTCCATCCTGACAGAGTATAATATTGTATATTAGCAACAAAGCTATACTACATTAAGGTTAGGGCTTCCTACCTGTTAAGTTAGTATTTTAACATATCTTTTATTGTTTTTCAATGGGCGACACAAAAATTTTAGAAATTGTTTTTCTGTGATATATGGTGCAGATTTCTGTCGATATGACCATATATTGTGGTACGCATGCCATGCGGCTGTCCGTGCTATACGGACAGGTTTTCTCCTTGTGTCGTCTGTTTCCAGTATATGACAGCACCCGCCGATTCCGTTGCGCGGAATCGGCTGGTGTATATACATATGAATCTACTGTCTGTCGGCGGTTATTTACTTGATGATCTCGCCGGCGGCTTCCTTGGCCCGGATCTCCTTCATGGCGTCCTTGTGGCTCAGGTTCACCCGGCCCTTCTCGTCGATCTCGGTGACCTTGACCCACATCATGTCGCCCACCTTGCAGGCGTCCTCCACCTTCTCGATGCGCTTGTCCGCCAGCTTGGAGATGTGCACCAGGCCGTCCTTGCCGGGAGCCAGCTCCACGAAGGCGCCGAAGGTCATCAGGCGCACCACGCGGCCGTAATACAGCTGGCCCACCTCGGGCACGAACACGATGTCGTCGATGCACTTCTTGGCGGTGGCGCAGCTTTCGGCGTCGGGGGAGGCAATGTGGATGGTGCCGTCGTCGTCGATGTCGATCTTGGCGCCGGACTCGGCCACGATCTTCTGGATGACGCTGCCGCCCTTGCCGATGACCTCCCGGATCTTGTCGGGGTCAATGTGCATGGTGATCATCTTGGGGGCGTACTTGCTGACCTCGGGCCGGGGCTCGGCGATGCAGGGCAGCATGATCTGGTCCAGGATCTGGCACCGGGCGTCATAGGTGATGTCCAGGGCGTTCTTGATGATCTCCATGGTCAGGCCGTCGTTCTTCAGGTCCATCTGAATGGCGGTAATGCCCTTCTTGGTACCGGCCACCTTGAAGTCCATCTCGCCGTGGAAGTCCTCCACGCCCTGGATGTCGATGAAGGTGGTGAAGGAGCCGTCGTCGTCCTGGATCAGGCCGCAGGAGATACCGGCCACCGGGGCGGAAATGGGCACACCGGCGTCCATCAGGGCCAGGGTGCTGCCGCAGATGGAGCCCTGGGAGGTGGAGCCGTTGGAGGACACCACCTCAGACACCACCCGGATGGCATAGGGGAACTCCTCCACCGGGGGGATCACCGGCAGCAGGGCCCGCTCGGCCAGTGCGCCGTGGCCGATCTCCCGGCGGCCGGGGGAACGGGCGGGCTTGGCCTCGCCCACGGAGTAGCCGGGGAAGTTATAGTGGTGCATATACCGCTTTTCGGTCTCCTCCCAGATGGTGTCCAGCTTCTGGTTGGCGGACAGGGTATCCAGGGTGGCCACGCTCAGCACCTGGGTCTGTCCCCGGGTAAACAGGCCGGAGCCGTGGACCCGGGGCAGCACGCCCACCTCGGCGGACAGGGGCCGGATCTCATTCTTCTGGCGGCCGTCCACCCGGTGGCCCTCCAGCAGCCAGGCCTTGACGATCTTCTTCTGGAACTTATAGGTGATCTCGTCCAGATACTTGTCCATCTCGGGATAGTCCTCCAGGAACAGCTCGTGCCACTTTTCGATGAGCTGGTTCCAGCGGGCCTCGCGAACGTTCTTGTCGTCGGTGTCCATGGCGGCCTTGGCCTGGTCCATGGTGGCATCCACGATCTTCTGGAACAGATCCTCGTCGAAGTCCGCGTGGGGATAGTCGAACTTGGGCTTGCCGATCTCGGCCACCATCTGGCCGATCAGGGTGATCTGCTTCTGGTTCTCCTCATGGGCCATGCGGATGGCCTCGAACATCACGTCGTTGGGCACCTGGTTGGCGCCGGCCTCGATCATGACCACCTTCTTGCCGGTGGACACAACGGTCACGTCCAGATCGCTGACCTTGCGCTGCTCGCTGGTGGGATTGAACACCAGCTTGCCGTCCACCAGGCCCACCTTCAGGGCGCCCACGGGGCCGTTCCAGGGGATGTCGGAAATGGCCAGGGCGGCGGAGGTGCCGATCAGGCCGCAGATCTCTGGGGAGCAGTCGTGGTCCACGCTCATGACGGTGCACATCACGGACACGTCGTTGCGGAAGTCGTGGGGGAACAGGGGGCGGATGGGCCGGTCGATGACGCGGCTGGTGAGGATGCCCTTCTCGCCGGGGCGGCCCTCCCGGCGGTTGAAGCTGCCGGGAATGCGGCCCACGGCATACAGCTTCTCCTCAAAGTCCACGCTCAGGGGGAAGAAGTCGATGCCGTCCCGGGGACGGGGCGCGGCGGTGACGCAGCACAGCACGCTGGTCTCGCCATAGGTGACCATAACGGCGGCGTTGGCAAGCTCCGCCAGCTTGCCCACCTCCAGGGTCAGGGGGCGGCCCGCCAGGTCCATGGTGTACTTGTGGTAATGGGGGAACTGCCGGTGGGTGATGATGGTAGACATGGTTTGGCTCCTTTTCATTTGGATTTTTCCGCATGGGAGCCGGGGCCGTTTAGCACTTGAAAAAATGCCGGAAAATCCGGAAATTCCGGCGTTTTTTCAACTGCTAAAGGCTTTGATCGGCTCCGCACACGGGCAGGGATGGTGTGAAAGAAGGGTGGTGCGCACGGGGCACACCACCCTGTTTTCAGCTTACTTACGCAGGCCCAGCTTGGCGATCAGGGCACGATAACGCTCGATGTCCTTCTTGGCCAGATAGTCCAGCAGACGGCGGCGCTTACCGATCATCATCTGCATGCCGCGGCGGCTGTGGAAGTCATGGGGATGAACCTTCAGGTGCGCGGTGAGCTGGTTGATGCGCTCGGTGAGGATAGCGACCTGGACCTCGGGGGAACCGGTGTCGGTCTCGTGGGTGCGGTTGGCCTCGATGATGGAGGTCTTCTGATCTTTCAGCATCATAGTTGTGTTTCCACCTTTCTTTTATTGCGCCCGCATCCTGAGTGCCGGGACAGGCAGAGCATCCACGGGACTAAGGCAAGGGGCATGGCACGCACACAGCGTACTCTGATACGATAGCACAAAATGCGCCGGTTGTAAAGAATAAATTTTGGATTTTCGCCGCATTTGGCCAAAATTGTCCCGGTTTCCGGTGGGACATCCCGCAAAAGCCGGGTTTTGTCCCGATTTTTCCCCGGGACAGGCCGGGACGCGGACCCCCGTCCCGGCGCTTTTTCCCTGGGATGCCGATTTTTAACAAAACGTTCACGTCCCCGGCATTGCAAACCACGGCCTTTTACGCTATCATGTAAAATAGTAAATCAGGCCCAGCCGGGCCAACAAAGGAGAAAACAATATGAAGGGTAAGAGCGGCTACCTGAAATGGGGTCTGACGATCTTTCTCACCGTCTGCGCCATTCTGGTGTTTTACGACACGTTCTATATGAGCGGCGCACTGCAGCGGCTGCTGTCCAAGCTGGCGTCCATTCTGTCGCCGGTGCTGGTGGGTCTGGTGATGGCCTATCTGCTGGCCCCCATCGTCAACTGGTTTGAAAAGCTCATTCTTTCGGGCCTGCACCGGATCAAGGGGCTGGAAGGGAAGACCATCCCCCACGCCGCCGGGTGGCTGCGGGCCGTCAGCATTCTGCTGACCTGGGCCATTGTGCTGCTGCTGCTGTATCTGATGTTCAGCGTGGTGATTCCCCAGCTCGTCGACAGCGTGGTGATGCTCATCAACAACGCCGAGACGTATTACAACAAGATCTATGGCTGGATCACGAACCTGCTGGATAAGAACCCCAAGTTGGAGGACTGGGTCAACGAGAATCTGGAGACCTATTACCAGAATCTGCTGGACCTGCTGACCAACAAGGTGCTGCCCGGCGCCCAGCAGATGCTCACCACCATCACCGGCGGCGTGATCTCCGGCATCTGGGGGCTGGTGAGCTTCGCTATGGACTTCCTGGTGGGCATCATCGTGTCGGTGTATATGCTGGCCATGAAGGAGCAGAGCCTGGCCCGCTGCTGCAAGCTGCTGTACGGCGTGTGCAAGGAGGCCCACGCCCGCTGGATCGCCCGGGCCGTCCGCCGGGCCGACGGCATCTTCAGCGGCTTCGTTCGCGGAAAGCTGCTGGACTCTCTCATCATCGGCATTCTGTGTCTCATCGGCTGCACCATTCTGGGCATGCCCTATGCCCCGCTGGTGAGCCTGATCGTGGGCGTTACCAACGTGATCCCCTTCTTCGGTCCCTTCATGGGCGCGGTGCCCAGCGCCTTCCTGATTCTGCTGGTCAGCCCCAAGAAGTGCCTGATCTTCGTGATCTTCGTCATCGTTTTGCAGCAGTTCGACGGCAACATCCTGGGCCCCAAGATCCTGGGCGATGCCACGGGCATCTCCAGCTTCTGGGTGGTGGTGGCCATTCTGGTGGGCGGCGGCTTCGGCGGCGTGCTGGGTATGTTCCTGGGCGTGCCGGTGTTTGCCTGTTTGCAGGTGCTGGTAAAGTATCTGGTGGACCGGCGTCTGCGCCGCCGGAATATGCCCACCGAGGCATATTGCTATGTGAACCGAGACCAGGAGTCCCAGCCACCGGAGCAGCAGTCATAAATGCATCAAAACCTCCGGCTTAGCCGGAGGTTTTGATGATTCTATCCAAAAAGCCTCGCAGAGTTTGCCGCCCGCAGGCGGCAAATCAAGTGAGATCATTTTCGCCCGGGGCGTGTACCTGGGCGAAAATACTTCTCAGTCTGCAAGTGTGGAATTTGTTCGCTTTCAGCGAACAAATTATGCGCGCAGCAGACTGCAAGCCTTTTATCCCCAAAGGGCAAGCCCTTTGGGGATAAAAAGAAAAGCACGGCCGAAGCCGTGCTTTTCCGGTTAAATCGGTTGTTTACTTGCCCATGGGGGCGCCGCAGTGGGGGCAGAAGTTGCTGTCGGACACGGTGCCGCAGACGGAGCAGGTCTTGGCGTCGCCGGACTCCTCCTGGGGCTCCTCGTCCTGGGTTTCCTCCTTGCGCTTGGCGGCCTCCAGCTGGGCGATCTTCTCCTTGGAGGCGTTGACGGCGGCCACAACGTCCTTCACGGCGTCGGGCAGCTCACCCTGAAACTCGGAGACGAACCACTCGCCGATGGCCCGATAGTTCTTCTCGATCTCCCGCTGCTCGGAGAGAATTTCCATGTTCATCTTGGCGGCGTCGGTGGCAGCCTTGGCCTTCTCGGTGGCGGTCTCCGCCAGATCCTTGGCCTTTTCGGCAGCCGCACCGGCCACCAGCTGGGCCTTCTTGGTCAGTTCATCAAAAAATGCCATAGCAATGATCTCCTTTCAGAATCTGAATAATCACGATAAGTATATACCAATGCAAGGAATTTGTCAATGCTCAATCCAGTCGGAGGCACGGGACACGGCGCGCTTCCACAGGCGATAGTCCCGGTCGCAGTCCGCCTGGGGCCGCAGGGGTTCAAACACCCGCTGGCTCCGGCGCAGACGGGTCAGCTCCTCCAGATCGCTCCACACGCCGCAGCTGAGGCCAGCCAGGGCCGCCGCGCCGAAGGCGGTGGTCTCCACCATCCGGGGCCGGTCCACGGGGATGCGCAGCAGATCCGCCTGCAGCTGCATGAGAATGTCCGACACGCTGGCCCCGCCGTCCACCCGCAGGGCGGTGATGTCGCACCCGGCGTCCTGCCGCATGGCCAGCATCAGGTCCGTCACCTGATAAGCGATGCACTCCAGCACCGCCCGGGCGATGTGGGCCCGGCCCGTGCCCCGGGTGACGCCCAGAATGGCCCCCCGGGCGTACATATCCCAATACGGCGCCCCCAGGCCGGTGAAGGCCGGGACCACCACCACGCCGCCGGAGTCCTCCACGGACTCCGCCAGACGGTCGCACTCCGGGGCGGAGTCGATCAGGTGCAGCTCGTCCCGCAGCCACTGGATGGTGCTGCCGCCGTTGAAAACGCTGCCCTCCAGGGCGTAGGCCGTGCGGCCCTCCACCTGCCAGGCAACGGACGTCACCAGCCCCGCCCGGCTGCGGACGGGCTTCCCCCCCACGTTCATCAGGGTGAAGCAGCCGGTGCCGTATGTATTCTTGGCCTCGCCGGGGCGGAAGCAGGTCTGGCCGAACAGGGCGGCCTGCTGGTCCCCTGCCGCGCCGCACACCGGTACCCCCGCCAGCTTCTCCAAACCGGGAATGCCCTTTTTCACCAGGCCGTACACCTGACTATTGGCCACGGGAAGGGGCAGAATAGACATAGGTATCTCCAGCAGCTCGCACAGCTCCGCGTCCCAGCACAGGCGGTGGATATCGAACAGCATGGTCCGGGAGGCGTTGGAGTAGTCCGTGACGTGGGAGCCGGTCAGCTGCCAGATGAGCCACGTTTCCACCGTGCCGAACAGCAGCTCTCCCCGGTCCGCCTTTTCCCGGGCGCCGGGGACGTTGTCCAGCACCCAGCGGATCTTGGTGGCGGAGAAGTAGGCGTCGATCAGCAGGCCGGTGGCGGACTGGATGCGCTCCTCCAGCCCCCGGCGCTTCAGTTCCTCGCAGAACTCCGCCGTCCGGCGGCACTGCCAGACGATGGCGTTATATACCGGCCGGCCGGTGGTCTTGTCCCAGAGGATGGTGGTCTCCCGCTGGTTGGTGACGCCGATGCCGGCCACCTCCCCCTCCAGCCCGGCTGCGGCCTGGGCCGCCGCACGGCGCTCCGTCTCCCAGATCTCCATGGGGTCATGCTCTACCCAGCCGGGCTGGGGATAGAGCTGGCGGAAGGGAAACTGGGCCTTGGACACAATGTCGCCCCGGCGGTCAAACACGATGGCCCGGGAGCTGGTGGTCCCCTGGTCCAGCGCCAGAATATAGGTTCCCATAGAAGTCTCCTCTTTCTTTTTGTTTCAGAGTATGCTAATATAGGGTATTATAACACAGAAAGGACAGGATTACCATGACGGATTTCCAGGAATTTACCTTTCTTTCCAGCGACGGCCGCACCCAACTTCACGGGGCACAGTGGACCCCGGCGGACCGGGAGCCCATTGCCGTTTTACAGATCGCCCACGGCGTGGCGGAGCACATCCTGCGGTATGACGATTTTGCCCGGTATCTCAATGATCGGGGCATCCTGGTGGCGGGACACGACCACCTGGGCCACGGCAAGTCCCTGCCGGAGGGCGGCACGCCGGTGTATTTCGGCGACGGCAGTACCTGGGAGACGGTGGTGGACGACATCCACCTGCTCCATGACCGGCTGCGGGAGCAGTATCCGGATCTGCCCATCCTGCTGATGGGCCACAGCATGGGGTCGTTCCTGTCCCGGTCGTACCTGATCCGCTATCCCGGCACGGTGGACGCCGCCATCATCATGGGCACCGGCTGGCAGCCGGAGATGACCATCCGGGGCGGCCTGCTGCTGGCGGGAATTCTGTCCGGGCTCAAGGGGCCGGACGCCGTCAGCAAGATGGTGACGAACATGGCCTTCGGGGCCTATAACAAGGCCTTCGGCGACAAGCCCCGGACCCCCAACGACTGGCTGTCCGCCGACACGGACAACGTGGACCGGTATATGGCGGACCCCCTGTGCGGCGCGGACGCCACGGTGGGCCTGTTCCGCCAGATGCTGCGGGGCCTGCGGTTCAACCAGACCCCCGGGAACATCGACCGGATGGACAAAAACGCCCCCATCCTGCTGATCGCCGGGCAGGACGACCCGGTGGGCAACATGGGAGCCGGTGTCCGGCGGACCCACGACGCCTTCAAGCGGGCGGGGGTCAGGGACGTGACCCTGAAGCTGTATCCCGGCCTGCGGCATGAGATTCTCAACGAGGCCGCCATGCGGGACACGGTGTACGGCGACATCGGGGCCTGGCTGGACCGGGTGCTGGGCTAACGCAGAGACGCCAGCAGGTTGGGCAAGCCCAGCAGGTCCACGTTGTGGGTCCGGCGCAGCAGGCGGACGGTGAAGAAGCTGTCCGCCGTCAGCACCAGCAGCAGGGCCAGCCCCGCCCCGGCGGGGGCGTGCAGGGCGATGGGGTGCAGCAGGGGCTGCACCTGCCGGAGGGCGAAGGCCGTCAACGGACCCCATACCACCGCAAAGGGCACGCAGACCCGGCGGTTCAGGTCCATGTGGGTGCCGGAATAGTCCCAGAACATGACCCCCAGCAGCTTGTCATAGAGAAAGTGCACGGCGTATTCCACGGCGGTGGCCGTGAGGCCGCCGTAGAAGGCCAGGCGGAGGAAGCCTCGGGTCAGGTCGGCGGGCAGGTGCAGCACCGCCAGCATGGCCAGGCCGTACACCGGGCACAGGGGCAGCAGGAGAAAGCACTTGCGCACCTGATGCCGGGACCCGGTGACGGCGGCGAAGATTTTTTCCAGCAGATATCCCAGAAAGCTATACAGACAAAACAGCCACAGCCAGTACACGGCGACGCCTCCCTTCCCCCTCATTCTGCCCCGGGAGAGCTGCCGCGATACCCGGGCGGAGGCGGGGAAAGGGAGGAAAGATATGGACCAGTGGGAGCAGCTGCGGCAGCAGTGCATGAGCTGCCGGGCCTGCGGCCTGGCGGATACCCGGACCAACGTGGTGTTCGGGGTGGGGTCCCCCACGGCGGAGGTGCTGCTGGTGGGCGAGGCCCCCGGGGCCAGCGAGGACCAGCAGGGCGAGCCCTTTGTGGGAGCCGCCGGGAAGCTGCTGGACGATATGCTGGCCATGATCGGCCTGCGGCGGCAGGAAATCTACATCACCAACAGCGTCAAGTGCCGCCCGCCCAAAAACCGGGACCCTCTGAACACCGAAAAGGACGCCTGCGCCGGATTTCTGCGGCGGCAGCTGGAGCTGATGCAGCCGAAGATCCTGGTGTGCCTGGGCCGCATCAGCGCGGCGGAGATCATCAGGCCGGATTTTAAGATCACCCAGGAACACGGGCAGTTTTTTGAGAAAAACGGCATGTGGATGACGGCCCTGTATCACCCGGCGGCCCTGCTGCGGGACCCGGCCAAGAAGCCGGAGACCTTCCAGGACCTGAAGCGCCTGCAGGCCAAGATCCGGGAGGTCTGCAGCCGGACGCCCATGGAATTTGCATAATCGTGAAAGAGGCCCCCGTTTTCGCTGAGCGAAAACGGGG
>ERZ773260.2081-NODE-2081-length-23547-cov-10.012345_pt1 | contig 23547 bp, 19 predicted proteins | sample MGYA00511387_ERZ773260 | MGnify/ENA primary metagenome ERZ773260 (study PRJEB29015, sample SAMEA2737745) | human gut metagenome | biome: human gut; feature: human-associated habitat; material: faeces | place: China | collected 2012 ... | reverse complement strand
CTCGAACTCGCCACCTTTAGACTGCCAGTCTAACGCTCTAGCCAGATGAGCTAATGCCCCGGTTTTGTGTTGCAAAGATACACATAAAATTGAAATTGCAAAATAGAAACCTTATTTTTCTTCCAATTATTTTAATATAATATTATTTCTCCTCTATGAATGAACAAAGAATCATCCATTCTGTTTATGAGGTTCATCAGGTGAAGCAACTATCGAGTTGCATATCTGATTAATTTAATTTTTTGTTCATAATAGATGCCCCGGCTTGCGAGAAGTCGGGGTATTTTTATTACATTTGCAAAAACGTATCTGTTTAATGTAAACAAATAAAATTAATATGCTGATATATAATACCACTTATCAAGTAGCAATTGATGATGCACGTAACTTTGTCATCTGGCTTAATGAATGCTATATTCCCGAAGTAGAAAAACAAGGATTGCTTCAAAGTCCGCGCCTTACTCACATCCTCAGTCATAAAGAAGAAGACAGTGAATGTTTTTCACTGCAATGGGAAGTAGAAGACAGTGCAGCCTTACATCACTGGCATACCCGGCAAGGTATGAAGCTTAACGAAGAAATGATGAAAGTCTTCAAAGACAAAGTGGTAGGATTTCCCACCTTAATGGAGGTCATCAAGTGATTCAGCCGGTTAAAGAGAAAATAATTCTGGGCATTGACCCCGGAACTACCATCATGGGTTACGGATTGCTGAAAATAGCAGGTACCAAACCGCAAGTCATCACCATGGGAGTGATAGATTTACGTAAATACGATAATCATTATCTTAAGCTTCGTCGAATCTTTGAACGTGTTATCGGCATTATTGAAGCGTATCTGCCCGATGAACTGGCCATTGAAGCTCCCTTTTTTGGAAAGAATGTACAGTCCATGCTAAAATTAGGGCGTGCGCAAGGGGTAGCAATGGCTGCCGCACTAAGCCGTGATATCCCCATCACCGAATATGCTCCATTAAAAATAAAAATGGCTATCACCGGCAACGGACAAGCCAGTAAGGAACAGGTGGCGGATATGCTGAAGCGTATGCTCCATATTCCCGATAACGAAATGCTACCTTTTATGGATGCTACCGATGGACTTGCCGCAGCCTATTGCCATTATTTGCAAGCCGGAAGACCCACTCTTGCCAAAGAGTATTCAGGATGGAAAGATTTTATCAATAAAAATCCTGATAAAATAAGGAGATAAACAAAAAAAGTATTGGTAAGTAACAAAATATAAATTTATGAATGTCAAACACGTTATTTGGGCATCGATTATGTCAACCACCATCAGTTGTCAGTCTGTAAAGAAAGAATATACATCTTTTGAAGAATATCCTATCCCCGAAGGGAAGTTAGTGGAAATGGAGTACTCGCCAATTGAAACCAAGTTTACACTTTGGGCACCTACAGCTGAAGAAGTGCGTGTATTGTTATATGATTCGGGCAACGAAGGTTCTGCTTATCAAACTCTGTCGCTTGAAATGGGAGAAGATGGTATTTGGAATACTTCTATTAAAGAAGACTTAAAAGGAAAGTTCTATACTTTTAATGTAAAAGTAAATGGTAAGTGGCTGGGAGATACCCCGGGCATTATGGCTAAAGCAGTGGGAGTAAATGGAAAGCGTGCTGCTGTCATTGACTTGCGCTCCACCGATCCTGAAGGCTGGGCGAACGATGTACGTCCGCTTTTAAAGGACTATGCCGACATCATAGTATATGAAATGCATCATCGCGATTTTTCTTTGGATTCAGTTTCGGGAATTCGTAATAAAGGAAAATTCCTTGCATTAACCGAATTAGGAACTACTACTTCGCAGGGTGAAAAAACCGGCATTGACCACCTGAAAGAATTGGGTGTCACGCACGTGCATATTCTTCCTTCATACGATTATGCATCTGTGGACGAAAGTAAACCGGACAAGGCACAATACAACTGGGGCTATGATCCTCAGAACTATAATGTACCTGACGGTTCTTATTCCACCGATCCTTATAAGCCCGATGTGAGAATCAAGGAATTCAAGCAGATGGTGCAGGCCCTTCACAAAGCAGGTATCCGTGTGGTACTCGACGTGGTTTATAATCATACTTTTAACACTGAGGAAAGCAACTTCGAGCGTACGGTACCCGGCTACTTCTATCGCCAAACAAAGGATGGTAAACCGGCCAACGGCTCCGGCTGCGGAAACGAGACTGCCAGTGACCGTGCCATGATGCGTAAATACATGGTGGAGTCTGTACTCTACTGGATAAACGAATATCACATTGACGGCTTCCGATTTGACCTGATGGGTATTCACGATATTGAGACAATGAACGAAATCCGTGCTGCCGTAGACAAGATAGATCCATCCATCTTTATTTATGGTGAAGGATGGGCCGCCAGCGCTCCCCAGCTTGATCAAGAAGAACTTGCCATGAAAGCCAATATATACAAGATGCCACGTATTGCTGCTTTCTCCGATGAAATGCGCGACGGTTTGCGCGGTGGTTGGGATGATGACCGGAAAGGTGCTTTCTTGATTGGTCAACCGGGGCATGAGATGAGTATAAAGTTTGGGTTGGTGGGAGCAGTCAAACATCCACAAGTAATAAATGATTCGGTGAATTACAGCAAAGAACCGTGGGCGTTACAACCGACCCAAATGATAAGTTATGTCAGCTGCCATGATGATATGTGTCTGGCAGACAGACTAAAAGCAACGATGCCGGATGCAACGGACGAAGAACGTGCCTCTCTGCACAAATTGGCCGAAACTTTTGTCTTCACCTCACAAGGTGTACCTTTTATTTTTGCCGGAGACGAAATGATGCGAGACAAGAAAGGAATACATAATTCTTACAATAGTCCTGATAGTATCAACACAATTGATTGGAGGAACAAGACGATACATCATGATGTTTTTGATTATGTGAGAGAGCTGATAACATTGCGAAAAAATCACCCGGCTTTTCGAATGGGAGATGCCGATAAAGTACGCCAATACATGGAATTCCTGCCTGTAGAAGGCAGCAATCTGGTGGCCTTTATCCTGAAAGATAATGCTAACGGCGACTCATGGAAAAATATTATCGTGGCGTTCAACAGCCGTAAAGAGCCTGCCAAATTATCTATTCCGGCCGGTCGCTATACAATCGTTTGCAAAGATGGAAAAATCAAGCAGTCGGGAATGGGGCAAGTATCAGGTAATAAAATCATTGTACCGGCACGCTCTGCAATGATTATTCATCAATAAAGTATATTCTTGATTACCTAAGATAGAATCAAAACGACAATAAAGATGGAAAAGACATGGAGATGGTTTGGAAAGAATGATAAAATTACTCTTCCCATGTTGAGACAAATCGGAGTAGAAGGTATTGTGACTGCTCTTCACGAAATTCCCAATGGTGAGGTGTGGCCTTTGGAGGCTATCCTAAACCAAAAGACATATATTGAGACTTATGGTCTGCGCTGGTCGGTGGTAGAAAGTTTGCCGGTGAGTGAAGCCATAAAATATGGCGGTGCCGAGCGTGATAACCTGATAGAGAATTACAAGAAAAGTCTTATTAATTTAGGCAAGGCGGGAGTAAAAACAGTCTGTTATAACTTCATGCCTGTTATCGACTGGATTCGTACAGATTTAGAGCATCTTTGGGAAGATGGAACATCATCACTCTATTTTGATAAAATACGTTTTGCATATTTCGACTGCCTGATTCTACAACGCGCAGAAGCTGAAAAAGACTACACGGTAAATGAATTGAAACAAATGTACGAATTAGATAAAGTCATTACCGATGCTGAAAAAGAAGAACTTGTAGATACCATCATTATTAAAACCCAAGGCTTTGTAAATGGAAATATCAAGAATGGGGACAAGAACCCTGTTGACACATTCCATCATCTGTTGGCACCCTACAAAGGAATAGACCGTGACGCCCTGCGCGAAAATTTACGTTATTTCCTTCAAGCTATTATGCCCGTATGTGATGAATATGGCATCAATATGTGTATTCATCCCGACGATCCTCCTTTTCCTGTTCTTGGTTTGCCACGCATTGTAACCTGCGAAGAGGATATTGCCTGGATACTGCATGCTGTAAACAATCCGCATAACGGGCTCACTTTCTGTGCCGGTTCGCTCAGTGCAGGACTGCACAACAATGTACCTGCTTTGGCGCGAATGTTTGCCCACCGCACTCATTTTGTACACCTGCGCAGTACGAACGCTTTTCCCAACGGAAATTTCATTGAAGCCTCCCATTTGGGAGGCCGTGCTCATATCATCGAACTTATCCGTATCTTTGAGAAAGAGCGTCCGGGCGTTCCCATGCGTGTAGACCACGGGCGTATGATGCTCGGTGACACCGACAAGGGATACAATCCCGGATATTCGTTTCACGGTCGCATGATGGCATTGGCCCAGATAGAAGGGATGATGGCCGTTGTCAATGACGAATCAAAACTTGAATCCTAAATTGACATACATACTCACTTTATCGGCATGGTTTGCGTAGTTGATGGATGCTTCCAGCGGACCAAATATACTATCCAATCCATAGCCGACTCCACAGCCGAACATAGTTTTCTCTTTCAGTAACCCACTCACTTTATGACTGCTCAGCGCATAATTGCCGGTCAAAGTGACATAATGCACACTTCCCATTCGCTGCCGGAACTTTATCGTGCCTATCAATAACGAATTATCCATAAGTTCTACATTATTTATTCCCACAAAAGGCAACTGCTGTTGCAGGAAGCGTGACGGAACATCTCCACCCATGGCATTCAATTTGGAGTAGGGGATTTCCTTTCCAATGAGAAAGCGTCCGTATACGGAAGGAAGAATCGAGAAACGATTGGTCAGCCGCATTACCCCTTCGCAATAACCTTTGATAGCAGAGAAAGGAGCATGGTCATTATATTGTGTAAAATTATCTGTATAGAGTGAATAGGAAGCACGCGCCGAGATGCCTCGTGAAGGGAAGTAAGCCTTATCAAATGTTTCGTATTCCATTTGAGCAAAATAACTAAAAAAATGCTCATTGTCTGTCGAGTATTGCTGAGTGGTGCTTCCTTCCTGATAAAGAAACTTATCATAATCATAATACTCATAACGGAGACCAATACCGAAACGCACATTTTTATACCACACATCCGAGAAAGCAAACTCTGCCTGATGATAACGGAAAGTAGAATTGTGTGTGCGGTCGCCATAATGATAAAAATTGACGTCATTGTATTGGAACAGGTAGGACAGCCCGACACGTTTCAGCGGAGCCGGTTCCCAAGCATAATTAATTCCGGCAGTATAACGTTTTCCTAAACGTCCCGTAAGTGATAGCGTACTGGGCAATTTCCCTTTGAAATTACTGGTTACGTTTATTAATAAACTGGCTATTTCTTCCGAGTCGAAACGAATGCCGACATTTAGTTTGTTTTCATACTTCTTACTTAACGTGTAATTCAGGTTATAGCCACCTCCTGGGGCTTCAGGCAAATTATAAGTCGCCCCCGAATAGCCTAAATTGGCCGACAGAATAGCAGTAGCTTCCTCTATCCGGCGAATACTTATCTCGGAATTTTCTTTAAGATCGCAACGCTTCAACAACCATTTTTTGTCTTTCTCATCAAGACCGTCAAAAGTAATTTCTTTCACATATACCTTTCGCTCAGGCGAGTAGGGATAAGAAGGAATCGGTTGGGGCATATAAGTACTATCCAGCCCCAACTGGCTTTTCAGAGCCATTAATGCACTATCCTGTGCCATGGCAGCTTCTTCGCCACGCATTATCAGAGTATCGATGGCGGAGGGAGTAAAACTGGCGGCAGAATAACCCTCTACGTTTACCTTAATATAAGTAGTCGTTTCTTTCAGATTCTTCTTATATAAATCCTGCCCCATGAGATTCACCAATTGCCCTAATATAGCACCGGCACTATTTAATTCTCCGGCAGGCTTAAGTTCACTTTGAACATCCACCCCGATAATTAAGTCTGCTCCCATGGCACGCGCCACATTTACAGGATAATTATTTACTACACCACCGTCTACCAGTACCATACTGTCTAGCCTGACCGGAGTAAAGACTCCGGGAATGGCCATGCTGGCACGCATAGCAGTGGCCAATACACCTTCATGAAAATTAACCTCATTGCCATTTACTATATTCTCGGAAACACAGGCAAAAGGAATAGGCAACTTATTAAAATTGATGGAGTCGTGATAACCGATAGTAAGCTCACTGAACAAGTTGGCAAGATTTTGCCCTCTTATCAGTCCACCGAAAACTTCGGCTTTTACCCCTTTACCGAAAGGAATAGAAAACACATACTTTTGTGAGGCATCGCGTTCAGATAGATTTTGTTCACTTCTCGGTATCTTGTCGCTCAAAAGGAAAGTCCAGTCCTGACGGCGTACCATGCTGTCAAGTTGCTCGGGAGAATAACCGATAGAGTAAAGACCACCGATGATAGATCCCATGCTGGTACCTACCACATAGTCAATAGGAATACCGGCTTTTTCTATAACTTTCAGAACACCGATGTGCGCCATGCCTTTAGCGCCACCGCCACTTAGCACCACACCCACTTTCTTACGGTGGGCAGGCCGAGGCTGCGCCTTAAGAAGAGCAGGTATAAAGAGTAGACAAACTGCCATTGTTGTCAATGAAGAACGGCTGAATCGTTTCATGTTTATTTTTCTGTATTTAAAAATCTTTTATATAAAAAACAAAAACTGTGCAAAGATGGTTTAATCTTTCGGGGAATGCAAGTCTAATTGTTATAGTTATTGGTCGATTTCCTTTTTTCCTTCAATTTTTCAATCCTCCTAAATCGAACCGATAAATTAAACGAGCCAAACAAATGCTACATGAAGATTGCGTTTTTGCACTTTAAGAGAGCTGAATGAAATCACTTTCTTAAAAAAACAGGCTATAAAACTTTCTATCTAACTAATTTTCTTGTAAATTTGCAACTTAATTTTTGGGAGACTATGTCTTTGCCCGATTTACAATTTAGAGAATACAAGAAAAACGATATAGATTATGAGTAAGAAATTTGCTGAACACTCGCAACTCAACCTATCACAGGTCAATAAAGATGTGCTGAAGAAGTGGGATGAAAACGATGTTTTCGCCAAGAGTATGACAGAACGTGAAGGATGTCCTTCTTTTGTCTTTTATGAAGGACCTCCCTCAGCCAACGGTATGCCGGGTATTCACCACGTAATGGCACGTACTATAAAAGATACTTTCTGCCGCTACAAAACCATGAAAGGTTTTCTTGTCAAACGTAAAGCCGGATGGGATACTCACGGACTACCGGTAGAACTGGGCGTGGAAAAAGCACTCGGAATTACCAAGGAGGATATCGGAAAAACGATTTCTGTGGCCGAATATAACGCAGCCTGTCGTAAGGATGTGATGAAGTTTACAAAAGAATGGACAGACCTTACTCATAAAATGGGTTATTGGGTAGATTTGGATAATCCATACATCACTTATGACAACCGCTATATTGAAACTTTATGGTGGCTCTTAAAGCAACTATATAGCAAGAATTTACTGTATAAAGGATATACCATTCAGCCTTATTCTCCGGCAGCCGGAACAGGACTGAGCTCTCACGAATTAAATCAGCCTGGATGTTATCGGGATGTAAAAGATACTACTGTAGTGGGGCAATTCAAGATGAAGAACCCGAAACCCGAAATGACGGAGTGGGGTACTCCTTACTTCTTGGCATGGACTACTACACCATGGACTTTACCCTCAAACACCGCTTTGTGCGTCGGTCCCAAAATCGATTATGTAGCTGTACAAACATATAATGGCTACACAGGTGAGAAAATGACAGTAGTGCTGGCTAAACCATTGCTTTATGCTCATTTTAACCAAAAAGCAGAAGGACTGCCTTTAGAAGACTACAAACCGGGAGACAAGCTGATTCCTTTCAAGGTGGTAGGTGAATACAAAGGCACGGATTTGGTAGGTATGGAATATGAACAGCTTATTCCATGGGTGAAACCGGTAAACGTAGACGAAAACGGTAATTGGGAAGAAGCTGCCAATCAAGCATTCCGTGTTATCCTTGGTGACTATGTGACTACGGAAGACGGTACAGGTATCGTACATATCGCTCCAACATTCGGTGCGGACGATGCTTTTGTGGCACGTGCAGCAGGCATACCTTCATTGTTTATGATTAACAAAAAAGGTGAACCTCGTCCGATGGTAGACTTGACAGGTAAATTCTTCCTGCTGGATGAACTAGATGAAAAGTTCGTAAAAGAATGTGTGGATGTAGAACAATATCAAGAATATCAGGGGCGCTGGGTGAAAAATGCATACGACCCTCAATTTACTGTAAATGGTAAATACGATGAGAAAACTGCTGCCTCTGCCGAGACACTGGATATTTACATCTGTATGAAAATGAAGGCTTCCAACAAAGCATTCAAGATAGAAAAGCATGTACACAATTATCCACATTGCTGGCGTACAGACAAACCGGTCCTTTATTATCCGCTGGATAGCTGGTTCATCCGTTCTACTGCTGCCAAGGAACGTATGATAGAACTCAATAAGACCATTAACTGGAAACCGGAATCTACCGGAACCGGACGTTTCGGCAAATGGCTGGAAAACCTGAACGACTGGAATTTAAGCCGTTCGCGCTATTGGGGTACTCCGCTTCCTATTTGGCGTAGCGAAGAAGGTGAGGAATTATGTATCGGTTCGGTAGAGGAACTCTATAACGAAATAGAAAAATCCATCGCTGCCGGTTTCATGACTGCTAATCCTTATAAAGAAAAAGGATTTATTCCGGGTGAATATACCGAAGACAATTATGATAAAATAGATCTTCACCGTCCTTACGTAGATGATATTATCCTCGTTTCTGAAAGCGGAAAACCGATGAAACGTGAAGCGGATTTGATTGACGTATGGTTTGATTCAGGCGCCATGCCATACGCACAGTTACATTATCCGTTTGAGAATAAAGATATTGTAGATAATCGTTCTTATTATCCGGCTGACTTCATTGCAGAAGGGGTAGACCAAACTCGTGGCTGGTTCTTTACATTGCATGCTATCGCAACTATGGTATTCGATAGTGTAGCCTATAAAAATGTTATCTCTAACGGACTGGTGCTTGACAAGAATGGAAATAAAATGTCCAAGCGCCTGGGTAATGCTGTTGATCCGTTTGGTGCCATCGAACAATATGGTTCTGACCCTTTGCGTTGGTATATGATTACTAATTCTTCTCCGTGGGATAACTTGAAATTTGATACCGACGGTGTAATGGAAGTAACCCGCAAGTTTTTCGGAACATTGCACAACACATATAAATTCTTTGCTCCATACGCTAACCTTGACGGATTTACCTATCAGGAAGCCGATGTTCCTATGAGCAAACGTCCGGAAATTGACCGTTGGATTCTTTCGGAACTAAACTCATTGATAAAGAATGTGGATATGTGCTATGCTGACTATGAACCGACTAAAGCCGGACGATTAATCAATGATTTCGTAAATGATAATCTGTCCAACTGGTATGTACGTCTATGCAGAAAACGTTTTTGGGGTACAGGCTATACAGAGGATAAGCTGGCGGCATATCAAACATTATATGTATGTCTGGAAACTGTAGCTAAACTAATGGCACCGATTGCTCCTTTCTATGCAGACAAATTGTATATGGACTTGATTGCAACAACCGGACGCGACCATGTAGCTTCTGTCCACCTTGCAGATTTCCCGGTTTGCGATGAGACTGTTATTGACAAAGAATTGGAAACCCGCATGGAGTTAGCACAGAAAGTATCTTCTATGGGGTTGGCGCTGCGCAAGAAAATAAATATTATCGTTAAACAACCGTTACAGAAGTTGATGATTCCGGTGGATGCACTGATGAAAGAACGTTTAGAGTCTGTAAAATCATTGATAATGAACGAAGTGAATGTTAAAGAAATAGACTTCGTGGAAGGTACATCCAATTTGCTTGTGAAGAAAGTGAAGTGTAACTTCAAGATTCTAGGTAAGAAATTCGGTTCATTGATGAAACAGGTGGCCGCTGCTGTAACTGCCATGAATCAGGAACAAATCAGCGTTCTTGAAAACGAAGGGAAAATTGTTCTCGACCTAAATGGTACTCCGGCTGAAATAGAAACGTCTGAAGTGGAAATTTTCAGTGAAGATATCCCCGGATGGGTAGTTGCCAATGAAGGCGTATTGACAGTAGCTTTGGATACTGTTGTAACCGAAGAACTGCGTCGTGAAGGTATTGCTCGTGAACTTGTGAGTAAGATTCAGAATATTCGCAAGGGCAGTGGCTTTGAAATAACTGATAAAATAAAGGTATCTTTATCTAAAAATGAGCAAACCGATAGCGCAGTAAAAGAATATAATACTTATATTTGTAACCAAGTTCTTGCCAACTCCCTTAATTTGGTAGACGAAGTGAAGGATGGCATAGAATTAAGTTTCGATGATTTCTCGCTTTATGTGAGTGTCGTAAAGGAATAACATTAACCTTTTAAAACTAAATAATATGGCTGAAAAAACAAGATACTCTGATGCAGAACTCGAAGAGTTCCGTGCCATTATCATGGAAAAACTGGAATTGGCCGAGCGTGATTACGAACGCTTGAAAAGTAGTATCATGAATAAGGATGGTAATGATACGGACGATACTTCCCCTACTTACAAAGTATTGGAAGAAGGTGCCAATACGCTGTCCAAAGAAGAAACGACAAGATTAGCTGCACGTCAGTTGAAATTCATTCAGGGACTGCAAGCTGCTTTAATCCGTATTGAAAACAAAACATACGGTATTTGTCGTGAAACAGGTAAACTGATTCCAAAAGAAAGACTTCGCGCTGTTCCTCATGCCACTTTGAGTATCGAGGCTAAAAACGAAGGAAAGAAATAGCATTTTTATAGTTGACAGGAAAGCAGGTCAAAGAGACTGCTACCTGTCGACTATTAATTATCACCTATTATAATGAATAAATTACTCACGAAAGGGCAACTTTCTGTTCTGATTGTTTTTGGAGTATTAATTATTGACCAGATAATAAAGATATTGGTAAAGACTAATATGTTCTGGCATGAAAGTATCCGCATTACAGATTGGTTTTATATCTATTTTACAGAAAATAACGGCATGGCTTTCGGCATGGAATTGTTTGGAAAGCTATTTCTTACAACATTCCGCATCGTTGCTGTGGGACTGATAATTTGGTATCTGGCTAAAATCATTAAAGAAAATTATAAGACAGGCTATATTGTCTGCCTTTCATTAATATTGGCCGGCGCCGTAGGAAATATCATTGATAGTGTATTTTATGGCGTAATCTTCAATGAAAGCACTTATAGCCAAATAGCACATTTTGTTCCTGTAGGCGAAGGCTATTCTGAATGGTTTCATGGTAAAGTAGTGGATATGTTTTATTTTCCAATCATTGAAACCAACTGGCCGGAATGGATACCGGGAATAGGTGGAGAACATTTTATCTTCTTCAGTCCGATATTTAATTTTGCTGACGCTGCTATCAGTTGTGGTATCATTGCATTGTTGTTATTTTATGGAAAATATCTGAACACAGGTATTCACCCGGAAGAAAAAGCTCAGAAAAAAGATGCACAATAAGAAGATTCGTTGGACGTTGTTGCTCAGTGCGGCTTTGCTGGCAGGATGCGGAAAACAAATACCAAAAGATGTCATCCACCCGGATAAGATGGAGGACATCTTGTATGACTATCATTTGACTACGGCTATGTCCGGCAATATCTCTTATGATGAGAACTACAAAAAAGAAGCTCTTCGCAATTACGTATATAGAAAACATCACGTAACCAAAGCAGAGTTTGATTCATCTATGGTGTGGTATACTCGTCATACAGAAAACCTTGCCAAAATTTATACCAATTTAGGAAAACGTTTCCGTGAGGAAAAGAAGGATGTGAAACGCTTGCTGGCAATGCGCGAAAACAAACCCTCAATGTCACAACCTGGAGATACAGTAGATGTGTGGTATAATAAAACACTATATTGGCTGACGGATGCGCCACTATCCAACAAGATTACTTTTGAAATTCCCACTGACTCCAACTTCAAAGCAAAGGATGCTTTCTTGTGGTCGGCAAATTACATATTCCTCTCAAACCTGCAACAACAGGTGACGATGGGTTTCAATATTCTGTTTGATAATGATTCAGTGTCGGGTAAAGTAGCCGAAGTAACGGCTTCAGGCATACAATCATTATATATCAAGCCGGATTCTGCTTATAAAATCAAGAGCATCAATGGTTTTATCTATCTTACGGGGGACTCTGTCAAAGCTCCGGGTATCATAGTGGATAAAATTTCATTGATTCGTTATCATGAACTAGCAGATACCATATCTATTGTCGCAAAAGATAGTGTACCCGAAAAATCAATGTCTGTCATAGATAAAGATACAGATTCATTAAAAATGGATTCAGTCCAGATGAAAGAAGCTGTTACCCCCGTACGCTTGAATCCACGCGATATGAAAGAAAAGGAGGGTATTCGCCCACAACGTACTCGCCTGCAAAAGAAATGAGACGATTTGCCTGTCAACGTTTATATCTTTCTCCTGACACATACTTCATCCGTTATGTGGTAGAATTGGGAAACAACGGAAAGATACAGAGCTATTACCCTTTGGAAGAAGAAATATATGCTACTCAATGGATAGGGGGAGTGATTGTGCTTTCTGCGAGAAGAAAACTCGAACCGATTATGCCGGAAAAGAATTTCAAAACCTTCCTTGCTCAAGCTACCCGGACAAATACCAAAATTCAGGAATGCTATGCATGGCATATTGCCAATTTTGATATTGTCCGAGAAGAATTTGTCCCTCAAAGCCATATTATCCGACTTTAGCGCAATCTTCTTCTGAACTCGGCACAAACCACAGCTGTGGCAATAGCTACATTCAAAGACTCCGAAGTCTCTCTTTCCTGTGGATAATTAGGAATATACAATCGCCTATTAATAAGTGCTTCCACCTCTCTACTTATTCCATTTCCTTCATTTCCCATTACAATCAATCCGTTAGCAGAAAGAGTCTCAGAATAGATTACATTTCCATCCAGGAATGTTCCATAAACCGGAATCCCTTTGAGTGAAGAAATTAATTTCGGTAAATCACAATAATGCACTTTCACTCGTGCTATTGCCCCCATGGTAGCCTGCACAGTTTTAGGATTAAAGACATCCACCGTTCCGGTAGAGCAAAAAATATCCTCTATACCGAACCAATCGGCTAAGCGGATAATAGTTCCTAAATTGCCCGGATCTTGTATATTGTCCAAAGCCAGGCATAAAGATTTTGAAATAACTTTGCTGTCCGACTCATAAACAGGTTGTTCAAATATAGCCAATACCTCTTGCGGTGTCTTTTGCAAACTGACCCGTGAAAGCTCTTCCTGCCCAACCTCTATCACCTCGTCGGCATGACAACCAGGATGAGAAGAGAACCATTCAGCCGTCCCCGTCAACAACCGACAAGGAAAATGCCCCATCAAATCATCTACCAATTTATGTCCTTCAGCAACAAATACTTTTTCTTCCTTACGATTCTTTTTTAACTCTAACGAACGAATATATTTAATTTTATTCTTACTTAGCATGATTATTTCCATTAAATAACAAATATTAGAGGCAAAGCTAAGAAGATATTTTCAATTAATATCTATCTTTGCGAGTAAATTTGCGAAGGTTACGGATTTGTATGAAGAAAAGCGCACACCCATATATATACACACTCATTTTAGCACTATGCACTTCGTGTTCGGTCAATAAATTTATCCCTGAAAATCAATATTTATTGGATGAAGTAAAAATTGTATCAGACACAAAGGAGGTAAAACCATCGCTTTTTAACTCTTACCTCCGTCAAAATCCTAATGCCAAATGGTTTAACATGGTTAAAATCCCCATGTATATTTATGGTGCATCAGGTACGGACTCTACCAAACGTGTAAATCGCTTCTTCAGAAAAATTGGGGATGCCCCGGTCATTTACAATGCAGATGTTGCCATGAAATCTAAGGAGGAGATAGAAAAAGCCGTACGTAACATGGGGTATATTGGAGCTAAAGTGACTATTCATACCGAAGCAAAGAAGAATAAGTTAAAACTGTTCTACCATATAGAAGCTGGACGTCCCTATATGATACGTCATATAGCTTACAATATTGATGATTTAAATATTAGCGATTGTCTTCAACAGGATTCTGCCCAAAGTATGCTTTTCCCCGGTATGCCGTTTGATGTAAATGTACTTGACGCTGAGAGACAACGAATCACCAGATTGCTCCAGAACAAAGGGTACTATAAATTCAATAAGGATTTTCTGGTATATCAAGCAGATACCACCCGCAATACTTATTTGGTAGACCTCACTTTGAAATTACTTCCTTATCAACGTAAAAAGGAAGATCCACCACAAAAACACAGACAATATTTAGTGAATAGTGTCAACTTTATAGCTGATAGCGAAATGACCCCCATCCGTAAAGGTTCATTTACCGGTTTCGATTCATTGAGCTATAAAGGATACAACATGTACTATAAGGATAAAATGTTTTTGCGCCCGAAACTGTTAGTGGATTTCAACCGTATTCGTCCCGGAGAGTTTTATAGTGAACGTGATGTGCAGAATACTTATAGTGCATTGGGACGTCTGCGCATGCTGAAATATTCCAATATTCGTTTTAAGGAAGTAAATGTAAGCGACAGTACCAAATTGGATGCATATATAGTGATGTCAAAAGGACAAAATAAATCAGTTTCTTTTGAGATAGAAGGTACAAACTCTGCGGGAGATTTGGGTGCGGCTGCTTCCATTTCTTTCCAGCATAGAAATGTGTTCAAAGGGTCGGAAACGTTTACTATGAAAGTACGCGGTGCTTATGAGGCAATCACCGGATTGGGACAAGATTATGTCAATGACAACTATACGGAATATGGTGTGGAAAGCAGTCTTAACTTCCCTGAATTTATGTTTCCCTTTCTTTCTTCGGACTTTAAAAGGAAAATTAAAGCTACCTCTGAAGTGGGACTGAAATTTACATCACAGGTACGTCCTGAATTTTCTCGTATGCTTGCATCAGCGTCCTGGAGTTATCGATGGAGTGATAGAAAACATATACAGCACCGCCTTGATCTGGCGGATATTAATTATGTATATATGCCAAGCAAATCGCCCGATTTTCAAGAGTATTTAGATAAAATGACGGCTAACAACTCATTGTTACGTGCCAGTTATGAAAATGTACTGATAGTGCGTATGGGATACAACTTCACATATAACAGTGCCGGTAATACCATGATGCGCACACCGACAAAGAGTTCGTATTCCTTACGTGTAAACGTGGAGGAAGCCGGTAATTTAATGTATGCCGCATCCAAACTGGCACACTCTACTCCGAAAGGGGACAAGGGATTTGTATTGGCTAATATTCCGTTTGCACAATATATAAAAGGAGATTTTGACTTTGCCAAGAATTTCATGATTGACCCACGCAACTCTTTCGTTTTTCATATAGGAGTAGGAGTGGCTTATCCTTATGGGAACTCACGGGCACTTCCTTTTGAAAAGCGTTATTTCTCCGGCGGTGCCAACAGTGTGCGCGGCTGGTCGGTACGTTCACTGGGCCCCGGAGGATATAAAGGTAGTTCAGACGGGCAGATGGACTTTATCAAACAGTCGGGGGACATCAAGTTAGACTTAAATGTGGAGTATCGTACCCATCTGTTTTGGAAGTTAAACGGAGCGGCTTTCATAGATGCCGGTAATATTTGGACAATACGCTCAGACTCAGAGCAGGAAGATGGTGTGTTCAAATTCAACAAATTCTACAAACAGATTGCTGTAGCATATGGTTTGGGCATCCGCTTTGATTTAGACTATCTCATTTTACGTTTTGATGGTGGAATGAAAGCTATCAACCCGATGGAAACGGGTAAAGGACGTTACCCGATAACGCGACCTCGATTCAGCCGAGATTTTGCTTTCCATTTTGCAGTAGGTTATCCGTTTTAATTAGATTATAATTTTATAGCTTATGAAAAAAATAGAGAAAAAGGTATATACAGTAGAGGAAGTGGATGAGTTAAAAAAATGGTTTGATAATCAAACACTTCCACAGTCCATGCAAATAAATTCATCCGCTTATTCACCTGATTTAAAAGATACAGTGGCGATGCTGTTTGAACAAGCATATATCTGCTGTAACAACCCGAAGATGCAAGGATGCCTTTTATTATTAGAAAATATTAAGAAAAATTTAGAGGAGAAAAAGGGAATCGAGTAAGCAAAACATTCTTCATATTTGTTTAATACATTAATAGTATTTAATGCAGACAGTATGAAAAAGAATTTATTATTGTATGGCGTCTTTTTTGGGTGCCCTCTCATTATCTTCCTGTTCAGGCAATGCCAAAAACAAAGAAATGACTGACAATGGCATGAGTATGGAAAGTGCAAACGAAGTAATAAGGTATTATGATACCTCGCTGAAAGTACTGAAAGATTTAATTAATGGAGATTCAATAAAAGCCATATTGGGTTATATAGATAAGACAGAGGGTACAGATATGCTCCCTATTGTTCCACAACCGGCTTTATATGAAGGATAGAGCCTATCTGAAAGATAATTATACAATAGCCAATAAAATAAGAAAAGAGGAACTCCTGTTAAGTATAGCCCTATCCGAATACAAACAAGTGATATTTGATATTCTAACCCCGACAGTAGAAAGTGCCAAAACCGTTTTACCTTCCGTTCAAAAGGATAAAAAATAAGAGATAATTCAAAATCCGATAGGCTTATTTTGAAAAAGGTGGGATATGTTTCCACCTTTTTATGTATATTTGCGACTCTTTTGACGCAGCAATTGCGACAATACTATAACTAGAAAACGAAACACAATGAAAATTAAATTTATAAGTCTGGCTAGTGGCAGTAGTGGCAACTGCTATTTCATTGGAACAGACGCATATGGCATATTAGTGGATGCTGGTATTGGAATCCGTACTATTAAAAAACATTTAAAAGACTTGGGTATTGGACTTGATAGGATTCGAGCTGTTCTTATTACCCATGATCATGCCGATCACATTAAAGCGGTAGGGCATTTGGGAGAGAAATTCGGTATTCCTATTTATTCCACTCCCGAAATCCATATAGGCATCAACAAAAGTTATTGTGTGACAGAAAAACTTTCGACCTCCGTCCGCTATTTAAGTAAAGGAACACAAATTCAGATTGAAGATTTCAGAATAACAGCTTTTGAAGTTCCCCATGATGGAACAGATAATGTGGGTTATTGTATAGAAGTAGATGGCAAAACTTTTTCTTTTTTAACAGACTTGGGACATATTACATCTACAGCAGCTGGATATATCTGCAAAGCCAATTATCTAATATTGGAGGCTAACTATGACGAAGAAATGTTGAAAATGGGATCATATCCCCAATATCTTAAGGAACGTATTGCCGGGTCTAATGGTCATATGAGTAATCGTGAAACAGCAGAGTTTTTGGCTGAGAATATCAATGAAGGATTAAAATATATTTGGCTTTGCCATCTGAGTAAAGATAATAATCATCCGGAACTCGCTTATAAAACAGTAGAACTTCTGTTAAGAAGCAAAGGGGTGCTTGTGGGTAAAGATGTACAACTCATTGCTTTAAAGCGAAGTACACCTTCCATGCTCTATGAGTTCGAATAAATTTCGATGAAAAAGTGAAAAAAAATGGTGCAAAATATTTGGTAGTTTAAGATAAAACGCCTACCTTTGCAACCGCAAATCAGAAATGAACGCACTCTTAGCTCAGTTGGTAGAGCAACTGACTCTTAATCAGTGGGTCCAGGGTTCGAATCCCTGAGGGTGTACAAAATTTCGGAAAGTTTGACAATTATAGTGGATGCACTCTTAGCTCAGTTGGTAGAGCAACTGACTCTTAATCAGTGGGTCCAGGGTTCGAATCCCTGAGGGTGTACGAATCAGAAATGAAAATTGAAGAAAAGCTCTGAAAATCAATGATTTTTGGAGCTTTTTCTTTTATGGATTCCTACAAAATATAGAAGGTTCGGTTTGAAAACTTGGGCTCAGCGGATATCGTAATTGGAAACAACATGAAGATAGACAGGTTTGCCACGCAGAGGAAAGTCCTGAATTACTTTTTCATCTATAAAACCACTGGAAATGACAGTACCGCTCTTGTAATCAAAACGTTCCATATAATTCTTCTCATCAAGCCAAACTTCGATTTTTGAAGAATCGTCATGCCAACCGGATATGTCGAAATATTCCATTAAAACTTCAGAGAAGATTATCCGAAGTAACTTATGCAGACTACGATTGGGATTCATTGGATTGGTTTGTTTAATTTAAATGCAAAAATAATGTTGTTTGGATAATCTACACGGATCACCCACAGGATTTTCGGATTAATCCCTAATCAGGGAGCTGTCCGAAAATTCCGTTCTTCCTTTCATTAGCTGCTGAAACATCATGTTGGTGGGGATTCCGATAATGAATGGACATCCCGTGTTGTCTTTTCAGCCTCCTTTCATCTGTAAGACTTTTTTTGATAGCGCAAATGCTGAAGGCTGATTTGGAGAAACTTGGCAAACGCCGCTGAAACGAGGATGAGGGGATGTCCTGTCATTCTTAACCGATTGATTATCTGGACACTTTAATTAAAATGTAAGGATGAACGGGAACAAAGATGGTCGGAAAAGAAGGGATGACCGGCTTAGTGAGGGGATGATTCTATCTACCCCTACATGAAAAAGATACCGAGCTTTTTTAAAAAGGTGCTGAAGTTTTTTGAAAACACAACGACCTTTTTTGAAAACATCAAGGTCTTTTTGCAGCACTCAGCGTGAGCTGTATATTTTAAAATGTGTACGTAGGCACGCATCGGTCAATACATACGGTGGCATAAGCCCACACGTATATACGCATCGGGCTACACGTACGTATGCATGAGCCTATACGTATATATGTCATTGTGTCAGGCTCCGTCATATTCTGAGCCGGGATTGGATTAGTTTGTCTTCCCTCTTGACAAAGGCTTTTTTATGTTGTATATTTGTAGTTCGTCAAATCTAAAAAAAGTGCTCATGAATGTATTCGCCACTCTCAAAACAGTCTTCTTCGGAAGCAAATTCCTGTCCGGCCCTGTTCCCTCCGACGGAACGCCACGCCGTGACCTCGTATCCGCCCTCAACGGACTGATGCCGCTTTGTCGGACCATGCCCGGTGTACATCTGGCTGTAGATATCCGCGAAGGCCGGGTGGCTCTGGTGCTGGACTGGACTCCGCGCACCGACGGAAATGCGCTGGCGGGCAGTTACCACTACATCGTTTCCGATGAAGATGGAGTGAAAGAAGTGGACAAGTCACAGGTTCTTCTTGCTGAAAACGGCGAGGGAAATTTGTTGGAAAGCAGAGACGGTTTTTCCGGATGTCTGGCTGCCTTAACGGAAGAAATAGAGGAGGAGTCTGTACAATTGGAAAGTGTTCGGGAGGTTATGAATCCCATACACTCGAAAGACATTAAAAAGGAAGCCCAACCGATATCTTTGGAAAACTCCCGAAAGGAAGTCGGACTGAAATCCTTGAAAGATACTGAAAAGGAAGCCGCGCCAATATCTCCGGAAGAAACTGTTGGGAAGGCGAAATCACGTTCCTTGATGCAGGAAGTGACCACTTTTCTCACCTCCCGCTACCGCTTCCGATTCAACGTGCTGACTGAGGAGACCGAGGTGGCGGGAGTAGAAAACGGCATTTCCGATGACCACTTGCGCTACGCCAAGGTGGACGAACGCTGGATGAACTCGCTCAGTCTGGAGGCCATCGAAGCGGGCATAGACTGCTGGGACAGAGACATCCAACGCTTTGTGCGCTCGCGCCGCATCAGCGAATACCATCCCTTTACCGCCTACTTTGAGCAGCTCCCCGAATGGGACGGAAAGGACCGGGTATCCGCACTCGCCCGCCGGGTGTCCGACGACCCGGTATGGGTAAACGGTTTCCACCGCTGGATGTTGGGACTCTCCGCCCAATGGATGCAGTTCCGGTCGGATGCCAACAGTACCAACCGCGCCAACAGCGTGGCTCCTCTGCTGGTGAGCAGCCGACAAGGATTAGGGAAAAGTACGTTCTGCCGCCTGCTGATGCCCGATGCGCTGAAAGCCTACTATACAGAGAGTTACGACCTCGGCTCCCCGGCATCCGCCGAAGCCAGGTTAGCCGCCTACGGCCTGATCAACCTGGATGAATTCGACAAGTTGGGTGTATCCAAAATGCCCCTTCTAAAGAACTTGATGCAGGCTTCCGCACTGAATATCCGCAAGGCCTACAAACGCAGTGCTTCGGCACTTCCCCGCATCGCCTCGTTCATCGGCACCAGCAACCGGGAAGATTTGTTGGTGGACCGTACCGGCTCGCGCCGTTTCCTCTGTGTCAGTCTGGAGCACGCCATAGACTGCACCACCTCCGTAGAGCATGAGCAACTGTACGCCCAACTCAAGGCGGAGCTTCTGTCCGGCGAACGAAGCTGGTTTAACAAGGAAGAGGAACAAACCATACAGCGTCATAACTCCCTGTTCTACAAGCATGTACCCGAAGAGGAGGTGTTCCGCCTCTGCTTCCGCTTTGCCACGGAAGAGGACCACCCTCAGGAGGTGCTGACCCTTTCCGCCACCCAGTTGTTCGAGCGGATGAAGTCCGCCCATCCCTCGGCCATGAGGGGTATGACGGCATACAGCCTGAGCCGCATTCTACCCCAGTTGGGCGAGCGGGTGCATACCGCCAAGGGAAATGTGTATCGGGTGGTGGAATGCTAGGCATACGCCTTTCTTCTTATTCAGATGGCCCCATTTCCACATATCTTTTCAAAGCGAATTAAACTTTTATCTCATAGACTGTTATATAATAAACAAATAAATATTATCTTTGTCAGTCAATAACAAGCGTTTACCAGATTATAAACAAAATAAATGAAAAGGAATAAAATAAACTGGAGAGTTCCTAAAGGAATGGAAATCACAGATTTAGATAGAAAGGTTCTTTATTATCAGGATAGAGGACATTTGGTTCCCACAAGAGAACTGATCAAAACGCCTGAGCAAATAGAAGGCATACGCCGAAGCGGAATCATTAATACCGGAGTTCTAGATTTAGTAGAAAAAGAAATTCATGCCGGTATGAGCACTCTCGAAATTGATAAGTTGGTGTATGATTACACCATATCGCACGGTGGTATTCCCGCTACATTAGGTTATGAAGGTTTTCCCAAAAGCTGTTGTACCTCTATTAATGAAGTGGTATGTCATGGCATTCCTAATGAATTTGATATTTTGGAAGAAGGGGATATTATAAATGTGGACTGCACCACTATTTTGGATGGTTATTATGCCGATGCCTCACGTATGTTTATTATTGGAAAGACTACTCCTAAAAAAGAAAAATTAGTGCAAGTGGCCAGAGAGTGCTTGGAAATCGGCATGGAAGCAGCCAAACCTTTTGGATTTATAGGCGATATAGGTCATGCGATAGAGAAACATGCCAAAAAAAATGGCTTTTCTGTTGTGCGTGACCTCTGCGGACATGGTGTAGGAGTGGAATTCCACGAAGAGCCTGATGTAGAGCACTTTGGGAAAAAGGGGACAGGCATGTTATTAGTACCGGGCATGGTCTTTACTATCGAACCTATGATTAATGCCGGGACTTGGGAAGTATTTATAGATGAAGAAGATGGATGGACAGTAGTTACGGAAGACGAACTTCCTTCTGCACAATGGGAACATACATTTCTTATGACGGAAAACGGACTTGAAATCCTTACACATTAATATATATAATAAGGTATAGATTATGGATACAATTATATTAGGTATAGAATCTTCTTGCGACGACACTTCTGCTGCTGTAATCAGAAATGGCGTCTTGTTGTCGAATGTAGTGTCCAGCCAAGCTGTTCATGAAGCATATGGAGGTGTCGTGCCGGAATTGGCATCAAGAGCACATCAGCAAAATATTGTACCTGTAGTACATGAAGCCTTGAAAAGGGCAGGAGTTACTAAAGAAGAATTGAGTGCAGTAGCTTTTACGCGCGGGCCCGGATTAATGGGATCTTTATTGGTAGGTGTCTCTTTTGCCAAAGGGTTTGCTCGCTCTTTAAATATTCCCATGATTGACGTTAATCATCTGCAAGCTCATGTGTTAGCTCATTTCATTAAAGAAACAGAAGAAGATACAAATCAACCTAAGTTTCCATTTTTATGTCTTCTGGTATCGGGTGGCAATTCACAAATTATTTTGGTAAAAGCCTATAATGACATGGAAGTTTTGGGTCAAACCATTGACGATGCTGCCGGAGAAGCCATTGACAAATGTTCTAAGGTAATGGGATTAGGCTATCCCGGGGGGCCCATCATTGATAAACTGGCCCGCCAAGGAAATCCGAAGGCATTTACATTCAGTAAGCCTCATATTCCTGATTACAATTACAGTTTCAGTGGACTGAAGACCTCTTTTCTCTACTCTTTACGTGACTGGCTGAAAGAAGATCCTAACTTTATTGAGCATCATAAAAATGATTTGGCTGCTTCACTGGAAGCAACTATTGTAGATATTCTGATGGATAAACTGAGAAAAGTAGCCAAAGCGCTCAAGATAAACGAAATAGCTGTAGCCGGAGGAGTATCAGCCAACAACGGTTTGCGCAATTCATTCCATGAACATGCCGCCAAATATGGATGGAACATATATATTCCGAAATTCAGTTACACAACCGACAATGCAGCAATGATTGCCATTACCGGTTATTATAAGTATTTGGACAAAGATTTTTGCACCATTGACAAACCCGCATATTCACGGGTAACAATTTAGTATTTATTTTAAAAGAAATCGAAATGTCAGTAGAAGGTAAATTTTTAAGCAAAGAGATCAGCGAGTTGTTTTGGAAAGAGAACCTGACACTTGCTACCGCCGAGAGCTGCACGGCAGGAAATGTGGCAGCCGCAATTACAGCCGTAGCCGGAACATCACACTTCTTCAAAGGTGGAATTATTGCCTATTCCAACGAAGTAAAAGAGAATTTATTAGGTGTGAGCCATGAAACATTGGAGACTTACGGAGCAGTAAGCGAAGAAACCGTTATCGAAATGGTAAAAGGCGCGATGAAATCGATGAATTCCGACTGCGCAATTGCCACTTCAGGTATTGCCGGCCCAACAGGAGGCACTCCCGACAAGCCGGTTGGCACCATTTGGATTGCTGCCGGATGTAAAGACAAAGTGATTACACTTAAAATAGAAGGAGACGAAGGAAGAAATAAAAATATAGCCAATGCTACTCAAAATGCACTGCGATTACTTCGAAATTTGTTCCAAAACGAAGAAAATGAGCAATAAAAGCAGAATTATTTGCTAAAATCCTTGTTTTATACAAATAAAAGTGCTTATTTTGCACTCCGTTTGAAATAAGTATTG
>ERZ773260.2071-NODE-2071-length-23636-cov-60.336245_pt1 | contig 23636 bp, 15 predicted proteins | sample MGYA00511387_ERZ773260 | MGnify/ENA primary metagenome ERZ773260 (study PRJEB29015, sample SAMEA2737745) | human gut metagenome | biome: human gut; feature: human-associated habitat; material: faeces | place: China | collected 2012 ... | reverse complement strand
GCCAGCGATACTCGTTCTCCGGGGTCTGATGCGGTGTTTTTCTGCCCTCCCGCTGTTTATAGGCGGTGGGATTCAGCACCTTTTCCTTTTCCAGCAAGGCGGCGATCTGGCTCGGCCCTTTTCCCTCCATGCAGAGCGCAAAGATCCGCTTCACGACCTGTGCGGCTTCCTCGTCAATCACCCATTTCTTGGGATCGTCAGGGTCACGCTTATAGCCGTAGGGAACGTTGGTGGTCAAGCGTTCTCCGCGCTCACCCTTTGCCTTGTTGACGGCACGGATTTTTCGGCTGGTGTCTTTGGAATACCACTCATTGAACCAGTTCTTAATGCCTGCCATGTCGCTGTCGGTGCTGTTGGGGTCAATGGTGTCGAAGTGGTCGTTGATGGCAATATACCGCACGCCGTACTGAGGAAACGTGTAGTTGATATAGAGGCCTTGAAAGCCGATGACCCGATGGCGTGGATGCGAAAGATGAACGGCATCCGAAACCGAGCGAACGAGATCGTGATGCAGGAAATTGTATATGGGTAACGAGCAAGCGGGGGTCGATGACCTCCGCTTGTTTTGTATGTAGAAAAGAACAATGCTGTTTTGAAATGGTATTGTTCCGAACTTTGTTGACATTGTTCTTTTATTCGGGTATAATGTACTTGTGATTTTATGCGTGGAGGTATCCCCTATGGCTGAAATGATCTCGGTAAGAGAGGCAGCAGTGCGCTGGAATATAACGGAGCGGAGAGTTGCGACGCTCTGCAAGAATGGGAGAATCGCCGGTGCGAAAAAGCAGGGCAATCGTTGGCTGATCCCCGCTGATACGCAGAAGCCGGCGGATCAGCGGCTCAAGACGGGCGCTTTCCGCAAGACGGAGCGCGCGCCGAAGCTGCCCCTGCCCATCGGCGTGTCCAACTACTGCCTTGCCTCGTCGGAATACTACTACATCGACAAGACGATGATGATCAAGGACTTTATCGACGAGCGTCCGATGGTGACGCTGTTCACCCGCCCCCGGCGCTTTGGCAAGACGCTGAATATGGATATGCTGCGCACTTACTTTGAAAAGAGCGACAAGGATACCTCCGTCTATTTCCGGGATAAGAAGATCTGGGCCTGCGGCCAGAAGTACCGGGATTATCAGGGCAAGTACCCTGTGATCTTCCTGACCTTCAAGGATGTGAAGTTCGACACTTGGGAGGAGACCTTTGCGGCCATTCGGGATATTTTTGCAAAGGAGACCCGGCGGCACAAGGAGCTGCTGGTTAGCGATAAATGCGACGAGTACAGCAAAAAGTCCTATGAAAAGCTGGCAGACGGCAAGGTCAACGAGGTAGAGCTGGCTTCTGCACTGCTGGACCTGTCCGCTATGCTGCACAAGCACTATGCCGTTGCGCCCATTATCATCATCGACGAGTACGACACCCCCATCCAGCAGGGCTATCAGAAGGACTATTACGACAAGGTCATCCGGTTTATGCGAAACCTGTTTTCCGGCGGGTTCAAGGATAATCAGCACCTGTCCTTCGGCTTCCTCACCGGCATTCTGCGGGTGGCAAAGGAGAGCATCTTCAGCGGGATGAACAACCTGTCCATCAACTCCGTGTTGGACAACAAATACAGCGCCTACTTCGGCTTCACCGCCGACGAGGTGATGGAGATGGCGGAATACTACGGTGCTGCCGATAAGTTCGATGAAATATGCCAGTGGTACGACGGCTACCGCTTCGGCAAGACGGAAATTTTCAACCCGTGGTCGGTGGTCAACTACTTCAGCAACGAGTGTGAGCCGAGGCCCTTCTGGGTCTCCACCGGCAGCAACGATATTATCGGGGAAGTGCTTGCCCAGGCGGATGAGGAGATTTATAACCGTCTGACCTCCCTGGTCAACGGCGAGACCTTCACCACCTTCATCGACACCGGCGTGATCTATCCGCAGATCAAGAGCAATCCCTCCACCATTTACAGCTTCCTGCTGGTGACCGGCTATCTGAAGGCACTGAAAACCACGCCCTCCTTCAGCGGCGATTTTATGTGCGAGGTCTCCCTGCCAAACCGGGAGATTTCTCTGGTGTATAACAAGGAAATCTTGCAGCGGCTGGAGAATCTGATCCCGCCGTCCACGGCGATTTCCGTTCAGGAGGCCATCTTCTCCGGCGATAACGCACGGCTGAAAGCGCAGATCCAAACGCTGCTGACCCAGTCGGTCAGCTCCTTCGACACGGCCGGGGAGAACTTCTACCACGGCTTTATGCTGGGTCTGTGCGCCCTGCTGGGCGGCGCTTTCGTGACCTCCAACCGGGAATCCGGCGACGGGCGCTACGATATTCAGCTGAAGCCCACGAAAAAGGAACTTCCAGGCATCCTGATCGAGCTGAAAGCGGAGAAGAATTGCAGCGATGAAAAGCTGAAAAAGCTGTCCGAGACGGCCTTGCAGCAGATCAACGATAAGAAATACGAAACCGAGCTGACGACAGCCGGGGTCAGGACGATTTATAAATACGGCGTGGCCTTCAGCGGTAAAAAAGTCGAAGTGGCAGTTGGATGAGTGTGGAAAACAAATTGGGGTTGGCCAGCGCTGCCGACCTTGCCCGTGAGGAAGAACGCATCAGCAAGAAAAAGGCTGTGGAGCTGTTCGAAAATGGTATGCTCAACGCTCTCCCTACGGGCAGGTTTTCAACCTTGCAGGCGATTCACAAATATCTTTTTGAGGACATTTACGACTTCGCCGGTAAGCTGCGCACGGTGAACTTGGCAAAGGGTAGCTTCCGTTTTGCGCCGCTGATGCACCTGCAAGCGGCGCTTGAAAACATTAACAAAATGCCACAGTCCGCTTTTGATGAGATTATCGAAAAGTATGTGGAAATGAATATTGCCCACCCGTTCCGGGAGGGCAACGGTCGCAGCACCCGCATCTGGCTTGACCATATTCTGAAAGCGGAAATCGGTAAGGTCGTCGATTGGAGCAAGGTAGATAAGGAAGATTATCTGCTTGCTATGGAGCGCAGCCCCATTAAGGATGTGGAGATTAGGGTGCTGCTGAAGGCGGCACTGACCGACGAAGTAGACAGCCGTGAGGTCTATGTGGACGGAATTGACCAAAGCTACTATTATGAGGGCTTCACGGCTTTCCGGACGGGAAATTTATAAATTCCAAAGTATCAAATTGATTCTTTTGAGCGTTCCTAAAGTGCCAACGTGATTCTTTGAAGAATTTCCAAAGTGCCAAATTGGCACTTTGGCGGTAAGTAGCATAACCGGTACTAATTGAAAGAATTTAGGGGGATTGCTTATGAAATCAAACTTTGATTTTCTAAATCGATACTGGCCTACGCTGGCGCAGATCGGCGCAACTGCAGAAACCTATGTTTATTCCGATCCTAATGCCTGTATCTACAAACTGGGAATGTTTGCCGAGCGTTTGGTGCAGGAGATTCTTGCCTTTGAGCACATTGCGGAGCCGAGCATTGACAATAATCACGCAAACCGGATTCGTCTTTTGAAGCAAGCAGGATTATTGCCACACGAAATTGACAACACGCAATATGACCATTCATTGAAAAATAAACTCGTTGCCCTTAGCACTTGAATTCGGGTTCACAAATTTGCGTTGATGTCGTTATGAATGAAAAAACAAATCTGATTGTGCTGTTTTATAAGAAGTTGAATTAGATTTGCCAAATCATGCTTGACTTTTTTACGCTGCTGTGATAGACTGTAGATAGTCTTAATATGGGGGGGCTATGTATGTTTATTGGCAGAGAGCGGGAGCTTGACTCCTTAAACAATCTATATCATTCCGAAAAATTCGAGTTTGTTGTACTCTATGGACGGCGTCGAGTGGGAAAGACGGCGCTTATCAACCATTTCATCGATGGGAAACAGGCAATTTACTTTATGGGTGTTGAGAGTAACGCCAAGCAGAATTTGGAGAATTTCAGCGGTAGTATTCTTGAACTTGTTAGTGGGATACAGGGGGCAGAGACATCCTTCACTTCTTTCCAAGCTGCTTTAGATACGGTATTCCGTTTATCGCTTCATGAGCGTATCGTGTTAGCAATTGATGAGTATCCCTATGTTGCCAGAGTATCCCAAAGCCTTGCCTCCACGCTGCAGATGCTAATTGACAAATATAAGGACGAATCCAAACTGATGCTAATTCTTTGTGGCTCCTCCATGTCCTACATGGAAGATCATGTGCTGGCGTACAAAGCACCGCTGTACGGAAGACGCACGGCTCAAATCAAGTTGCTGCCTTTTGATTTTGGCGAGACCTGTCACTATTTTGCGAACTACTCTGCCGAGGAGAAGGCACTGGCCTATGGAATTATGGGTGGTACGCCACAGTACCTGCTGCAAATGAATGACCGCCTCAGTATCGAGCAGAACATTAAGAACACATATCTGAACCCTACTTCTGCCCTATATGAGGAACCAACAAATCTCTTAAAGCAGGAAGTTCGTGAGCCGGCAATTTACACGGCAATCATTACAGCTATCGCTACCGGAGCTTCCCGTATGTCGGAGATTTCCGGCAAGGTGGGGGAGAATACAAATGTCTGTTCTATCTATCTCAAAAATCTCATTGGGCTTGGCATCGTGCAGAAGGAGACTCCATACGGCGAGAAGGCATCCAAGAAGTCAATCTATTCTATTAACGACAATATGTTTCGCTTTTGGTATCGGTTCGTACCGGAAAACGCCTCAATGATTGCGCGTGGTGCGGCTGATTTAGTTTATCAGCGCATTGCGCCACATCTCCCCGAGTATATGGGCAAGGTGTTCGAGGAAATCTGTAAACAATATCTTTGGAAATTGCTGCTTAACGAAAAGTCTCCAGTGGAGTTTCAATCCCTTGGTCGCTGGTGGGGCAACGACCCCATCCATAAGTGTCAGACAGAAATCGACATCATGGGTGAGCAAGACAAGGACACTGCCCTTTTTGCTGAGTGCAAATGGACAGCAGAGAAGGTTGATTTATCTATCTTGGAGACACTCACTGTACGCAGCAATCTGTTTCCATATCTAAATAAGCACTTCTTCCTTTTCTCTAAGTCCGGTTTCACACAGGGCTGTGTGAACAAGGCAATTGAACTTGGAAATGTGTCGCTGGTGACATATGGAGAGATTGTGAAAGCCTTGGGGTAAAGAACGGAGTTCTGCGCATCAGATTGTCGTCCTTTTGTTGGATACAAACAGACTACCATTGATTCCATGAAAGAGAAAAGCCAATATAGAAATGAGGAAAAACAAATGAAAGTCGCAGATTTTTTCTGCGGTGGCGGAGGCTTTTCCGAAGGTTTTCGTCAAGCGGGATTCGAAATTGTTTTTGCGGTTGATAAATGGGGACCGGCGGTCAAAACCTATAAAGGGAACAAGCCAGGAGTAAATGTAATACAGGATGATGTTATTCGAATTTCAAACCTCCCTGATGATGAATTTGAAGCAATAGTCCCTGACACCGAAGTTATTATTGGTTCGCCCCCGTGCCAATCTTTTTCACATTCGAATAAGTCGGGTAATGCGGATAAGTCGATTGGTATTCAGTTGATTGAAGCTTACCTGAAAATCATAGCACGAAAAAAATATAAAAAAGGCTCTATACTTAAATACTGGGTCTTAGAAAATGTTCCCGCTGTGAAAAATTACATCAAAGAAGAGTACACCGCCGTAGATTTCGGGCTTGAAGGAGATTTTGTATTAAGACCACATGGTGGCGCTTCCGGAAAATATAATGCTAAGTACTTTGGCGCGCCAACAAATCGGGAGCGATATCTTTGTGGAGAGTTTCCGAAGCCCACTAAAACGAAAAGTGATAGCAAGGCTAAGCTGCAAGCCCATCGAAAATGTTAGTGAGCGCTGATTTGGCCTAAAAACTGAATGTAAAAACGAGCGTCTGCTTCTGCAAAGAGGCAGGCGCTCATTTTTTGCCTGCCGGCAAAAAATTTCTGAAAATTCTGCGGGAATATCCGAAAAAAATTCGGCAAAGAGAAAGTGAAAGGAGAAATCTCCAAAAACGAAGAAAAATTATCGAAAACACACCCTCAAACGCCACCCCCTTTTTGAGAGTAAGTGAAGGGCGTTTTGAAATTAGTCAACTCACTTTGCCAAAGCCGCAAATAGTTCTCGTTGATTTGTGAGAAGAGCATTCCAGAATTTCTTCAAAAATCTATTTGTTATTTCTCTGAAAAGTTCCCAGTTGGTTAGTAGGAGAGGTTTTCAGGAAACTTTTCAATTCGAGGGCCACCCAATACCCACTCCTTTTGAAAATAAGTGAACGGTTTCTTCAAAAAAAAATAAAAACAGCTTCGTTCAAATCCAAAAAAATTTCCCAGTTGGTTAGTAGAGCCGGTTTTCGGGGAAGCAGCTTCCACAACAAAAATTTTTCTGCAAGGCGGGTCCATAAATGGCCGTTCCCGCTGCCTACCTATCGAGGGAAGAATTTTTCGATTTGAGGGTCACCAAAGGTCAAGGACGGCTCACTCTATGTATCAGAGAAAGACCCCGGCACCTATACGCCGAAGGTCAAGGCGACCTGCTCGGACGGCAAAGAGCTTACAGTGACCTTTACCATCACGGTCACGGAAGCTCCCCACGGATTGGACGCACAGTATAACTACGATGAGACCCCCGCCAAGGAAGTCACGGTGTATGTGACCATCTCCAACGACGGCGTGCCCATCCGAGGCCGCGACGGCACGGTGCTGTGCCACAAGGCCATCACCGTCCCCTACTTTGACTTGGGCCGGTACAACTTGGACGAATACTACCGCTATCACACGGAAAACGGAGAAGGCAAATACATCGACAAGAACATCGTGGAGCGGCCCACCGGCCTGCACCTGTATCTCTATCTGCTGGAGCGCTACTTCATCGGCCTGCCGGAGGAGCAATGCTGCAAGGGTGCCTATCCTCGTGACGCGCTGGCGAGCTTTAAGCTGGGTGAAGATGTTTGTTACATGGATGAAACACCGGCCTATACGGCAGACAGCTTTGCCGCTCTGACTATCAGCGGCTCGCCCACCAGCCTTTATATGACCAACTTCTGGGGTCATGATGAGAACCTGATGTACTACCGCAACCACTGCTTCCCCTACATGAGCCCCGGCTGGGGCTCCACCTCCGACTACATCGTGCTGTCGGACGGGGATACCTGGGATGTGGCCATGTTCTCGAACTGGAGCTTTTACAGCAGCGGCGGCGCGTTTACCCGCTTTGACAAGGACGAGTACAATGCCCGCCCCGGCATGGAGATGACGATCTCCTCTCAGGCCTACGGTACCACCTTCGAGGGCAGCGACTTCTATCCCTTCTCGAACCTGGATGTGTTCCTGTATAACGACAAGTGGGAGCAAATCGAGCAGTACAAGGAAGCGGCTGACGGAAAGAGCACCTTCTCCTTCACCGCCCCCACAGAGGAGGGCACCTACTACCTCGTGGGCATGGACCCCAACCGGACGATCCCCAAGGACGACAGCGGCGGCACGAACTATGCCAAGATCGCACCGGCCACAGCCATCCTGAACGTGGCGGCGGACGCCGAGTTGGAGCGCCCCTTCCAGTCCATCTCTGTCAACGGTACGAAGCTGAATGCAAAGAACATTTCCTATGAGGGCATCGTTACCCTGGGCAGCGAGGACAACGAGGAGTTCAAAAATGTCTACGAGGAGATTCCCAAGTACCATGTGATCGTTCCGGAAGGAACAGAGAGCGTTGACATTACCTACAACGAGGGCGTGGATATTTACCACGCAGACGCTACTGCATACGGCTACGAGACGGACCTTGCTGTAGATGTGGTGTCCTCGGCAACTATCCGCTCTGTTACCTTGAAAAACAGCTACAAGGTCAACGGTGACGGCACCCAGACCGTCACCACCCCCGTCACCCGCTATATCCGTAACGAAGATGGAACGGCCATGGCGATCACACTGGAATCCAGCAGCACTAATAATTTTAGGCCCGTCGCCCTGTTCACCTTTGAGTATGCCAAGACAGAACCGGATGTGATGTATGGGGATGTGAATGGAGACAATACCATTGATGTTTCGGATGCGCTGCTGGCCTGCCAGTTCTATCTGGGCAATGTAGTACCGACGGATGCGCAGAATGCAGCTGCCGATGTGAACGGAGACGGTGCAGTAGATGTTTCGGATGCCTTGATGATCTGCCAGTTCTACCTGGGAAATATTACGGAATTCCCTGCTGAGAAAAAATCTTGATAGGAGGAATCGAGAACACATGAAAAAAATCGTTTCTATTCTGCTGACATTGGCGATGGTGCTGAGCCTGGTACCTGCCGTCTTTGCAGCAGATGAACCGACCATCACTATGAGCGCAGATAAGACCTCTGTCGCCCCCGGTGAGACCGTGACGCTGACTTTGAGTCTGGATAAGGAACTTGTTGCGGACGCCGTTGGCATTTCCATTAGTTTTGACACAAATGCCTACGAGCTCACCGGACGGAAAAATCTTGGAAGTAGACCTGCCCGTCTCGGCTTTACGAATATTGATGTCGCCAATAATCAGGGCGCAGTAAAATTCTTCTATTTGCAAACGGCCTTTGATAAGGATGATCCTTCTCATACCAGTTTTGCAGCAGGCGATTGGGCATCTTTTACCTTCACCGCAAAAAAGGGTGCAGATACTTCCAATGCAAAATTTACGATGAAAGTCGATAACCTTCTGACATACAGTGATGACGGTGCATCTCAGGTTCAAGTCCCTCACAATGTGGCCGGCAGTGAGCTGACCATTCCCGTCGAGACTGCCGCTGCCAAGGGCTACACCGTGTCCTTGGGTGCGGACAAGCAGGTAGCCTCCGGCCAAATCGTGGAGATCCCTGTGGCCATCGGCAACAACGACGGCAAGACCACCTACAACGCCTACGACATGACCTTCTCTTTTGACCCCGCCATTCTGACGCTGAACATGGAAGCCACCAGCATCGAGGGTTATCGCGTGATCCCCGGCAACGGCACCGTGCGAATCGTGCGTTACGGCAAAGCCGCCGAGCTGGGCGATGCACTGACTCTGAGCTTTGTGGCAGCCGGCCAGGGTAAATCTGATGTGAAAGTAACGGAAGCGTGTGTGGATGCCAATGCAAACGCCGTTGAGTTTGACGCACCTGCGGCTGCCATTTTGGATGACACCGCCGTTATTACCGTCAGCGGCTACACCGTGTCTCTGCCGGATGACTTCACCCGTACCGACGCGGAGGGCTCCGTGATCGCAGCAGGCGGCACTCTGACCTTCAAGCCTGTAGACCCCAACTATGACTATACTGTCACCGTCACCGTCGGCGGCGGTGAGGCAACGACAGTTAGCCCGGACGAGGATGGCATCTACACCGTGCCCAATGTCAACGGCAATGTGGTTGTCTCCAGTGCCAAGACCCCCAAGACCTTTACTGTCGCCCAGGGCGACGATACCACCGGTGCTGCGACTGCTACTTACCAGACTGACTACACCTTCAAGCTGACCCCTGTGGATGGCTATGTCTACAAGATGGCTGTGACCATCGGCGGCAAGGCATACACCGGCTTTACGGCCCAGGTAAATGACGACGGCACTACCACCTACACCATCCCCGGTGTGGATGTGATCGGCGACATCGTCATCAACAGCAATAAGCAGGTCAAGCCGCTGGAAACCTACAAGGTCACCTTTGCAGGTACCGGCGCAGGTGATGCTACCGGCGAGAGCACCGTTCAGGAAAAGGCTAACTACACCTTCACCGTGGCCAAGCAGAAGAACTTTGAGTACACCATCACTGCCACTATGGGCGGCAAGAATGTGACTATCACCGAGGGAGCCGATAACACCTACACTATCGTCAATGTCACCGGCGATCTGGTCATCACCATCGAGAAGAAATCCACTCTGACCATGGAGGTAGCTGTTTCCGAGTATGTGCAGATGGATAACAAGACCGTGTTTCTGGTAACCGTGACCGGCACCCCCGAAGAGGGCAAGGCTTTTGCCTACGGCGATAATGTCATGTATAAGACTACCGCTTACGGTGAGAATGTGTACAGCTGGCTGGTGATTGTGGACAAGAATGAGACATTCACTGTGGCTACGGCTGAGGCCAATATCGCCCAGGCCAGCGCCACAGCCGAGGAAGTGAAGCAGAGCTATGATGTCAACGAGACAGGCGTTGTGGACATCAACGATGCGCAACTCACCTATGACATCTACAGCGGCAAGTACACCGACTTCGAGAAAGTCTCTGTGCGGAAGTTCCTGCGCGCGGATGTGAACCTTGACAAGGCCGTCAACTCCACTGACGCCGTTGCGGTCGTCAAAAATTCCAAGTAAACCAAGGCGAATCCATAGCTTCCCCTCCCTTTTGGGAGGGGAGGCAATTCGCCATATTTTGGGGCTTTACCATTGCCTCCTGTTTTAGGAGACGATGGTAAGAATCCAAAACAAGCATTTGGAGGATACCCGTATGAAAAAACATAGCGGCCTATATAGCGCTGTGAGTATTTTGCTGGTCATTGTGCTGGTGGCAGGGATCAGCCTCTCACTTCTTTCCTCCGGTCGGACAAGGCCGGAGAATCCCATCAGCACTCAGCCGGATCGGCTCCAGGCAGAGTCGCTGCAAGGCTCCGGCAGCACCGGCGGACAAAGCTCCGGCAAGGATAATACAGAGAATACGGATACTGCCCAGGATCCATCAGAGCCGCAGAAACCTGATGAGCCGCAGAAGCCCGACGAGCCGCAGAAGCCCGATGAGCCACAGAAACCTGATGACACGCAGAAACCCGATGACACCAAGCCGGATCCATCGAGCCCCACAGACCCCACGGATAACCCCGGCAAGGGCGACCAGGGCGGCTCCAAGTCAGACGATAACAAAGGCGGCTCCGAGGATTCCGGTGACCATGGTGATGGCACCGGCGGAGACGACGGGGACCACGGCGGCAGCGGAGGTGACCACGGCAGCGGCGGTGAGGAGGATGATACCCCCCGCATTTATACGACACTGAAAACCTAGCAGCTTACCAAGGCAGAGCTGCCCGACAGCAAGCTGACCTTTGTGGCCTATCCCCTGGGTAAGGGCGATCTGCATATCCGTGTCCGGCTGAAAAATGAGACCAATTCCGGAAACGGATTGCTGCTTACTTCTCAGAATAACCAGGACTACGAGGCACAGCTGGATTTCAACGCAGATAACCTCTTTGTGCTGTCTCTTTATGATGGGGAGACCTTTCTGGGACTTGTTCAGTACCGGGTGGGCTATTACGCGAATCTTGCGGACGATACCCACCCGACGGTGGGGGACTATCCACCCTCCATCGTTACCAATCTGGACGGGGCCAGTCTGGACATGAGCTCCCAAACCTTCCCCTTGACGGTGATTGCCCGTGCCAACGCAGAGCTGGGAGCCGGTGTGATCTACTCCAATCAGATTCGGGTCACGCTGGACGGCAAGACCGTGGAAAAGAGCTACGGCGATTCCCAGCCCACCTATGATCTGTATTTCGAGCCCCCTCAACTGGGCGATGAGGAGACCCACATCATCCGGGTGCTGGCCTGGGACGGAAACGGAAACTCCACCATGAAGGTCTACACCGTCACCTACCATCAAATTAGTGAGGGCGACCCGGCGGGCTCGGTGGATGTGGTGCTGGATGCGACCACCATCGGCCTGGGCATTTTGGACACCGGGACGCTGGATATTGTGGAGGGTGAAACGGCGGCGTCCGTGCTGCTGCGCTTCCTGCAGGAGCGCGGTTATGAGCCGGATTACCAGGGGTCTGCCACTATGAACTTCTATCTGCGCCGGATTAGCCGGGGCGACATTGCCTACCGAGCCAATGTCCCGGAGCATCTTTGGGAGCTGATCCTGCGGGACGGCATCACCACCAATGATAACTATGACCGGGACAGCATCGGGGAGTTTGACTATACCCAAGGCTCCGGCTGGATGTACTCCATCAACGGCACCCTGTATGAGGGTACCGGCATGAGCGGTTACAAGGTTCGCAACGGCATTACCATTTATGTGCGCTTCACCCTGTCCTACGGCAAGGATATCGGCGGCTACGATTCCACCGGAGGCGGCTACGGTTCACTGAGCAGCTACTGCGGCCTGTGGATCAACGGCGGCTACCAAGCCCTGGGCCACGACTTCGTGGAGACGGACCGTTTGGAACCCACCGAAACAGAGGACGGTTACATCCACTATCGCTGCTCCAAGTGCCATGAGGAGAAAACAGATATTCTCCCGGCCACCGGCGGCGGAACGGAGCCAATAGAGCCTGCCCCTACGGAGCCGGTCTCCACCCCACGGAACCGACGCCCACGGAACTCAGCGACCCGGTCGTTACGGACCCCACCGAACCAAGTCCCTCGGACCCCAGTGACCCTACGCCCACAGAGCCAACTTCCGAATAGGACCGGCTGATGCGGCGGAGGATGGGAAACGCTCTAACGGGACACGGGAACGGTAAAGTAGAAGGGCGTTAAAACGAACGATGGAGGATACTGCATGAAAAGTGCAACACGAATATTAGCGGCACTTCTTTGTGTGCTGCTTCTGCTCCCAACGGTGGCCTTTGCGCAAGCGCAGCCTTCTTTGGAAAAACAGATCGCACAGAGTGCGGAGGGAATGTCCGCTCTGGGCGGCAAGAAGGGTGAATTGCTGAAAGACCGGGAACTGTTTCCTGCAGGCGATTCCGTCTGCGATTGGCTGGCCATAGCTATGGCACTGTCCGGCACAAGGGAGAGCTATTCCGACTATTTGGCGGAACTGAAGGCCCATGTGGAGGACGCATACGCCAAAAACGGATGCCTGGACCGCAACAAGGCCACGGAATACCACCGGATTTCTTTAACGGTGCTGGCACTGGGGGGCAACCCCACCAACTTCGGCACGAAGCCCGACGGCTCGGCCATTGACCTGATCGCAGAGGGCACTTACAACTATGCCCGTGATCCGGGCGCTCAGGGCTTAAATGGCTGGATATGGGCGCTGCTGACCTTGGATGCCGGGGACACAGAGGTCCCGGCAGACGCCCTGTATTCCCGGGAGGACATGGTAAATGCCATTTCCGTTGCTCAGGAGCCGGACGGCGGCTTCGGCCTGATCCCCGGAAAATCGGATGTGGACATCACCGCTATGGCGGTGCAGGCCCTAGCTCCCTATCGGGACCAGATGGAGACCGAGATCGACGCAGCACTTTCCTATCTTTCCGGCCAGCTGACGGACACCTGCGGGTATATCGCCTACGGCGATGAAAACGCAGAAAGCACCGCCCAGGTCATCCTGGCCCTGTGTGCGCTGGGCATTGACCCGGAGACGGATAGCCGTTTTGTCAAGGGCGAGCACACCCTGCTGACGGAGCTTTCCCAGTTCCGGGAAGCGGACGGCACCTACCGCCATGTGCTGGAGGGGGCCGGCGACGGCTTGGCAACGGCCCAATCCGTCCTGGCCTTAGTGGCTGTGCAGCGTGTGCGGTCCGGGCAGCCGTGGGTGCTGCATTTTGACGGCACTCAAGCGCCCCGTGAGGCATTCGGCACAAATGGAATCATCATCTGCGCCGTGATCGGTGCGGTAGTCGTAATCGCCGCCGGTGCGATCTACATCATCGGCAGAAAGAGGAAAAAAGCATGAACAAGCTGACAGATCAAATTCAGGCAGAGGTCAACAAGGTCGTTTTGGGCAAGGAGGACATCGTCCGCAAGGTGCTGCTGGCCATCCTGGCACAGGGCCATGTGCTGCTGGAGGATGTCCCCGGCGTGGGCAAGACGACGCTGGCCAAGGCATTTTCCAAAACGCTAGGTCTGGACTCCAAGCGTGTCCAGTTCACCTCCGACACCCTGCCATCGGATATTATCGGGTTTTCCGTATTCGATAAGGCAGACGGCAAGCTGAAATATCAGTCCGGAGCCATTATGACCAATCTGCTGCTGGCGGACGAGATCAACCGTACCTCCAGCAAGACCCAATCCGCTCTGCTGGAGGCTATGGAGGAGCTGCAGGTCACCGTGGACGGCGTGACCCGGCCCCTGCCGAAGCCCTTTATTGTGCTGGCAACGGAAAACCCGGTGGGTTCTGCGGGTACGCAGATGCTGCCCGCATCCCAGCTGGACCGTTTCATGCTCCAACTGAGCATGGGCTATCCCAATCGGGCCAGCACGGCGGCACTGCTGAAGGATCGCCATCATGTGGACCCGCTCTCTGCCTGCCAGACAGTGACTTCCCCTGCCGAGCTGGAAAAGCTCATTGCAGAGGTCAGCAATATCCATGTGGCAGACCGAATTTATGACTATATTGCAGAGCTGGTGGATCTGACCCGCTCCAACGCCTATGTGACCCTGGGTGTCAGTCCCCGTGGCGCTTTGGCTGTGACCCGTGCGGCCAAGGCCAACGCCTACTTAGAGGGCCGGGACTATGTGATCCCTGACGATGTGTGCGCCGTGTTCCCGGATGTGTGCGTCCACCGTCTGATCCTCAACTCCAAGGCGCGGCTCCAGGACTATACAGCGGCACTGATTCTGCAAAATGTACTTACCTCCGTCCAGAAGCCGGATGTCCGGGAATTTTCCAGCAAATGAGAAAAACGATCTTAGGCAGCGCCCTGTGTTATCTGATCCTGCTGCTGGCGTTGGCGGCGCTGCTTCTTACAAGCGGCTCCTTCTGGGCGCTGGCCGGACTCTGCTTGCTGCTCCTGCTGCCCCTGGCCTCCTGGGCGGTCAATTTCTATGTCCGCAGGCACCTGCAGGCGGACATTCTGACCCCGGCCACAGCGGCAAAACGCACGGCAGTCAGCTGTCGGGTGCGCATCCGCAACGGAGCGTTTCTGCCCGTAATGCGCTATGGCTGTCAGGTCTCTATCCGCAATGATCTCACTGAGGAAGACCAGACAGTGACGCTGACCGGCAGCATCGGAGCCAAGGGCGAAAGCAGCCAAACCATCCTGCTGCAAAGCAGCTTCTGCGGCAGAGTGTATGTGCAGATCAGCCGGTTTACCCTGCTGGACTATCTGGGCCTGCTTCCCATGAAGGCCCTCGTGAAAGCGGATGCCCGTCTGACCATCCTCCCGGACCTGTATCCAATGGAGGCGGACATGACCGCCCGACCGGCCTATGCCGACGAAGGCGCTTCCAATCGACGGGGTGAGGACCGCAGCGAGGTGTACCAGCTCCGGGAGTATCGCCCCGGCGATGACATCCGGCAAATTCACTGGAAGCTGTCCTCCAAGTTAGATGAGCTGATTCTGAAAGAGGCCAGCCAGCCGGAGAGCCGTTCCTTTTTGGTATTCTGGGATAAGCGCACCGGCGGTAACCCCCAGCAGATGGACGCACTGGCGGAGGTCGTGTCCTCCGCAGGCATGGCACTGCTGCAAAGTGGTGTACCCTATACCCTGTGCTGGACGGACCGGGACGATCTGCAGGTCCAGGACATTTCAGAGGAAAACCAGCTTTTGCAGGCTATCCCGGCTCTGGTAAAGACCAGGGGCAGCGCTGAGTGCCGCCTGCCCAAAACTGACGGTTACAGCCGAATTCTCTGTTTCGGCACAGCGCCGGAAGAACAGCTGCTCACGGACGGACGGGTGCATTTCATCCTCTGTACCGAAGAACAGTACCCTGGTGCGACCACCTTTGCCCCGCAGAATTATTCCGAGGCCATGCAGCGACTGGAGGTTTAACCCATCATGCGAAAAAATGAAAACGGACTCCAGTGGATTGTCACCGAAACGGCACAGAAAAAGCTGCACTTTCCCTGGGGTGCTTGGGTGGTCTGTGCCGTTCTGACGGTGGGCTTCTGCTTGCTTTTAACCGCTGCATTTCCCTCTGTTCCCTACCCATGGTGGGCCATGACAGCAGCTGCGATTTTGGTGCAGGCGGCGTTGCTGATAGTATACCAAACCAGAATCGGGAACTGGCTCGTTCCAGCGGGCATCGGCGTGTTGCTTCTTCTGAGCTTGGCACTGAACAAGTTTGTCCTACCCGGTTTTGGAAAACTGGCAAATGATTTCCTGACCCTGCTGACGAAAAAGACCGGGAAGATCTACCTGGACCTTGCGGCAGCGGATGCCCAATTTCTGCCTCTGGCGGTAACGGTTCTGCTACTGGCGGTGTCGCTGCTTCTCAGCCGTAGCGCATGGAGCGGACGGATGCTGCTGGCCTTGCCGATTCTGCTGCCCTGCTATGCAGCCCTGTTGCTGGGCTTGTTTCCCATAGGCATCGGCGGTGGACTGCTGATTATCGGCACGGTGCTGCTTATGGTGCAGCGCACGGCGGCGTGCGAAGCCCTTTCGGGCGCTCCGGCGCAGCTGATCTTGCCGGTCCTGTGTGCGGCCCTGTGCCTGCTGGTGGGCCTGTCTTGCCAGGATAAGCTGGATACGGACCTGGTAGAAACGATGCAAACCCAGCTTCACCAGCGGCACTACGACAGCGATACCAATTCCATGCCGGAAGGAAACCTCAAGAACTTACCCGCCTGGAATAAAAGCGACACCCCGGCGCTGGAAGTCACAATGGAGCAGCCGGAAAAGGTGTATCTGCGTGGGCAGGTCTACGACACCTACACCGGCACCGGCTGGAAAGCAGCCGATAACGAAGAAACCGCCCAATATGAGGACCTTTTCTATTGGCTCCATGAGGCGGGTTTCTACGGCCAGAGTCAAATTGCACTGGCGGATGGCTATACGGAGACGGCCACACCGCTGTCCATGACTATACGAAATCTCTCCGCCTGTTCCGCCCACGGCTACTACCCCTACGCCGTCTACGGCAGCGAAACGCTGGCAGCGGACCGCATCGGGGACACGAATCTGCCCCCGGCAGAGAGCCTGTATTATCTGAAAGGCAGCGTCCCGGACTGGTATCAGATCCAGCGGAACCTCTCCACAGCCCAGAGCCGGGAAAACATCGAGACCTATCTATCCAAGGAGCAGGCCTATGCCGACTATCTCCGGGCCGTGGACCTGCAAATGACTCAGGACAGCTGGGCCGTCCTCCAGCGGCAATTAAAGCTGGACACCCAGACCCGGACCATCAGCGACATCCGCACCATCATCTTTGACTATCTACGGGAAGCCATGACCTACGATGAGACTGCCCGGACCATGAACGGCAGCGGCGACTTCCTGCAATATACGCTGGAGCGCAGCGGACACGGCTACAGCGTCCATTACGCCACGGCAGCGGTGCTGATGCTGCGCTACATGGGCGTTCCGGCCCGCTATGTGGAGGGGTATTACCTCTCGGCAGAGGATGCCGCCCGCTACAAGGCCGGTGAGACCATTACCCTGACGGAAGAAAACGCCCACGCCTGGGCGGAATACTATGTCAGCGGTGTCGGCTTTGTGCCCTTCGAGGTGACTCCCGGCTACATAGACGACGAGGAACTGTCCCTGGGCGGCGACAGCCCGGATGAGAATACCTATGAGAACAACACCCAGCAATTTGTAGAGGTGGAGCAGCCAGAGGAGATCAACGAGCACAAGCAGGACCGATTTACCTTCTCACTGAATGCCCACTACCTACTGCTTCTTCCCTTGCTGCTGATCTTGCTGCTGGCCGGGTGCATTTTCCATCGCCGCAGGGTGTTTCGGAAGAAGATGGCCGCTATCGACGCCGCAAACGACCGGCAGGCCATTGCCATGCGCTATGGCTATGCCGTTTGCCTGCTGCGCCACAGTACGGTGCAGTTCTCGGAGGATGCTGCGGAGGCCGCAGAACTGAATCAAAAGGCGCTGTTCAGCACCCAGGAGATGACCCCGGAGCAGCGCAAGCAGGTTGACTCATTTGCCGTGCGTGTACTGGATGCCTGCAAGGGCAGCTGGACAACCTGGGAGAAAATACGGTACCGGCTATGGAACTGCCTGTATTGAAAAAAAGGAGGAAGGAAAATGCACAAAAGAGTAATGGCTCTGCTGCTGAGTCTGGTGCTTCTGCTCTCTGCCGCCATGCCGGTCACGGCGATGGCCGCAGAGAAAGAGTACGCCGGCAGCTTCGTGTTTGTTGCCATGAACGCCAACAGCACCATCGTGGAGCCAACCCGTATCCAGTATAAGTCTGGGCAAACCATTCAACAGGCGCTGGCGGATTCAGATATTGACTTTGTCGGCCTGGAAAACGGATTCGTCTATGAGATCAACGGCGTTTCCGCCAACTATCTGCTCTATTATGACAAGGGCGGCTACAAGCTGGACGCTCCGGCTTCTTCCATCAAGGCCCTTTGCTTCCATGTATCTTCGGGGTACTCGGACGAGGCATTTCAGCTGATCCTCCAGATGGCGGATTACCTGGACATGACCAACCATGTGCAGAATTATCCGGCAGCAGCTAACGCCTATGCGGCGGCGCTGAAGGGCCTGCGGACGGCAACTGCCGACTCGGCAGGACCTCTGCTGAAAAACCTGAAAGACGCCATTGCCGAATATGCGGCCCTTCTGGACGGGACCCAATACACCGTCTCCGCCACGGCGACCCAGAACGGAGCCGCCGTGGCAGAACCGGTCATTACCCTGACGGATGCCTATGGCAATGTCACCACCGGCACCGGCAGCGCCAAGGTCATTGCCGGCGACTACAAGTTCAGCGTATCCGACGGCGGCCATAACCGCACGGACGGCACGCTGACGGTCTCCGCTGATGCACGGGTCTCCGTGGCCCTGCCTTACGGCGAGTGGTTCGGTAATATCCGTCTGCTGGATGCGGAGAAAGAACCCTATCGTTTCAAGCAAAGTCAGGCGGACCACACGGCGCAGTATTGGATCGAGGATACAGCCAATGCTCTGAGCAGCGTGTACCTGAATGTTGTGATGGGCAATGTTCCGAATACCAAGACCACCAAGCTCCGCACCATTTATACCGGCACCAACGGCAAGGATATGTCGGGCACATCCCGCAGCTGGAACAGCACAGCCACATCCCTTACTTATCTGCTGACCTCTGGCATGGAGGGCAAGACCTTCGCGCTGGAAGCACAGTATACAGGCTCGGACGGCTACACGCAGATTCAGTCCTACGATGTCACCGTGACCCGTGTGCCCACGCTGAAGGCTCTGGCAGCCACGGCGGAGGGGACCAAGCTGCCCCTGGAGTTTGCGCCCAACACCCGGGAGTACAGCCTAAAAACCGTGTCCTCCACTGTGGATATTGACGCCGCACCATTTGGTGAGGATTATACCGTCACCGGAACCGGGGCGGTGCAGCTGACCGGAGACACGCAGGATCACATGATTCAGGTAGCAGCGCCCAACGGGGAGCAGAGCACCTATACCCTCCACATTCAGAAGGTAGCTTCCGTACCGGTGACGCTGGCTGTGCCTTCCGGAACAGCGGTGCAGGTGATCAATGGAGCAGGCTCCGAGATTGCCCCGGTGGACGGGATCTATCACCTGGTCCCCAGCGAGAGCTATACCTGCATCGCCACGAAGAACACCTGGTATCATACGCAGATCACCTTCACGGCCTCCAGCGGACTGAATGTGTCCGTCCCGGAGCCTGTCACCACCGACTGGCTGACCGATCTGGCATTCTACAACGGCACCTATGCTTCCAGCCGGATCGCCTACGCCGCCGACAAGACCTTCACGGCGGCAGACCACACCTACAACTATACGGTGTCCGACTGCAACAGCTCCGTTGCCATGCAGGCCACGGCAACCGGAACCGTGACGGCGCTGTATCGGACCCAAAGCACCGTGCCGGAGATTCATAATCTCGCACGGATGGAGACGATCACAACGCCTGTCAGCAAAACGGGTCTTGCTCAGAGCCTGACCTACGCCGTGGCCAAGGCCGGTTACGGCCAGACGGTGACGATCCGCATTTCCAAGACAGAAAACGGCACTACCTACTATCAGGACTACGATATTCAGCTGCTGCGGCAGCTGCACCTGTCCAGCCTGACTATTGCCACAAAGGATGAGACACTGCCCTTTGTAACTCCAAAGGGCGCAACGGCCCGCTTTGATCGAGATACCACGGATTATTATGTTAAGGTAGACCGGGAGACCGCCGCTCTCTACCTCTCCGGCACCTATCCCAACAGCAGCACAGACACCGCCTGCTGCGGCGGGTACTATGCCAAGGTCAACGGCGTACGCTATGATACGCTGGCCGGCGCGGAAGCGGTCCTGAACACAGACCTTTATAATGAGGATATTTCGGTACAGGTCTGCCACGCAGATACCGGCAGCATTGAGCTGACCTATACCGTCCATGTTCAGAAAAGTGACCCCATCCAACTGACCATCCAAACGACTCCGGCGGATGCCACGGTGTTCCTGACCAACGACCTGAACGGCAAGCGCATCGTGGAGAAAAACGGCACCTACAGCCTGACCCCCGGTGCCAGCTATTCCTACACTACCACCTGCGCCGGGTACATCGGTCAAACGGTGGAGCACTATACCGCCCCCGACAAGGACGGTACACTGACCATTACGCTAAAGAAGGCTCCAGCCAACGACAAGCTCATCAATTTCGATTCTGCGTGGCCCCACTTACGCCAAAACAATGAGAATAACGGTGTGGTGGACTACAAGACGCCGGTCTACGCTAAGGATGCCGAGCTGTACTGGGCTACCTCCATTGGATCCGGCTACGATGTGAACGCCTGCGGCTGCCCCATTTTGGTGGACGGTGCCATCTACACCTACTCCGGCTCCCGCATTTACAAGGTGGATGCTATCTCCGGCGAAATTCTCATTGATAAGCCCATGGATCACAACTCCAGCTTCGCCATCAACCCGCCCACCTACGCCAACGGTATGATTTTCGTGGGTCTGTCTGACGGCACGATCCAGGCGTTCGACGCCAATACCCTGGACTCCCTGTGGATCTATCGGGACTCCATCGGCGGTCAGCCCAACAGCTCTATTGTCTATCACGATGGCTACATCTACACCGGTTTTTGGGTGGGCGAGATCAACGAGGCCCACTATGTGTGCCTGAGCGCCACCGACGAGGACCCCACGCAGACGATGGAAGAAAAGCTCCCCACTTGGTACTACACCAGCAAGGGCGGCTTCTATTGGGCCGGTGCCTATGTGTGCGACGACTTCCTGCTGATCGGCACGGATGACGGCGCTTCCGGCTACACCACCGGCAAGCCCAGTCTGCTGTCCTTTAACCCCAAGACCGGCGAACTGCTGTCCTCCTACAAGATGAATGTGACCGGCGACATCCGCAGCTCTATCACCCATTACAACGGCAAGTATTACTTCACCAGCAAGGGCGGCTACTTCTACGAGGCCACTGTGGACGAAAAGGGTACCATTGAGGATGTCCGCACCTTGAAGCTCTACAACTATGCGGACGATCCCGCCAATCCCGCCATGTCCACCTGCACACCCACCATTTACAATGGGCGGGCCTATATCGGCATCTCCGGCACGGCACAGTTCGGCGCATACAGTGGCCATAACCTTACGGTCATCGACATCCCCAACTGGGAGATCGCCTATACGGTACGCACCCACGGCTATCCCCAGACCAGCGGTGTTCTGACCACGGCCTATATGGAGGAGACAGGCTGCGTCTATGTGTACTTCTTCGATAACTTCACCCCCGGCAAGCTCCGGGTGCTGGAGGACAAGCCCGGTCAGACCGAGGTTTCTCTGAAAACCATGGAGACCTATACCGCCAGCGGAAAAACGGAGACCTATACGACGCCCTACAACATCTTCACTCCCAGCGGCGCACAGGCCCAGTATGCCATTTGCAGCCCCATCATGGACGAGTACGGCACCATCTACTTTAAGAACGACTCCGCCTACCTGATGGCCGTGGGCAGCACCATTGAACGCATTGAGATCACAAAGCAGCCGGACAAGACGACATACAATGTGAAGGATACCTTCGATCCCACCGGTATGCAGGTAACGGCCTACTACGCCAACGGCAAGACCCGCGATGTGACGAAGTATGTGACCTGGTCCGAAAAGCCGCTGAAGGCCAGCGATACCGATTTCCAGATCACCTTCCCCTACGCCATGTACCAAAACCGGGAAAACAGTGAGACCCTGGAGATGGAATACGGCGTCCACTGCGATAAGCCCATGACCACCCTGACCCTGACCATTGCAGATCAGAGTGCAGTCAAATATGGAGATGTAAATGCAGATGGCATCATTGATGTCTCCGATGCCATGCTGATCTGCCAAATCTATCTGGGCAATGTTACCCCGACAGATATGCAGAAAAAAGCCGCCGATGTAAACGGCGACGGCACCATGGATGTCTCCGACGCCATGATGGTCTGCCAGTATTACCTGGGCAACATTACAAAGTTCCCGGTGGAACAATAAATCATAGTGGTACACGGAAATAACCCGGATATGAAATGACCTCCCCAGCTTGACCCTGTCGCAAGCAGGGGAGGCCATTTCTATAATCACGGAAGAATTGATAAAATGGGGTGGATGTATGGCTGAGTCTAAGAGCAGACTCCTATATATTTTGCAATATCTTTGGCTAAAAACAGATGCCGAGCATTATGCCACGACCGGGGATATCCTTACATACTTGCGGGAGAATGATATTCGCTGCGACCGGAAGACTATCCCCGGGGATATTCAGAAGCTCTGTGACATTGGCATTGACATTGAGGAGGAGCGTAGCCGGGAAAATCGCTATTCTTTGAGCAGTCATCTGCTTACGCTGCCGGAATTGAAGCTACTGATCGATGCCGTGGAATCCTCTAAGTTTATTACAGCCAAGAAAAGCGCAGAGCTTATCGAAAAGCTCTCCCGGATGAGCAGCATATACCAGGCTGCGGAGTTAAAAAGCAATCTGTATGTCTCCGAACGGGTCAAGTCGTTCAATGAGCAGATATACTATCTGGTAGATAACATCAATACGGCCATCAACCATGGAAAACAAATTTCATTTCGCTACTTCCATTTCGATCAGCATCGCAAGGAAGTCCCCAATAATGGCGGCAAACGCTACCACTTTTCTCCATACTTTCTGGTATGGAATGAAGATCATTATTACGCCGTAGGATACAGCGAGAAGCATCAGAAAATCGGCACTTTCCGTGTAGACCGAATGAAAGAAGTCAGTATTTTAACGGCTGATGCAGTTGAGAAGCCCGCTGATTTCAATCTGCCGGAATTTACTCGTCAGGTATTTGATATGTATGACGGTTCTACGGAAACGGTCACCCTGCTTTGCAAAAACGATATGATGAACTATACCATTGACCGATTTGGAGACGATGTAGAGACAGCACTGTTAGACTATGCCCATTTTAAGGCAGTAGCCAAGGTGTCCGTCAGCCAAACCTTTTTGGGCTGGGTATTCCAGTTCAATGGTGATATTAAGATAATAGGTCCGGTTACGGTTGTGGATAGATATAAAATGATGCTGGCAAACGCTCTGGGCAGCTAAAAGCTCAAACACCTGTACCTCTAAAACGATTTATATCCAGCGTGAAACATAAGAGCAGGCCCATATCCACTCAGGCAGAAGCATTGGCGCAGGAAAGGATATAATGGAAGCGCCCCGCATCCCTTTTAGGGAACGGAGCGCTTCCATTGCCGTTCTGGTATTTCACAGTTTGAATTTATCCACAGAAATATCGATAAACCCAATCGGTTCGTCTTGCAGGAACATGGGTCCCGTCAAGATTTATGCGCAAATTTGTTTGCAGACTCCGGCTGAGTGAAGT
>ERZ773260.2067-NODE-2067-length-23651-cov-3.954145_pt1 | contig 23651 bp, 19 predicted proteins | sample MGYA00511387_ERZ773260 | MGnify/ENA primary metagenome ERZ773260 (study PRJEB29015, sample SAMEA2737745) | human gut metagenome | biome: human gut; feature: human-associated habitat; material: faeces | place: China | collected 2012 ... | reverse complement strand
CAAAGGGGTTTTTGGGGCATTTTTTTTATGCAGAAAACTAAGGGAGGCTTCTCAGAGAGAAGCCGGCGGACTGAAAGAAGTGATTCCTGCGGGGCTGCAGACGTAAAAATTTGGAGAAAGTGCCGTACTTCGCGGCGGCGGAATGGAGGATAAAATGAGCGAAGTTCTGAATGTGGAAGCAATTTTCGGCGAAAATGTATTCAACCTGGGAACCATGAGAGAACGCCTTCCTAAGAATGTGTACAAAGAGGTGAAGAAGGTTATGGACCAGGGAGGGGAACTTTCCCCTGCTACCGCAGATATTGTGGCTAAGGCCATGAAAGACTGGGCTGTTGAAAACGGCGCAACCCATTATACTCACTGGTTCCAGCCGCTGACCGGCATCACTGCGGAAAAGCATGATTCTTTTATAGGACACCCGGATGAAAACGGGAAGATGTTGATGGAATTTTCCGGCAAAGAACTGATTAAGGGTGAGCCGGATGCCTCTTCTTTCCCGTCAGGCGGCCTGAGGGCTACCTTTGAAGCCAGAGGCTATACCGCATGGGATATTACTTCCCCTGCATTTTTAAAGGAAGATGCCACAGGTGTGATTCTTTGTATCCCCACAGCCTTCTGTTCCTATACAGGTGAGGCGCTGGATAAGAAGACCCCCCTGCTTCGTTCCATGGAGGCCATAAGCGAGCAGGCGCTCCGTCTGGTAAGGCTTTTCGGAAATACGAGGGCTACCAAGGTTACGGCTTCTGTCGGACCGGAACAGGAATATTTTCTGGTAGACCGTCAGAAATACTTAAAGAGACAGGATTTGATTTTTACGGGACGTACCCTGTTCGGGGCACCTGCTCCTAAGGGACAGGAGCTGGAAGATCATTACTTCGGTGTTATCAGAGAACGTATCGGCGCTTTCATGAAGGATCTGAACGTAGAACTGTGGAAGCTGGGCGTAACGGCCAAGACACAGCATAACGAAGTGGCTCCCGCACAGCACGAGCTGGCTCCTATATATGAGACTGCAAATATCGCGGTGGATCATAACCAGATAATCATGGAAACCATGAAAAAGGTGGCGGAGCGTCACGGCTTGAGATGTCTTCTGAATGAAAAGCCCTTCGCCGGTGTAAATGGTTCCGGTAAACATAATAACTGGTCGATTACTACAGATGATGGAATGAACCTTCTGGACCCCGGTGAAACACCTAATGAAAATATCCAGTTCCTTCTGGTTCTGGCATGTATCCTGAAGGCTGTTGATATCCATGCGGACCTGCTCCGCCAGAGCGCTGCGGATGTGGGAAATGACCACAGACTGGGTGCAAACGAAGCACCTCCGGCCATTATTTCGGTATTTTTGGGCGAACAGCTGGAAGACGTGGTAAGACAGCTGATTGAAACCGGTGAAGCCAAATCCTGTCTTCTGGGCGGCAAGCTCATGACAGGTGTGTCCACACTTCCGGATCTGCCGAAGGATGCAACGGACAGAAACAGAACATCACCTTTCGCATTTACAGGAAATAAATTTGAATTCCGTATGGTAGGCTCTGCAGATTCCATCGCAAGTCCGAATACGACACTTAACGCAATTGTTGCAGAGGCCTTCTGCGAAGCCGCCGATGTTCTGGAAAAGGCGGATGACTTCGACATGGCCGTACATGATTTGATTAAAAAGTATATGAGTGAACATCACAGAATCATTTTCAACGGAAATGGTTATTCTGATGAATGGGTGGAGGAAGCGGCAAAAAGAGGGCTTCCCAATATCAAGTCCATGATTGAATCCGCCAATACCCTGACAACGGAAAAAGCAGTACAGCTGTTTGAAAAATTCCATATATTTACGAGAGCTGAGCTGGAATCCCGCGAAGAAATCATATACGAGACTTATGCAAAGAGCATCAACATAGAGGCTCTTACCATGATTGATATGGCTTCAAAGCAGATTATTCCTGCGGTAGTGAAATACAGCCAGAAACTGGCAAAAACTGTCCTGGACGTAAAGGCGGCGGGCGTTGAGCCTGTTGTACAGTCTGAACTTCTTGCAAAGGTAAACAGCAAGCTTACCGAGATGAAGGAAGCTCTGTCCGTCCTGGAAAAAGAAGAAGCGGCAGCATCGGCCATGGAGGATGTGAAGGCACAGTCATTCCGCTATAAGGATGTGGTTATTCCTGCAATGGATGCCCTGAGGGCTCCTGCTGATGAACTGGAAATGATGGTGGATAAAGCAGACTGGCCGTTCCCTACCTACGGAGATCTGATGTTTGAAGTATAGAGGTTCCCCCAACCTTGAAGGCGGTCCTGCCGGTTATCCGGCGGCCGCCTTCAGAAAAAAGGCCGTAAAAAGGGAGTTTTCCATCGTATTTTGCAGAAAAATAAAAAAATGGAAAATTATAAAAAAAGTACTTGCAAAAGTGGAGCGGATCATATATAATCTATTCTTGCAAGCGGCTAAAAAAGCTTGTCCAAATTTAGGGCTATCGCCAAACGGTAAGGCAACGGACTCTGACTCCGTCATTTCAAGGTTCGAATCCTTGTAGCCCTGTTCATAAAACCTCAGTGATTTATTTCGCTGGGGTTTTTTATTGCTTACAATCAGAGGTTTCCGGGAAAATATTTGATTTGGTGTTGTTATATAAAGTAAAATGAAGATATAATATAGATATACTAAGGAGGAAGGAATGTCCTCATGGAAGATGGGTATTAAAAGAGTATATCAAACTATCATTAAGTACATCGCCGACATATTCCTGAAAATGATTACCTGTTTGAAAGGAAGTGATTGATATGGATAAGAAGCTGGTTTTACGTCGTTTTGCGGATGATGTGATAAATTTATTAGGAACTTCTTTGGTTAAGATCATTTTATATGGTTCTTATGCCAGAGGTGACTTTCATGAAAATTCAGATATGGATGTGATGATTCTGACCTCTCTAGATGACGACGGAATCAGGAAAATTGAAAATTCAGTTTATGATATTGCTTCAGATTACGAGCTTTCAGAGAATGTACACATTAGTGTGAGCATAAAGAATATTGATCACTTTAATTATTGGCTGGGAGCATTGCCATATTATGACAACGTTGAAAAGGAGGGGATTGTTCTTGTCGGATGAAAGAAAAAAAGCGTTATGTGAGTATCGGATGCAAAATGCGCAGGAAAGTTTTTCGGTAGCAGAAGATTGTTATATGAAGAATCATTTCAAGGATTCTATTAACCGATCTTATTATTCGGTATTTTATGCGGTAAAAGCAGTCCTTTCTTTAGAGGGAATAGACTTTAAACGACATAAAGATGTTATAGCGTATTTTAACCATACTTATGTTGCGACTGAAATAATACCAAGAAGTTTCGGGAGAAAAATAGGCCAGTTACAGCAACGCCGTGAAAAAAGTGATTATGATGACTTTTATATTGCCTCAAAGGAAGAAGCATTGGAGCAGCTTAATAATGCGAAAGCCATCATTGAGGTGATTAGGAAATATTTAGAAGAAAAGGGTGGAGAAACCCCATAATTTTATGATGCTGGCTCAAGCCAAGGTTCGGATTCCTGCAGCCCTGTTTTAAACCTCAGCAGAGAAATACGCTGAGGTTTTATTATGTCATAATATTAGAGCCTATCTTTTTGCAATTGCCTGTAACTTGAATTAGAATGCGGAAAACATTATAAAAGAACAAAAGTTGAAAGTCCCGGGAACCTGGGGTATAATAGGTTTTTAAGGCAACTTGGAGACAGGCAGGAGGAGGCATAAGAGATGTACACATTTCAAAGCAGGGTACGTTACAGCGAACTGGATCCGGAGCGAAAATTGAGCATAGCATCCATAGTGGATTATTTTCAGGACTGTTCTACCTTTCATTCGGAGCAGCTCGGGGTGGGGCTTGACTATCTGGAAGAGAGGGACATGCTATGGGTGATGTCTTACTGGCAGATTGTGATAGACAGATATCCCAAATTATGTGACAATATAACAATCGGGACCTTTCCCTATGAATTTAAAGGATTCATGGGGTATCGTAACTTTTTTATAAAGGATGAGGCCGGAGAAGATATCATCCGGGCCAATTCCATATGGAGCCTGATAAATCTGAAGACAGGAAGGCCGGTAAGGCCTCCGGAGGAAATGCTGACGGCCTATCAGCTGGAGACTAAGCTGCCCATGGATTATGAGCCGCGCAAGATCGTCCTCCCTGACGGTGGACGCAAAGAAGCCTCCCTTGTGGTGGGAAAACAGCATTTAGACAGTAATTATCATGTAAATAACGGGCAGTATATAAATATGGCGCAGGATTTTCTGCCGGAGTACTTTGCCATCGGGCAGATGCGGGCGGAATACAGAAAATCGGCATTGCTCCATGATTGTATTGTACCGGAGGTATTTGAACAGGAAAACCTGGTAAGTGTATCTCTTTGCGATGAGGCAGGGCAGCCTTATGCGGTGGTGGAGTTCAGAAAAAAGAAGCAGTGAGGATGAATATGCATATTGAATTAGGGAAAATGCAGGAATTGATGGTGGTGAAAAAGGTGGATTTCGGAGTCTATCTTGCGCCGGAGGATAATCAGGAGGAGAAGGTGCTCCTTCCCGGGAAACAGGTGCCGGAAGGCTGTGAAACAGGTGATTTTGTGACGGTATTCATCTATCGGGATTCCAAGGACCGTCTCATAGCTACCAGGAAAGAGCCCAAACTGAGCCTGGGGGAGGTCGCCGTACTGACAGTGGCCCAGACCGGCAAATTCGGAGCCTTTCTTGACTGGGGACTGGAAAAGGATCTGTTTCTTCCTTTTAAGGAACAGACAGCCAGGGTGCAGGAGGGAGACAGCTTCCCTGTAGTGCTTTACGTGGATAAAAGCGGCCGCCTATGTGCGAGCATGAAAATATATCATTATCTGCAGACGGACAGCCCTTACAAAAAGGATGATCAGGTAAGCGGCCATCTGTATGAAATCAGCCGCCAGTTCGGAGCGTTTGTGGCGGTGGATGACCGGTATTCCGCCCTGATACCGCCCCGTGAGATGTTCGGAGAGCTTCGTGTGGGAGAACTGATTCAGGCCAGAGTGATAGCGGTGCATGAGGACGGCAAGCTGGATCTGAGTATAAGGGATAAGTCCTACCGTATTATTGAAACAGATGCGGTGAAGGTTATGGAGCTTATTGAGAGCTTTGACGGAGTCCTGCCTTTTAACGACAAGGCATCGCCTGAAGTCATTAAAAGGGAAACGCAGATGAGTAAGAACGAGTTTAAGAGAGCGGTAGGCCATCTGCTGAAAAACGGACGGATTGAAATTACTGAAAAATCTATCAGAAAGATACAATAGGAGCGTCAGATGAATTACAGGAAAGTTAACTGGTGTTTTCTGGGGATGATAATGCTGCATCTCGGAGTGGTAGGGCTTCTGCTGGCGCTTCGTAATGTGTACAGCATGGGGATGGTGACCAATCTTCTGGTCAGCGAACTGATATTGGCGGTGCCTGCCTTTCTTGCGGTGCTCACCTCCAGGGAGAAACCCAACCGGGTGCTGGGTTTCCATAAACTGAAGGTATCGTCGGTATTTATGATCATACTGTATACCTTTCTCATGGGCCCCCTGACAACCCTTTTGAATGCCATAAGCATGCTTTTTGTGGATAATGCGGTGGTTTCCATAAGCAGCGAGGTTCTGAACCTCCCTTTTCTGCTGACCTTTTTCCTGATGGCCGTATTCGGGCCTGTCTGTGAAGAACTTTGCTTCCGGGGAGTGGTGTACAGAGGATATCTGAAAAGCGGAAATGTGGTGGGGGCGGTTCTTTTGTCCTCCCTGCTGTTTGGCCTGATGCATATGAATTTTAATCAGGCGCCCTATGCTTTTGCCATCGGCGTTTCCATGGCTGTGCTGGTGGAGGCTACAGGAAGCCTTTGGTCTTCCATACTGATGCATGTGGTCTTTAATGCCCAGTCGGTATTGGCCATGTATTTTTACCAGAGATTTTTCCCGAGGGTATGGCTGGAGCAGACACAGACCGTGGCGACCAGCGAGGATATGATAGCCGCTATCAGTGTTTATCTGGTGATAGCCGTAATTTCCACAGCGCTGGCTGTCTGTGTGCTTGTATGGCTGTGCAGGAACCAGGGACGGGAGGAATATGTCCTTTGGCTTCTTCGGGAAAGAAAATCGGGAAAGAAGAAGGGAAAGCTGATAAGCATTCCGTTAATTATAGCCATTGTTATCTGCCTGGGATATATGATATTGAATGTCGTGTGGCAGTAGCCCGGGGCGGCGGTTCCCTCCTGCTGTGTTTCCGGGAGTCCCTCCGGCGAAGGCCGCGGCGGTGTGTTACGTGGTACGTTGCGTAAGGGGGAATTTTCTGCTATAATAGCGGAAGGGAAAATGCAGGGGGGAGGTGCAGGCGTTATTCTGCCAGGATGAAAGTATGCAGAAATATACAATATTAGGAATTACTTTATATGATTACGGAGCGCGGGAGGCGCTGCGCAATACGGATAGCTTCCTGCACAACGGGGCGCTTAATACGATTGCGTATATTTCCAGTTCCAATCTGGCGCAAGCTTCCAAGGACGAGCAGCTGAAGGACTGTCTGGAAGCCATAGACATGACGGTATGTACGGAACCGGATGTCCTGGAGGCAGCAGGTATTGCCGGAAGGAACCGGATCCGCGAAATAGATGAAAAGGTATATCTCAGAGAGCTGTTCAGGAAATTCGGAAGGAACAGAAACAGCGTTTATCTTCTTGCGGATACGCAGGACAATCTTGAGGTACTGCAGGAAATCGTTTCCGAATACCAGGACAATCTCCTGATTAAAGGCTGCGGCGTCTATGAGGATTTTGGGAGCCAGCCCGAACGGCTGGTAAATAATCTGAATGATTTGGCTCCTGAGGTGATTATATCCAGGATGCCATGGCCTACAGATGTTCAGCTGATGCATGCCTACGGACATTTTGTGAATGCGGAGCTGTGGGTTTCCCTTCCCTTCGGGGCGGTGGGCTGGGTCAGGAACCCCTCCCTGCTGGCGCGCTTAAAGCGCAAACTCGTCTATCAGGCTTTCACTCATAATGTAAATGAATATAATAAGAAAAAGACAGGAAACTGACTCCTGTCTTTTTTGTATAGGTTGACCAGCGTCTGAAAAATGGTTTGTAAGAAAAAAAAGCTTAAAAGTGCATAAATTTTTTGAGTTTCCTATAGATCTTTTTGTGGTTTTCAATTAAAATGGAAAAAGGGTGTTACATTAGACAATTTTCCGGAGGCTTTCATGTTTGTGGAAATTGCATAGGAGAAGGAGCGGGGTAAGATTATGATATCAAATCAGGTTTTGCAGACTACGATTGACGGACTGCGCAGCATTGCACGCGTCGAATTGTGTGTAGTGGATGTGGACGGCAAAATGATTGCCACAACATCTGAAGAAATGAGCAACTGTCTGGGAGCGGCACAGGATTTTTCCAGATCCCCTGCGGACAGTCAGGAGGTACAGGGATACCAGTTCTTTAAGATACTGGATGAAACACAGCTGGAATATATCCTTGTTATCGGAGGCGCCGGCGAAGATGTTTATATGATCGGCAAGATGGTCGCGTTCCAGATACAGAGTCTTTTGGTGGCATATAAGGAAAGGTTTGATAAGGACAATTTCATTAAAAACCTTCTTCTGGACAACCTGCTTCTGGTAGATATTTACAGCCGGGCGAAAAAGCTTCATATTCCCACGGATGTGGCCAGGGTGGCCCTGATCATTGAATCGGACAACAACCGGGATAATAATGTTCTGGAAATTATGCGGGGCGGTTTTGGAAATAACAATAAAGATTTCATAACTGCGGTCGATGAAAATAATGTAATCGTAGTTAAGGAGCTCGTGGAGCCGGATGCCGGCAGGGAAATTGACCGGGCGGCCAAGATCATCGACGAATTCCTGGAAAAAGAGGGGATTACAGGTATCCGTATTGCTTACGGAACGATTGTGAAGGAAATCAAAGAGGTGAGCCGTTCCTACAAGGAAGCCAAAATGGCTCTGGATGTGGGAAAAATTTTCTTTGACGAACGGAATATTATCGCATACAATGAATTGGGTATCGGAAGACTGATTTACCAGCTTCCCATCCCTCTTTGCAAGATGTTTATCAAGGAAATCTTCGGCGGAAAGAGCCCGGATGATTTTGATGAGGAAACATTGTCTACCATCAACAAGTTCTTTGAGAACAGCCTGAATGTGTCGGAGACAAGCCGTCAGCTGTTCATTCACAGAAACACGCTTGTATACCGCCTGGATAAGCTTCAGAAGAGTACCGGACTGGATTTACGGGTATTTGAAGACGCCATTACCTTTAAAATAGCGCTGATGGTTGTAAAATACATGAAATATATGGAAACATTTGAATACTAGGCCGTTGTTTTTCCGGCCGGATAGTGAGGTGTATAGCTTTGGGACTTTTTGGTACAAAGAAGACAAAAAGGAGAATTAAGGAGGACGGCTCCCTCATAGTTCTTGATAAAGTGAGTAAGAGCTATTCTACAGGGGCACCTGCATTAAATGGTGTTAACTTAAGAATTAAAAAAGGCGAATTTGTCTTTATCGTTGGCGACAGCGGTTCCGGAAAGTCCACTCTTATCAAACTTCTGCTCAGGGAACTGACTCCTACTTCCGGCACGATTCTGGTTAACGGACAGAATGTGGCGGATCTGAGACCGCGCCAGATCCCGAGGTACCGGAGAAATCTGGGGATCGTTTTTCAGGATTTCCGTCTGCTGAAGGACAGGAATGTCTATGAAAACGTGGCCTTTGCGCAGAGGATCATACAGGTGCCCACAAAGGAAATCAAGAGAAATGTTCCGGCTATCCTGGCGACAGTAGGGCTGGCCGGAAAATATAAGGCAAAGCCCAAGCAGCTTTCCGGCGGAGAGCAGCAGAGAGTGGCGCTGGCCAGGGCGTTGATTAACAGACCGCCTATTTTGCTGGCAGATGAACCTACCGGTAATCTGGATCCCAAGAATTCATGGGAAATCATGAAGCTTCTGGAGAAAATCAATGAAGGAGGAACCACAATCCTGGTAGTAACCCATAACCGCGAAATTGTAAATGAAATGCGTAAGCGGGTTGTTACGATGAAGAAGGGCGTCATCGTGAGCGACGAAGAAAAAGGTGGTTATATAGATGAGAATTAGTACATTTTTTTATACCCTGAAGCAGGGCATTATCAATATTTTCCGTAATAAGTGGTTTTCGCTTGCTTCTGTGGCAACGATCAGCGCCTGTCTGTTTCTGTTCGGCCTGTTTTATGCGGTGATTACCAATTTTCAGAGTATTGTGAAATCAGCAGAGGAAGGCGTATCCGTAACTATATTTTTCCAGCCCGGCACTACCGAGGAACAGATCATGGATATCGGTTCCAAAATTGAAGCGAGGGATGAGGTTTCCAAAATAGAGTACACCTCCCCGGAGCAGGCATGGGAATATTATAAGGAAAACTGGATACCGGAAGAGTTTTCGGACGGATTCCCGGATAATCCTCTGGAGAATTCCGCAAGCTACGCTATCTATATGAAGGATATTTCACAGCAGACGGCATTGGTGGACTATCTGAACAGCATTCCGGAAATCAGGACCGTTAACCAGTCGGAGCTCGCCGCATCAACGCTGACGGGCGTGAATGCGCTGGTTGCCTATGTGTCGGCAGGCATTATCCTGATTCTGCTCCTGGTTTCGGTATTCCTCATAAGCAATACCGTAACCATAGGTATTTCCGTGCGTAAAGAAGAAATCAGCATTATGAAATATATCGGGGCAACCGATTTCTTTGTAAGGGCGCCGTTTGTAATTGAAGGTATCCTTATCGGTGTTTTCGGCTCCGCCCTTCCTTTGGGAACCATTTATGTATTGTACAATAAGGTAGTGGAATACATCGGGACCAAGTTTTCCGTATTGTCGGGACTGCTGAATTTCCTGCCGGTTAATACGGTATTTTCCACGCTGGCCCCTGTGGTAGTCGCTATTGGCGTAGGAATCGGTTTCCTGGGCAGTTTTATTACTGTCCGCAAGCATCTGCGTGTCTGACACGTCAGGTAGGCCAGATGATACGGTACGGTGGTGAATTATGAAGAAGAACAAAAGATGCATCAGCCTTATGCTGGGCTTCGTTCTGTTTGTTGTATGGATGTGGCCGGCAGTGAGAAGTGATGCGGCGACATCCAGTGAATTGGAACAGAGCATTAAGGAGAAGGAATCTGCCATATCTCAGGCGCAGGAAGAGAAAAAACAGCTGCAGTCCACCATGTCCAATATACAGGCTATGGTAGACAGCCTGGAAAGCTCTAAAAATGATCTGGAGGCATATGTGAAGCAGCTGGATGGGAACCTGGCTGAAATACAGTCCAAGATCGATGAGCTTAAAAAGATGATATCGGACAAGGAAGAAGAAATCGAAGAAACACAGCAAATGCTGGACGAAGCTGTGGAGCGGGAAAAAGAACAGTATGCCGCGATGAAGGTCCGTATACAGTATGCCTATGAAAAAGGAAACAGCAATTCCCTGGAAATGCTTTTATCTGCAAAAAGCTTCGGGGAACTTTTGAATAATGCCAATTATATGGAAGAAATGAATGCTTATGATCAAAGGCAGCTGGAGGAATACCAGAAGAACCGTGAACTGGTGTAAACCTGCAAGACTGCATTGGAAGAAGAGCAGGAGGTTCTGCAGCAGGCCAAGGCGGAAGTGGAAAAGGAAGAAGCCGGCCTGGAAACTCTGATATCGCAGAAGGAACAGCAGATTACTGCATTTCAGGGGGATATCAGCAATAAAGAGGCGGCGCTTAAGGAATACGAAGCGGATATCGCGGCCCAGAATTCCACAATAGCCGCACTGGAGGCGGCTGCTGCGGCAGAGCGAAAGCAGCTGGAGGAATTGAATAAACCGAAGGTTACCTATGACGGAGGGATGTTTCAGCTTCCCCTCACCTCTTATAAAAGAATATCCGATGAATATGGTTACCGCATGCATCCTACTCTGGGAGTGCAGAAATTCCATAACGGCGTGGATTTTGCCGCGCCCAGCGGGACGCCTATTCTGGCGGCCTACGGCGGGACGGTAGTGGGCGCGGCCTATAACAGTTCCATGGGCAATTATGTCATGATAAATCATGGGGACGGGCTGTATACCATTTATATGCATGCGTCTGCCCTCTACGTGTCACAGGGACAGACGGTGAGCAAAGGGGAACAGATTGCGGCTGTGGGTTCTACCGGCCGGTCAACCGGGCCACATCTGCATTTCAGTGTGAGAGTGAACGGTGAATATGTAAATCCATGGAATTATTTAAAATAATTTTCAATATATTAAAACAGGACGTAAATTTTTGAATGGCCTGACAGCTGGCTGAATAAAAGGTATTTTCAGTCTCTCCGGCAGGTACGCCCGTTAAAGCGGGCAGATGGGAGCAAGGCAATGAATCACAAAAAGAGCTTCTGGGGAGGGGTTATTACAGGTGTTCTGGCGGCGGCATTGATAGTGAGCGGTGTCTTTTTAGGGCAGTCCGTATGGAATTTATATCAGTCATCCAGAACACAGGAAACCGCGGCACAAAATGAAGAGGATGGTGTGAGCAGCAACAGTGTGGCGAATGCGCAGACCATGAATAAGCTTCAGGTGCTGGAGGATACTATCGACAGGTATTATCTGGAGAGTGTGGATGAGCAGACACTGGAAAAAGGCGTGTATGACGGCCTGGTGGAAGCCTTGGGGGATCCCTATTCCACATATTATTCCTCAGAAGAACTGAAGGAGCTGCAGGATAAAACAGAAGGGATTTATTATGGAATAGGCGCCTATGTGGGAATTGACGCTGATACCAGCCTTCCCAGGCTGACGGGCATTATAGAAGGGACGCCCGCTCAGGAAAGCGGCCTGAGGGCAGGAGATCTTCTGTATAAGGTCGACGGGGAAGAGGTCCAGGGACTGGAGCTGACCCAGGTGGTAAGCAAGATTAAGGGAGAAGAAGGAACTTCGGTTCATCTGACCATTATCAGGGAAGGCGCCACGGATTACCTGGAGGTGGATGTTGTCCGCAGAAAAGTGGAGAGTCCCACCGTAAACCAGAAAATGCTGGACGGCGGTATTGGCTATATACAGATAACGGAGTTCGATACGGTTACGCTGGATCAGTTTACAGAGGCGCTGGCGGTCTGCAGAGGCTCCGGAATGAAGGGACTGATTCTGGATCTTCGGGGAAATCCGGGAGGCAACCTGAATACGGTGTGCGATATTGCCCGTGAAATTCTTCCCAAAGGACTTATCGTTTATACGGAGGATAAGGACGGCAAGCGTTCGGAATATACCTGTGACGGGACAAAGGAAATGAAAGAGCCGCTTGTGGTTCTTGTGGACAGCGGAAGCGCCAGCGCATCGGAAATTCTGGCGGGAGCTGTGAAGGATTATGGAATTGGTACTCTGGTAGGAACTACAACTTTCGGGAAAGGGATTGTACAGCGGATTATTTCCCTCAGTGATGGTTCCGCGGTAAAACTGACTGTAAGTAATTACTATACCCCTAACGGCAACAATATCCATAAGATCGGCATTAAACCGGATATAGAAGAAAAGTTTGACAGTGAAGCTTATTATAATGACGGCGTGGATAACCAGCTGAATAAAGCTATTGAAATCATGAATGAGAAGCTGGGATCTGAGCAGTAATGTTTACTTATTATGCGGGGCTGTGATACAATCAGAAGTGTATCACGGCTCTGCATTTTTATTTTCTTCTGAATAAAAAGGGGAGCGGGGAAATTGTACTATGCAGGAGAAGGAGGGCAGAGTGGATGAGGGAAGATTTTAAGACGACGCTCAGCAGTATTCCGTGCGGATTATGCGTATACAGATTTGAAAGAGGGAAAATTTTCCCTGTTTATCATAATTCTGTCTTTTATGAAATTATGGGTTATACGGAGGATCATATCCGTCTGGTGGAAAAGGAAACCAATTTCCTGGGAGTTCATCCGGATGAACTGGGAAAGCTGCAGATGCATATACAGGAAGCGATACGCAGTAACGGTTCCATGCAGTTTACATACAGGCTGTGGAATGATACCAGGGGAGAGTACCGTTGGATTCATCTGGAAGGTTCTGTGAAGGAAACCGAAGAGGATGTGAAGCAGTTATATGGCGTTTACAGCGATGTAACCGGACAGATCCAAACGGAAAAAGAATTGAGCCGCGCCAATGAAAAAATGCAGGATATTATTAATGCGATCCCGGGAGGGGTGGCAATTTATAAGGTGTCCGATACTTTTGATACGGTGTATTTTTCCGATGGAGTTCCGGAAATGTCCGGATACACAGTGGAAGAGTACCGGGAATTAATTAAGCTGGATGCTGCGGCGATGATCTACCGGGAAGATGTGGAAATGGTGACTGCCAGGGCGATGGAGGTTATCCGGACGCATGAAATTGACAGTTTCGAATTCCGCTGCCGGCATAAGGATGCCAATATCGTATGGGTACGTGTTCAGGTCAAGTGGATTGGTGAAGAAGACGGGTATCCGATGCTTCACTGTGTATTTCATAACATTACCGATTTGAAGGAAACCCAGCTGGAAATGAATCATCTGGTTAACTCCATACCCGGCGGAATAGCCAGCTACCGTGTGGAAGGGCAGAATTTTATTCCCACTTATTTTTCCGATGGCGTTACGGCGCTTTCCGGACATACCCGGGAAGAATATGAAAAAATGACAGGGAATAATGTCCTTGATATCATTTATGAGCAGGACCGGGAACGTGTGCGGGAAGCGGCTATGAATGCGCTGCAGAGCGGAGAGGTTCTGGATGTTTCCTATCGTATGCGCCATAAGAACGGACAGCTGATCTGGATACATCTCAACGGGCGCCGGATGGGGCCTTTGGCGGAAAATACCGGTTTTTATGCGGTTTTTACAGGAATGTCGGCGGATACGCGCCTGTTTCAAAGTATGGTAAATGAGACGGCAGACGGAATATATGTAATCGATAAACAAAATTATGATTTGCTTTATGTGAATGAATCCAGGAATCTTTTTGCCGAGGGAAAGAATTGTGTGGGGCAGAAATGTTATTCGGCCCTGCACGGTCAGGACAGCCCCTGTAATTTCTGTACCCTGAAGGATCATGAACCGGATGGGGAAGAGCATGAGATGTCTGCCGACAGAAACGGCCGTTTTTACAGCACCCGTTTCCGGGAAACGGACTGGAATGGAATTCCGGCATACGTAAAGTATGTGAGGGATATTACGGAAACAGTCACCAACCGTAAGGAAAAAGAGCGGCTGGAACAATATTTCCAGACCGTTCTGAAAAATCTGCCGGGCGGGATTGCGGTAATGCGTTATGAAGAGCCGGGCAGGCTGATTCCTGAATTTTTATCGGACGGATTTGCGGCAATGGCAGGGATGAGCCTTGAGGAATCATGGGAGCTGTACCGGAATGATGCCATGGCGGGAGTTCATCCGGAAGATCGGGAATATGTATATCAGCAGATGGACTCCTATGTTGCCGGGGGAGAACATCGCGAAATCGTATACAGGCTCCGAAGAGGGGACGGCAGTTATATATGGGTCAAAAACAATATTACCCTGATCAAATACGAGGATGGGGAAACGCGGATTTATTCGGTTTACCAGGATATGACCAAGGAGAGGGAAGCACAGGACCGGATTCGCCAGCAGTATAAGGATCTGCTTTTGCAGCACTACCATACGCAGGATCCCAACGCATTGATCATAGGCCATTGCAATATTACCAAGAATCAGATACTGGAAATTATCGATCATACAAATTCAGATCTGCTTAAGACCTTCGGCTCGGCAAGAGAAGGATTTTTTACCGGTCTGGGCAGTCTTGTGGTTGACGAAGAGGAACGGCAGGAATTTTACGGAATGTATCTGAATAAGCCGGCTCTTGAGGCATTCCGAAATGGGATACCTGAGAGACAGTATGAATGCTTTGTACAGATACCCCGGGAAACAAAAGGCAGATATGTACACATAAAAATGAATCTGGTGGAGGAACCTGACAGCGGGGATGTTACAGGTATCCTCACGGTAACGGATATCACAAAACAGACCATATCCGACCGTATTCTGCACAGACTTTCTTCTGCCGGATATGATTTTGTATCAGACATTGATCTCACCTGTGACAGCTACACAGTACTGACATGGAATGAGAATGCGGGCTGCATACCTCCCCGGCAGGGATACTATTCCCAGTGGGTGGAAAGGATGCTTGAAGACAACGTGGTTCCGAAGGATCGGGAACGGTATAAAGAGGTGATGGATCCCGGGACCTTGTTGGAGAGGCTGAAGAAATCGAGTCCCTTTACCTTCGCTTATTCCATGACGGATAACAGGGGAGATGTGAGGACCAAAAATGTAACTCTTTCCGTCGTGGAGCCAAGGCTGGGCAGAATCTGCCTTGCGAGGGCGGATATAACGGATTCCGTACGGGAACAGCAGGGACTTCTGCGTCTGATAGCATATACCTTTGAGCTTTCCGGCTTTATCAATATCGGAAGCGGAGGATTGACTTTGTATTCCAGGAATACCGTTCTGGAAAATCTGCCCCCTTATTTCAGCGAAAACTATGGGGAAGCCATTCCGCGGTTTGTGAACCGGTATATATCCGAAGATAACAGGGAGGAAGCAGCCTGTCAATTTGATTTGAAAACCATGATCAGGCGTCTGGAAGAGAAGCCCAACGGTTATGATTTCCTGGTTTCCTATCGGGATAAGAACGGTGAAAGATACAAACAGATTAATGTGATGTGGGGAGATGTGAACCACAGCACCATCTGCCTGGTGAGGGCGGATGTGACGGATGTCCTGGCTGCTGAGAGGCAGACGAAAAAAGCTCTGGAGAATGCCCTGGAGCTTGCAGAGGAGGCAAACCGGGCTAAAAGTGACTTTTTATCCGCCATGAGTCATGATATCCGGACGCCGATGAATGCCATTATGGGTATGACGGCGCTGGCGGTTGCCCATATGGGTGAGCCGGAGCGGGTGGCGGACTGCCTGAATAAAATTTCGGTTTCCTCCAGACATCTGCTCAGCCTGATTAATGATATTCTGGACATGAGCAAGATAGAATCCTCTCAAATCAAGCTGAATAATATGAAGATATATCTTCCGGACCTTTTAGACCAGCTGTCGGCAATTATGTCGCCTCAGGCGAGGGATGCGGGGCTGCAGCTTACTATCAGTACCGAAGGGATAACGCATAAGTATTTTTATGGGGATTCCCTGCGGAGCAATCAGATACTGATCAATATATTAAGCAATGCGGTAAAATATACGCCGGAGGGCGGAACCGTGGATTTTACGGTGGAGGAGATACCGGCCGTCAATGGGCCTGACAGGGTTCGTTACCGGTTTACGGTAAGCGATACGGGTGTGGGTATGTCGGAGGAATTTCTTTCCCGGATCTTCGAACCGTTTACGCGCAGCTCCGGAACCATGAGGGTGGAAGGCACCGGACTCGGCCTGAGCATTACCAAGGGGCTGGTCGAACTGATGGGAGGGACGATTTCCGTAAAAAGCCTGCCTCACCGGGGAAGCACCTTTTGTGTGGAGCTGGAAGGAGAATGTGCGGACGGAGAGTTGGAGAACCCCGGAGAAAGAGGCGGAGCTGAATCCCCGGATGCCGCAAACAGGAAGCTGTTTGCCGGCCGAAGGTTCCTGATCGCGGAGGATAATGCCATCAACGCGGAGATTCTCTGTGAACTGCTGTCCATTTATGGGGCGGAAACGGCAGTCAAAACCGATGGGGCGCAGGCGCTGAAGGAATTCCGGGAGACGGCCCCGGGAACCTATGATGCGGTTCTCATGGATATCCAGATGCCGGAAATGAACGGATATGAAGCCACCCGCCGGATACGGAGACTGGAGCGGCCGGATGCATGGGAAATCCCTGTTGTTGCCATGACTGCCAATGCCTTTGCGGAGGATGTGAGAGAGGCCATGGACGCGGGCATGACGGCCCATGTGGCAAAGCCGATTGATGTGGAGGTTCTGAGAGAAACATTAAAAAAGGTACTGATTGAAAAAAAAGAATAGAACGGCGGAAAACACAGTGCGGATTATTTTTATTTTGCCCTGTGTTTTTTACTGGGTTTCGGTATAATATAAGGGTTATGCGGGAACGATGCAGACGAGAAAAAGGCAAAACATATTTCAGAACAAATGTTCTGGAATGTGCTATACATTTCATATAGTCTATGATATAATTTTTGATGATATTGAAAATTGGACTATTGTCAGTAAACAGTAAAGGATTTTCGGGTATTTTTAAGGCTACTGCGGAGGTGAATATATAATATGGAGTTCAAATTACACTCAGAGTATCAGCCCACCGGCGATCAGCCGCAGGCTATTAAACAGCTTGTTGCCGGATTTAAGGAAGGCAACCAATTCCAGACCCTGCTGGGTGTCACAGGTTCCGGAAAGACATTTACCATGGCGAACATCATCCAGCAGATTCAGAAGCCTACCCTGATTATTGCTCATAATAAAACGCTTGCCGGACAGCTTTACGGCGAATTCAAGGAATTTTTCCCTGAGAATGCGGTGGAGTATTTCGTGAGCTATTACGATTATTATCAGCCGGAAGCCTATGTGCCGTCTTCGGATACCTATATTGCCAAGGATTCCTCCATCAATGATGAGATTGACAAACTGAGACTGTCCGCTACGGCATCTCTTGCGGAGCGCAAGGATGTTATTGTAGTGGCCAGTGTTTCCTGTATTTACGGCCTGGGCAGCCCGGATGAATATAAAGATATGATCGTATCCCTGCGGCCCGGTATGGTAAAGGAAAGGGACGAGGTTCTGCGGGAACTGATTAATATACAGTATGACAGGAATGACATGGATCTGAGCCGCGGCTGTTTCCGGGTGAGAGGGGACTGTGTGGAGATTTATCCTGCCCAGGGCGGAGACTATCTGATCCGGGTGGAATTTTTCGGAGACGAAATCGACAGGATTGCCGAGGTGGATCCCCTGACAGGGCAGTTGCATTCCATTCTGGAGCATATTGCCATTTTCCCGGCATCCCATTATGTGGTATCCCAGGGGAAGATCAATGCTGCCTGTGATAATATAGAGAGGGAGCTGGAGGAGAGGATCCGTTATTTTAAGGGGGAGGACAAGCTTCTGGAGGCCCAGAGGATTTCAGAAAGAACCAATTTTGACATTGAGATGCTGCGGGAGACCGGGTTCTGTTCCGGAATCGAAAATTACTCCAGGCATCTGAACGGCACCGCTCCGGGAGAACCGCCCATGACCCTTCTGGATTTCTTCAGGGATGATTTCCTGATTATGATCGATGAATCCCATATCACCGTTCCTCAGATAAGAGGAATGTATGCAGGGGATCGTTCCAGAAAGATGACGCTGGTGGATTATGGTTTCCGTCTGCCTTCGGCGCTGGATAACCGGCCGCTTAATTTTGAAGAGTTTGAAGCGCATATTGATCAGCTGCTTTTTGTATCCGCCACACCTTCGGCCTATGAGGAGGCTCATGAGCTGCTGAGGGCGGAACAGATTATACGTCCTACCGGGCTGCTGGATCCGGAGATTATGGTACGGCCTGTGGAAGGGCAGATTGATGATCTTGTGGGAGAAATCAGGAAAGAAACCGATAAACATAACAAGGTGCTGGTGACAACCCTGACCAAACGGATGGCAGAGGATCTGACCGATTATATGAGGGATGTGGGCATCCGTGTGAAATACCTGCATTCGGATATTGATACGCTGGAACGGGCGGAAATTATCCGGGATATGCGTCTGGATGTGTTTGATGTCCTTGTGGGTATCAATCTTCTGAGAGAAGGTCTGGACATACCGGAGATTTCCCTGGTCGCCATACTGGATGCGGATAAGGAAGGCTTCCTGCGTTCAGAGACCTCACTGATACAGACTATCGGCCGTGCAGCCAGAAATTCGGACGGACATGTTATTATGTACGCTGATAATATGACGGATTCCATGAAGGCCGCCATTTCCGAAACGAACAGGCGCCGGGAAATCCAGCAGAAGTATAATGAGGAGCATGGAATTACGCCTCAGACCATCAAAAAGAGCGTAAGGGATCTGATAAGTATCTCCAAGGTGATTGCCAAGGAGGAGGTACGTTTCGAAAAGGATCCGGAATCCATGGACGAGAAGGAGCTGGAGAAGCTTATCGGCGACATCCAGAAGAAGATGAAAAAGGCAGCTTCGGATCTGAACTTCGAAGCTGCGGCAGAGCTTCGTGACAAGATGGTGGAACTGAAGAAAACGCTGGCGAAAATAAAAGAGTGACAGGATGGAACAGGGCATAGGAAACAGCCGCTTTGAAAGGAGAAGTAATTACGACATGGAACAGGAAAGCATAAAGATGAAGCCCCGTGAATATATCAAAATCCGTGGGGCAAATGAGCATAACCTGAAAGGGATTGATGTGGATATTCCCAGAAATGAACTGGTGGTCCTCACGGGGCTGTCCGGCTCCGGGAAATCTTCCCTTGCCTTTGACACAATATATGCGGAGGGACAGCGCAGGTATATGGAGTCGCTGTCTTCCTACGCCAGACAGTTCCTGGGACAGATGGAAAAGCCCAATGTGGAAAAAATAGAAGGTCTGTCTCCTGCTATTTCCATCGATCAGAAATCCACAAACCGGAATCCCCGTTCCACGGTAGGTACCGTGACGGAAATCTATGATTATTTCCGGCTTCTGTATGCGCGTATCGGTATCCCCCACTGTCCGAAATGCGGGAAGGAAATAAAAAAACAGACCGTGGATCAGATGGTGGATCATATCTGCAGCCTGCCTGCAGGCACCAGGATCCAGCTTCTTGCCCCCGTGGTACGCGGGAGGAAGGGCGAGCATGTGAAGGTGCTGGAAAGAGCCAAGAGAAGCGGTTATGTGCGTGTGAGAGTGGACGGTAACCTGTATGAGCTGTCCGAAGAAATAAAGCTGGATAAAAACATCAAGCACAATATTGAAATCGTGGTAGACCGTCTGGTAGTGAAGGAAGGAATAGAACGCCGTCTTACGGATTCCATCGAAAATGTACTCGCTCTTACGGAAGGGCTGCTGGTCGTGGATGTGCTTGACGGGGAACCGGTAACCTTCAGCCAGAGTTTTTCCTGTCCTGACTGCGGTATCAGCATTGATGAAATAGAGCCGAGAAGCTTTTCTTTCAATAATCCTTTCGGCGCCTGCCCGGAGTGCTTCGGCCTGGGCTATAAAATGGAATTTGATGTGGATCTGATGATCCCGAATAAACGTCTCAGCATTAATGAGGGCGCCATCACCGTGATGGGATGGCAGTCCTGCAACGATAAATCCAGCTTCACCAACGCTATTCTCCAGGCATTGGCCAGAGAATATCATTTCAGCCTGGATACGCCCTTTGAAAAATATCCGGATAAGATAAAGGATATCCTGATACACGGAACCAAGGGCCATGAGGTGGAAGTATATTATCAGGGCCAGAGGGGGAAAGGCGTTTATCCGGTAGCCTTTGAAGGGCTTATCAAGAATGTGGAACGCCGATACAGGGAAACCGGTTCGGATGTTATGAAGCAGGAATACGAAACCTTTATGAGCATCACCCCCTGTAATGTCTGCCAGGGCATGCGATTGAAAAAAGGAGCGCTGGCAGTCACGGTTTGTGATAAAAACATTTATGAAGTCACCTCCATGTCCATCCGTAACCTGAAAACGTATCTGGACGGAATGGAGCTGACGAAACAGCAGCAGCTCATCGGTAAGCAGGTATTGAAGGAAATCAGGGCGAGGGTAGGCTTCCTTGCGGATGTAGGGCTGGAATATCTTTCCCTGTCCAGAGCCACGGGGACCCTTTCCGGCGGTGAGGCCCAGCGTATCCGTCTGGCTACCCAGATCGGTTCCGGACTGGTAGGCGTCTGCTATATCCTGGATGAGCCCAGTATCGGACTGCATCAGAGGGATAATGACAAGCTTCTGAATACATTGAAGAACCTGCGGGACCTGGGCAATACCCTTCTTGTGGTGGAGCATGATGAGGATACCATGCTTGCCGCGGATTATATCGTGGATATCGGACCGGGAGCGGGGTCTCACGGAGGCGAGGTGGTGGCCTGCGGTACGGCTGAGGAATTAATGCAGAATCCCGAATCCATCACCGGCCAGTATCTGAGCGGCGCCCTTTCCATACCGGTACCCGATAAGCGCAGAAAACCGACGGGATGGATTAAGGTGAAAGGAGCGGAAGAAAATAACCTTCGGAATATTGATGTCAGGTTCCCTCTGGGAGTGATGACCTGTGTAACCGGTGTTTCCGGTTCGGGAAAGAGCTCACTTGTGAATGAGATCCTGTATAAGACTCTGGCCAGGGATCTGAACCGGGCGAGGACCATCCCCGGGAAAAACAAGGGTATTGAAGGCATAGAGCAGCTGGATAAGGTGATCGATATTGATCAGTCCCCTATCGGGCGTACACCCCGTTCCAATCCGGCTACTTATACCGGCGTATTTGATATGATAAGGGATCTGTTTACTTCCACACAGGATGCCAAGGCACGGGGTTATAAAAAAGGAAGGTTCAGCTTCAATGTGAAGGGCGGCAGATGTGAAGCCTGCGGCGGTGACGGAATCATTAAAATAGAGATGCACTTCCTCCCCGATGTTTACGTCCCCTGTGAAGTCTGCGGCGGAAAACGCTACAACAGAGAAACCCTTGAGGTCAAATATAAGGGGAAGAATATATTCGACGTGCTGGATATGACTGTGGAGGAGGCTGTGACATTTTTTGAGAATGTTCCCAGTATACGCAGGAAAATTGAGACCCTTTATGATGTGGGACTCTCCTATATCAAACTGGGCCAGCCTTCCACAACTCTTTCCGGCGGTGAGGCCCAGCGTATCAAGCTGGCAACGGAGCTGAGCAAGAGAAGTACGGGCAAAACCATTTATATTCTGGATGAACCTACCACGGGACTCCATTTTGCGGATGTTCATAAGCTGGTGGAAATCCTGCACAGACTCGCGGACGGAGGCAATACGGTCATTGTCATCGAGCATAATCTGGATGTGATCAAGACCGCGGATTATATTATTGACATGGGACCGGAAGGCGGTGACGGCGGCGGAACCGTGATCGCGGAGGGAACCCCTGAAAAGGTGGCCGGCTGCAAGGATTCCTATACAGGCTATTATATTGGAAAAATGCTGGAGAAGGCGAAGAAAAACAAGATCGGCAAAAAGGAATAGTCAAATATACCTATAATTGGCAGGGTGTTTGAATAAAAAGACAGAATACATCGTTTTACCGCAAGGAATACAGATTCGGCTGACAGCCGGATCTGTATTCCCGCCTGAAAATATGCGGTAAAGCGGTGTATTCTTTAAATTTTTATGAAAACACTTTCCATAAGGGAGGATTTAGGTTATAATAACAGACGGTATATTTTACGCTTGCGTCGGACAGGCTTTTTATTGGATTTTTCGTAATTTTACGTGATTTGTAAAATATATATGCTTGATTCATAAAGATTGGTCCATAATATAATAGAGGCAGAAGGAAGCGCAGGGGATTGGATGAGAAAGTCTTCCGCGCCGTCTTCATTTGAAATGGAGGAGAATATGCAGTATACAGATATTGGAATCGACCTGGGTACCGCCAGTATTTTAGTGTATATAAGAGGAAAAGGCGTCGTTCTGAAAGAACCCAGTGTAGTGGCATTTGACAGGGATACCAATAAAATCAAGGCTATCGGCGAGGATGCAAGGCTGATGCTGGGACGTACACCCGGGAATATTGTGGCAGTAAGGCCGCTTCGCCAGGGTGTTATTTCTGATTATACAGTTACGGAAAAGATGCTGAAGCATTTTATCCAGAAGGCCCTGGGAAGAAAAACCTTCCGTAAGCCAAGGATTGCAGTATGTGTTCCCAGCGGTGTTACCGAAGTGGAAAAGAAGGCCGTAGAGGATGCAACCTATCAGGCCGGTGCAAGGGAGGTTTCTATTATTGAAGAGCCTATCGCAGCGGCTATCGGAGCCGGTATTGACATTTCCCGGCCCTGCGGCAATATGATTGTGGATATCGGAGGCGGTACTTCCGATATAGCGGTAATTTCTCTGGGCGGTACGGTAGTCAGCGCTTCTATTAAGATTGCAGGAGATGATTTTGACGAGGCACTTGTCCGTTATATGCGTAAAAAACATAACCTGCTGATCGGTGAAAGGACCGCAGAGGATATCAAGATCAAGATCGGTTCCGCATATAAGCGTCCGGAGCCTGATTATATGGATGTGAGAGGACGTAACCTGGTAACCGGCCTCCCTAAAACGGTCAAGGTTTCTTCGGAGGAAACGGAAGAGGCTTTGAGAGAACCTACGCTGCAGATTGTGGAAGCCATTCACAGTGTGCTCGAGAGAACTCCCCCGGAACTGGCTGCAGATATTGCGGACAGGGGAATTGTCCTTACCGGCGGCGGCAGCCTGCTTCGGGGACTGGAGGAGCTGATTTCGGATAAAACCGGCATCAATACCATGACGGCAGAGGATCCTATGACGGCTGTGGCTATCGGGACAGGTAAATACGTGGAGTTTTTAGTTGGATATAAGGATGAAATTTAAGTAAGGATCTGTCAGGTATAGAGTCAG
>ERZ773260.2059-NODE-2059-length-23730-cov-5.315734_pt1 | contig 23730 bp, 21 predicted proteins | sample MGYA00511387_ERZ773260 | MGnify/ENA primary metagenome ERZ773260 (study PRJEB29015, sample SAMEA2737745) | human gut metagenome | biome: human gut; feature: human-associated habitat; material: faeces | place: China | collected 2012 ... | reverse complement strand
TGAATTACTTTTTCCAAGAAGTAATAAAGCTATACAGCTCGTCAGCCATCTCTGTCTGCTCGGGGATACGGGGATGTCCGGGCGTTGCCGCACCGTTTCTTCTGAATTTAAAACGTTTTACATTATCCATTGCAAGCTCGTTTACTATTTCGTCAAGAGCATCGTCCCATGTAGGCTCGTGCATAAGTATAGTGGTTATAACGATAAATCTTGCCTTGCCGCTGTATTTTTCGTTAAGGTCAAGCACCATATTCTTATATACGGTCTTCCACTTTTCACGGTATTCTTTTTCGTAAATACGCTTAGGGTCGGGATTTGCGTCATTCTGACCCAGTGCGATTATAACATAATCGGGAGTGTAGCGTGAAAAATCCCATTCGGTAAGCTCAAAGTGAGGCTCATAGCCCATCTGCTTATATACGGTTTCCATACCGATATAATTATCAAAATATCCTGCGCCGTTGATAAGCGAAATTCCGCCCTGTGCGTTGCAGTTGATACGGGCGTTCAGCTTTCTTGCAAGCTGGAGAGAATATGCAAACCAGCTGTTGTCGAACTGACTGATATGTGCGGGGTCTGTATGCTCGCAATAGTTTACAGCCTCTACTACCTCACCTGCCGAAACGCTGTCGCCGTAAACCTCGATATTCATATCATATTCGTGGTTTTCCGCTCTTACCTCCGCATTCTCATCTATCATAAGTCCGCAGAAGTTAAAATAATGGTGTGAGCCGGCAGTTCTTTTATATATTGTAATGGCATGCTCTCCCTCGTCAAGTCCGTCGATTATCGGTATATATACCGGAGTGTCGGAATGGTTCAGTTCGAATTTGTACTGAATGCCGTCAACGATAACGCCTATCCAGGTAACCTTATATATAAGGTGCGGAAAAATCATCATACCTACCGAAGTGCCGGTAAACTTTGTGCTGACCATACTGCCTGCGTAAATAAACAACGGGCTGTCGGGCTTTGAAAAGTCAATCCTTCCCATATATGAAAATGCCTTGTCGGACGGGCTTACAATCTTTCTGTTCGTCATATTTTAATTCCTCGCTTAAATTTATCATAGTGCCGAAATTAAATCGGTTTATATTTATTTTAACATATCAGTGGAATATTTTCAACCGAATTATGTAAAAATTGCTCAGTAAATTTTGCCTATTATTCTTGACATTCGGTAAAAATAGTGATATATTTGTGTAAGTGATTACCTAAAATCGCTTAACAGAACTTAAATGAAAGGCAGTAATATGAAGAAAAGAATACTTGCGGTACTTATCGCAACGGCGCTTGCCGTATCCGTAACAGGCTGTGTGGGCAATGCGACAAGCAGCAGCGACAGCACCTCCGCTTCATCGGTTGCGGAAAGCTCGGACACAAGTACACAGACATCTGCAGACGCATCTTCGGAAGATGAAAGCAAAGACGAAAGCTCACAGGAGGAATCCAAGGACTTGGAAGCAAACTATACAAAGTACACCCTTGACGGCGACCTTACTCAGCATATGATAGATATGTCACGTCTTAACGAGGGCAACAAGGTAAGACTTGCAAACGTAATAAAGAAACTGAAAAACGGCGAAGAAGTAACGGTAGGCTTCATCGGCGGCTCCATCACACAGGGTACAAGTGCCGGAAACGACCTTTGCTATGCAAAGCTCACGGCTGACTGGTTACAGCAGACCTATTCGAATGCCAAGATCAATTATGTCAACGCAGGAATCGGCGCTACAGGCTCATATATAGGCGTACACAGAGTAGAAAACGATCTTCTCTCAAAGAAGCCCGACCTCGTATTCGTTGAATTTTCTGTAAACGATACTACAGAAAACACCGAGCGTAACAAGAAATCGTATGACGGTCTGCTCAGGACTATCTGGAAATCATCAACAAACCCTGCAATAATCACAATTGCAACTACTCAGGAAGACGGTACAAGTTTCCAGGATCAGCACGCAGAAATAGTAAAGCATTATGACTTGCCGATGATTTCATACAGAAACACGATTCTCGACACTATAAAGCACGGCGATATTGTATGGAAGGATATTTCGGACGATAATATTCACCCCAACGTACCCGGCCATAAGATAGTATCACAGCTTCTTCAGGCATATATTTCTGACGTTGACAAGGACGTTGACAACATAAGCGGCAGTGAGAGCGATTTCACAACTCCCGCAACAGACGCACCTATCGAAAACGGCTCGCTGATACAGCCTTCATATGCTACAGATGTGACCGCAACAGGCGCATTCGGAAATTATGAGCAGCAGTTCGGCGGTTTTGACGGCTTCTGGCTCTTCAAGGGTACAAGCGATGCGGATATAAGCGCAACCTCGCTTACATTCAAAGTAAACGCAAAATCTATAGGCATTCTTTATCAGAAGTACACAAAGGCGGGCTGTACCGCCGATGTTTATATCGACGATGAGCTTGTCACTACCCTGAACGCCGATTTCACAGGCGGCTGGGGCAACTATGTCGAGTGTGCGGAGCTTAAGAGCTTTGACAGTGCAGGCGAACATACAGTAAAGATCGTACCTAAGGGTCTTGAAGGAAAAGCAAGCAAATTCGGTGTATCGGCACTCGCTATTGCATAAAAAACGTAAATAATCCTTGTCAGCCGCTTTGTCTTATCTGCGGCTGACATTTTTATATCGGCGGAAAAATCAAAAAGCATTAAATTGCACAAAAACTATTGCCGTTTGTCGCAAAATATGATATAATTTATAAAAACGTTTTAACGAAAGGAATGTGTCTATGAATATCAAGATAACAGCCGACAGCACCTGCGATCTATCAGAGGAGCTTGTTAAAAAGTATGACATTGAAATTCTTCCGCTTTATATTGTAAAAGACGGAAAGTCCTATAAGGACGGGGTTGAGATAACTCCGTCGGATATTTTTGAACACGTTAAGGCAGGCGGTGCGCTGACCTCTACCGCCGCAGTAAACGTTGCGGATTATATTGATGCGTTTACTCCGCTGTGCAAGGAATATGACGCAGTTATCCACGTTGATATAAGTGCGGATTTTTCAAGCTGCTATCAGAATGCCTGCATTGCGGCAGAAAACTTCGACAATGTTTATATCATTGACAGCCGTAATCTTTCCACAGGCAGCGGTCTGGTCGTGCTTCGTGCGGCAGAAATGGCGCAGGCAGGCGAAAGCCCTGAGGATATTGTAAAGGCGATGAACGCCCTCACATCCAAAGTTGAAGCCAGCTTTGTGATTGAAAAGCTCGACTTTCTGAGAAAGGGCGGAAGATGTTCTGCACTTGCGGCACTGGGTGCAAATCTGCTTTCACTCCGTCCGTGCATTGAGGTCAAGGACGGAAAGATGAGCGTCGGCAAAAAATACAGAGGCAAATATGCCGCTTGTATAGAAAAATACATCACCGAGCGTCTTTCGGGCAGAGATGATATTGATTACAAGCGTATATTCATCACGCATTCGCCAAGCGACAAGGAAATAATCGATATTGCACACAAAACGGTAAAGAAGCTTGGCAAATTCGAGGAGATACTCGAAACCGAGGCAGGCTGTACGGTATGCAGTCACTGCGGACCCAATACGCTGGGTGTACTGTTTATAAGAAAGTAAATAAAAAGACAGCAGGAGCGGTTTCCTGCTGTTTTTGTTTTAGCTTATTTAAGCAGCCTTTCCCTCTGCTTGTAATCAGGCATATACCTTGCAAGCTCTGCGTAAAACCTTGCACTGTGGTTTGCCTGCAGAAAGTGTGTGAACTCGTGGGCAACGACATATTCCGCCGCCGGCAGAGGATATTCCATAAGATGAACGTTGAACGTAAGTATCTTCTTTGACGGTATACAGCTTCCCCAGCGTGAACGCATATCCTTGACCTTTATTGTGGGAAAATCTATACCCAGCTTTCCGTAATGCTCGTCATATGCTCTTTTGCAAAGAAGTGTCATAAGAGGCAGACACTGCGACCTGAGCCACGTTATGTATGTCTTGTATTTCAGCTCGTAATCATCGGTGTCGGCAACGTACAGCGTTATATTTCCGTCAGAATCCGTAGCATAATTTCTGATGCCTTTTTTTACATACAGAATATGCTGTGTACCGAGAAGCGACAGCTTTTCGCCGCTGACAAAAAGGGTTTTTCTGTTCTCGTTTTTTGCATTGAATTTATCTATTGCACCGAGTATAAAATCGGCTCTTTCCCTTATAAAACGTTCGATCACAGCTATTGTAACAGCGGTTGACGCCGAAACGTGAACTGTGCCGTCGGGCTTTATCCTGAGGTTTATATTCTTTACCTTTTTCCGTGTTAGCTCATAGGTAATTTTTCTGTCGCCGGCTGTTACAGTGTGGGTCATATTTTCTCCTTATGATTTTCCCTGAAAAATGCTGTAAAAATTAATTCGCAGAGCTTTTAAAAACCGCTCTGCGAATAATTTTTCTGCGTATATTTTCTATAACCGTTTTATACCGTGATATTATTCTGTGGCTTCATCGTCACTGCTTGTATCATCTGAAGCGTACTTTGTATAAACGGAACAGGTCTTTGATGTTTTCTTTATGCCGTACTCGCCTTCAACGAGCGGCTTGCCCCACTCGGTAGTGAGATCGACACCTGCCCAGTCACGAGAAATGTCAAGATAGCTTACATCATCGCTGTTACCCTTCCACGACCAAGCAAGGTATCCGATATTCTTCTCTGTCGAATACTGCATGATAGTATCATAAGCCACATTACCGTCCGAATGCTTCCAGCCGAACTCGCCGATAAGCAGGCAGATGTTGTTCTTTATAGCTGTATCTATCGTGTTCTTTACAGTTTCTTCATTCTTACCTGCCGTACCATACATATGTACCGCAAACATCGTGTTGGCGTCCTTGTCGGCCTTCAATATTTCGTTTCCGTATTTGAGAACGCTGTCTGCACACTGTCCCCAGCCTGCACTGTCGACTATCAGCGTATTCTCTATTCCTGCGTCACGCAGTTTCTTTACGGCATTGATATAAGCGTCACGCCACGTTTCAAGATCGTTATATGTTCCGTACCACTCGTTAGCTATATTGACGATAGCGTAAGCCTTGTTCTCGCTAAGCAGATCCTTCATTTCTATCCAGTAATCCACTGCGTGTTCAAGATAGGAAACCTCATCCTTACCTGCGCCGTCGTGTATTTCAAGTACGGCTATAAGGTTTTTCTTCTTGCATTTTCTGATAAGGCTCTTAAGCTCGGCTCTTGTGACCTTATCCCACTGATCGCCGTCGGAGAGTACAAGACGAACCGTATTTGAGCCGATATATTCTATACCCTCAAGCGCAGTGTCTGTATCGCTCTTAAACCAGGTATAAGCATGGTTTACTCCACGCATTACAAATTCTTCGCCGTAACCGTCTATCAGCTTTGTTCCTTCAACCTTGAAGCCATCGGGCTTAGGAATCTCAGCCGCTGCTGAGCTTACGCTGTCTGCCGATGCCTGTCCGTCACTGCTCTGTGCCGTTTCATTGCTGCAGCCTGCAAACAAAAAGCACATAACAGCACTCATGAATATTGCCGTTAATTTTTTCATCTTTAAATCCTTTCGCAAAATCTGCCAAAATAATTACCATTAAAAAAATCGTTTACATTATACTAAATATAATTCCAATTGTCAACCTTTAATTCAAAATTCTTAAGAAATATGTCATATTTATTCAGAATAACAGGCTATTACTTTCTGACGGGCTGTTCTTGAAAAATCGTCTTTAATGTGCTATACTGAATAAATGCGGCGTTTACGGTAACGTTCATATTATATTCATATTTTAATTATACAATCAATCAGTTTCACACGGTCGGTTACGGAGGCATATGGATGGCAAAAAATTACGATAACGGCGACAAGGACCGCAGAGAGCTTCTCAAGCTGAAGCAGGGGCTTGTTGACGAAAAGGACAGCAATATAAAAGAAACCGGCTATGATGTGCGAATGGCGCAGACTCCGGGAGAAAAAACGAAGAATTTTCTTTGGTACCATAAGGTTATGATAGTTGTCGGTATTTTGCTGATAGCTCTCGCAGCGGTTATCTATGCAGAGTTCTTTGTAAAGAAAAAGCCGGATATTACAATTTACAGCCTCGGAAATTACGCTATGTCTGTCCGCACGGGATTTGAAGAAGGAATGTCGGCTTATACTCCGGACTTTGATAAAAACGGCGAGCATAACGTAACCATAGATCAGGGCGTACCGGATCAATATCTCGGTGACGTGGATCTTTTCGACCAGATAAAAAACGGTAAATGTCAGGTATTTATCGGCAAGGAGAGCGAGCTTAAGGACACTTATAACAGCTTCAAAAACGCCTACGGGCAGCAGATATTCAGCGATCTGTCCGAAATAACCGGCGAGAGCGGTTATCTTATAAATCTCAAAAACACGGCATACGGCAAAAGAATGCAGATCTACTCAACGGAAATCTATGTTGCGGTACGCTGTACGGACGATGAAAGTGAACGCAATGCCATGCAGTTTGTAAAGAATCTGTATGACGGCGTATATTACAAGCAGAACTAAAATTATGATGAACTTCAGAAAACGAAATTCAGGAAGGGTTTCCGATGTCAAAAGAAAGTGATGAAAAAAGAGAGCTTCTCAAGCTGAAGCAAGGAATTATCAGCGAGAGCGAAGTTATAGAGCAGGATGTTCACGAACAGCCCGAAAAGCAGACTGTTGCCAAGAAAATCGACAACTTTTTCTTCCGCAATAAATGGTTTGTTGCGGTAGGCGCATTTTTTGCGGCTGTAGGATTTTTCCTTGTGTATCAGGCAGTCACCCGTGAACAGCCCGATCTGACCGTTATACTTGCGGTATCGGATACGTCAAAAGCTCCGGGCCTTTATCAGAAGGTCAACGATATTGAGCTTGCGCTTGAAAAATACTGTCCCGACTTTGACGGCAACGGATATGTTCACGTTGCAGTTTACAGCATAGATCTCACAAAGTCCGGCAATATGCAGTATATCCAGTCAAACACAGCCAAATTCTACGGTGAAATAGAGCGTGGCGTTGCTGAGCTGTATATATGCGACGCCGATCTGCTTACCGGCGAAACGTCAACGGAGGACTACGACCCCGACGAGAATACGATAGCGCTGACATATGAAAATATGTTCAGCGATATAGGCAAGGCTCTCAAAATGCCCGAATATAACGGCAAGCTCAGGATAGATCTTAAGGATACGGGATTTGTGTATGACGCAAAGTGGGAAAATTCCTGCCCTGATACGCTTGCGTTCTCAGTAAGACGTGAAGAACCCGGTATGGTAAGCTACTCAAAATCGGAAGAATATCAAAAACGTGCAAAAGAAGTGCTGAAGAACATTCTGACAGGCAATAAGGTAAATGATACAGAGGTCGGCAGTTCGACCGTGCAAGGAGAATAACTATGGACTATTACAGCAAATCAGGCAGACAACCGTTTTTCAAACTGCTTTTATCGGGACTTTTATTTATGGTGTTCGGAAATCTTCTCTGCACTATCGTTACTGTTTCGACAGCGCCGTTTATGAATTTTGAGTTTTTCAAGGTGATAGTATTTATACTTACGCTTATTATATTCTATTCGCTGATGTTCACGGCAGGATACCGTGACGGCGACAGAGAACAGAAATATGTCAGACTTCACAATGCAGAGCCGCCAAAGGAAAGCAAATGGGTGCTTATCGGCATAATCCTTATGGCGATAATGTTCGTACCGTCACTGCTCCTGCTTCTTGACAAGCTGTGCGGATGGTATTTCGATATGACATTCGTACACAGGATAATAGACGGTCTTGTCTATCCTCTGTCGCTGATGATAGTTCCCGAAAACACAATTGATTCTATGGATATATTCGTGCCGTTCATCTATATGCTGTGCTACGCAGGTATACCGGTAGCAACGCATCTCGGCTACTATTTCGGATATACGCAGAAATTCAACAAGGACGATATAATGTATCAGTAATGATACCGCAAGATACAGAAAAAAGATGCAGAAAACCGCTGTTCGCTTATAAACGGACAGCGGTTTTACTTATGCGATTATGGTTTTGCTCAATGCTTGCAGCCGTGTTCACCACAGGTGTGACCCTCGCCGTGATTATGACCGCCGTCATGGTGTGAGCAATGTACCGCCGGGTTAAACTCAAGCGTTCCCGAAAGCAGAGCCTTTACCGCACTGTCTGCATCGCCCGTAACACCGCCGTACAGCTTGATTCCTGCATCGGCAAGCGCATTCTTTGCTCCCTCGCCTATTCCTCCGCAGATAAGTGTATCGACATTGTTCAGCTTAAGGAAGCCTGCAAGCGCTCCGTGTCCGCTGCCGAGCGTGGGGATAATGCTTTCGTTTTTGATACTGTTATCCTCGACCTCGTACACCTTGAACATTTCCGTATGGCCGAAATGCTGAAAAATCTGTCCGTTCTCATAAGTTACCGCTATTTTCATCTTTTCCTCTTTTCCGTCCGTAAGGGCTGTTTGATAATATCATTATATCACTTATCCGTTTTTGTATCAAGCGGCTGTTTCGATGCCGATAATACTATCACACATAGAATTCAGCCATATCTTCAAGTCTGAGACACGCAAGCCTTCCGCCAAAAGCCGCTCCGCAGTCGATCACTATATTATTGTGAGAGTGATATATTTCCCACTTGCCGCTTATCAGCTTTGTAGGAGTGTGTCCCGAAACGATGTAAACGCTGTCATCGTCAAAATATTGCCGTTCATAGTCGGGACGCAGTTCGAGCAGTTCGTAAAGAGCGTACTCGGATATCTTCTTGTCTTTTCGGAAATTTCCAAGTCCTGCGTGTACAAGAACAAATGTACTATCTCCTATGTCTATCGCTTCATAAGCATAAAGGCTATCGATGAAATCAAGTACACGCTGTTGCTTGTCCGGCGGCAATGCAAGGAGACGGTTTATAGTCGGAATACCGCCGTTATGTTTATATATAGCAAGTTCAACCATAAAATCATTATCAAAAGAAGCTGTATTTCCATCGGTAATTTCAGCGGTCAGCCTACGCAGGAAATCCCTTGCCATCACCTCGTGATTTCCGAGAAGTACAGTGATGTTCGGCTTATCCATAACATATTCCAGTATATCGACAGGGCGTTCCCCACGGTCGATTATATCACCTATAATAAACAGTTCATCGCTGTCTGAGAAATCAATCTTTTCCAGCATTGCGATGAATCTATCATACATACCGTGCAGGTCGCTCATAACGTAGGTCATATCTTTTCCTTTCTTTATAAACCAAAAACAAGGTGATATAAAGTATAGCACAAAAGCAAGCGGTTTTCAAATTAAAAACACCTCCCGACTTTACAGCCGCTGCAGAGTGTATATTTATAGCAGACTTGAACAGCGAGAATTAAAAATGCCCGTTTATCAAATTCCCGCATAAAAGATTAAAACGTTTACACAACTGTTTTTCTACTATATATCCAAAAACGCAAGTAAATGAAAACTGAAAATCGTTAATATTTAAGCATCTGACTTGTTGACTACACGGTTTTATTGTGATAAAATAGTTTTTGGAGATATTCGTGAAAAAGACGGTTGTGGAGCACTTGAGTTAGTTATAACTAATTAAGTTAGTAATATATAATATAGTTAGTTATTACTAATAAAACAGTTCTGTACAATCTGTGTGAACGGAGCAATATGAAAGGAAAAATGTAAAATGTTTCTTACTGTCAAAGAGATAAGAAAGCACTTCGGTGAGGGCGACAGCCGTGTTGAAGTGCTGAACGGAATTGATGCCGAAATCGAAAAAGGAGAAATATGCGTACTGCTCGGTCCGTCCGGCTCGGGCAAGTCCACCCTTCTGAATATCATAGGAGGTATCGACAGTGCCGACAGCGGATATATTGCCATAAACGGCGAAAAAACCGCAGATATGAACGAGAAAAGGCTGACGCTGTACCGCAGGAAGCACCTCGGCTATATCTTCCAGCAATACAATCTTATACCCAACCTCAACATCAAGGAAAACGTTGAAATAGGCGCATATCTGAGCGACAATCCGCTTGACACGAATGAAATACTGAAAACGCTCGGTCTTTACGAGCATCGGCACAAATTGCCGAATCAGCTTTCTGGCGGTCAGCAGCAGAGAACGGCAATAGGCAGAGCGATAATCAAAAATCCCGATATTCTGCTTTGCGACGAGCCTACCGGTGCGCTTGACTACAAGACCTCAAAGGATATACTCAAGCTGATAAGCGATGTAAACAAAAAGTTCGGCAATACGGTCGTAATGGTAACCCACAATGACGCTATCAAAAATATGGCGGACAGGGTAATAAAGCTGCGTGACGGCATGATAAGAAAGAATTATCTCAATGAAAACAAGATCGCCGCAGAAGATCTTGACTGGTAAGGGGGATAACGATGAGAAATCCTCTTGTTAAACGTCTGCCGAGCGAATTCAAAAACGAGCTTGGCAAATATATTGTAATCTTTTTATTCATGGCGCTTTCGGTATCTTTTGTATCGGGCTGGAGTGTTGCGGGCGGAAGCATGGCAACGGCTTATGATGAGAGCTTTGAAAAGTACAATATAGAGGACGGTAATTTCGAGCTTTATGCAAAGGCCGATGATGAGCTTATAAAGGCTGTTGAGGACAGCGACAGATTTGATGCGAAGATATACGAAAACTTCTATGTTGAATTTCCGACTAAGGAAGTTGACAGCACACTGCGTATATTCAAAAAGCGTACGGACATAAACCTTGAATGCCTTATGGACGGCGAATTTCCGTCAAGCGACAGCGAAATTGCCATCGACAGAATGTATGCTGACAACAACAACCTAAAAGTCGGTGACAAGCTGACCCTTTACGGCAAAGAATACAGGATATGCGGACTTGTCGCACTGTCGGACTACAGCGCACTGTTTTCAAGCCCGTCGGATATGATGTTCGATTCGATAAAATTCGGTGTTGCGATAGTGACAGCAGATACATTCGGTACATATCCGAAGGATAAGCTGCATTATGTCTATTCGTGGAAATATGCCGAGCGTCCCGCCGATAATACTGAGGCAAAGAAGCTGTCGGAGGACTTTCTTGAAAAGCTGTCCTCAGAAGCTCCGAAATATATGAATGCGGTCACCGGCTACATTCCCGAATATACAAATCAGGCGATAATCTTCACGGGCGATGATATTAAGGGCGATACGACCTTTGTACAGATGTTCCTTTATATAATCGTGGTGATCATCGCATTCATCTTTGCGATAACCACGTCAAACACCATCGCAAAGGAAGCAGGCGTTATAGGTACGCTCCGTGCTACCGGCTATACAAAGTGGGAGATAGTAAGGCATTACCTTACCCTTCCTATGCTGGTTGTATTTGCAGGTGCGGTTGTCGGAAACATACTCGGCTACACGGTTTTAAAGGACTATGCGGCAAGCGCATATTACGGAAGCTACAGCCTACCGACCTACGTTACGCTGTGGAATCCGCAGGCATTTATAAACACAACGGTAATACCGATAATAATTGTATTCATTATCGACCTGTTGATGCTGACAAGAAAGCTGAGTCTGTCACCGCTTCAGTTTATCCGCCATGACCTTTCACGCAGAAAGAAGAAAAAGGCGTTCAGGCTTAACACCAAAATCGGCATTATGAAGCGTTTCAGACTCCGTGTGCTGTTCCAGAATATGCCTAACTACATTATGATGGTCATAGGCGCACTGCTCGGTAACGTCCTTGTGATGTTCGGACTTGTTTTAGGTCCTGTGCTTGACAACTATCAGCAGGAGATAACCTCCAATCTGCTTGCGGATCACCAGTATCTTCTGAAGGCTCAGGTCGAAACGGAAAACAAGGACGCAGAAAAGTTTTCCGCAACAGCTCTCAAAACTATTGAGGGTGCACTCAAAAGCGAGGAAATAACCGTTTACGGCATTGCGAAAAACAGCAAATACGTTGACTTGCCGCTTAGCGACAACGAGGTTTATATTTCAAATGCCTACTCAGAAAAACACGGTATCAAAGCTGGCGACGAAATAACGCTCAGGGAACAGTTCGGTTCAAAGGAATACAAGTTCAGGGTGGGCGGAATTTACTACTACCCGTCAACGCTTACGGTATTTATGGACAAGGACGCATTCAATGAAAAGTTCGACTGTGATAAAGACTATTTCACGGGCTATTTCTCAAAGTCGGAAATTAGCGATATAGACGACCTTTATATTGCGACCGAGATAACGGTTGACGATCTTACAAAGGTATCACGTCAGCTTACAAGGTCGATGGGCAATATGATGAATATCTTTGTCGTTTTCGGTGTTATAATGTATGTGCTGATAATCTATCTGCTGTCCAAGATAATAATCGAAAAGAACGCACAGTCCATTTCTATGGCAAAGATACTCGGATACAGGAACAGTGAGATAAACGGCATATATATTGTAACCACCGCTATTGTAACGGTTGTCACACTGCTTGTCACCATACCGCTGTCAGACTATCTGCTCGGTCAGCTGTTCGTCTTCTTCATGCGTGATTATCCGGGCTGGCTTCCCTACAGGTCTTTTGTTTCGGTATATGTAAAAGCCGCTCTTATCGGCATCGGCTCATTCGCCGTTATCGCACTTGCCCTTACAAGAAAGATAAAGAAAGTGCCTCTTGCCGACGCTCTCAAGAATGTAGACGAATAACGGCAATATAGCCGGTAAAATGCCGTTTTTACCGCATTTACCGATAATATATCCCTTCCGCTGTTTGCCTGATGGCAGACGGCGGATTTTTTATCGCATTGCGATTAAAAATCCCGTCAGAGGCGCAGAAACACTTTACAGTTATTTTTCTTGACATCACAGCGTAAAAATAATATAATAAACAATGGCGGATTGTGTGAAAATTCCGTCCGATGTTTAATTTTAATCAAACCGAAAGGTAAGAATGACCTTGTTTATTGATATAAACGATTTAAGAATAAACTATATTGATGAGGGCGAAGATAACGGCAGAGGGATAATTCTCCTTCTTCACGGCTGGGGCAGTAATATTACGCTGTTCAAAAATATTGTCGATATGCTGTCGCCTCATATGAGAGTGGTTGCGCCCGATATGGCGGGCTTTGGCGAAAGCGACGAGCCGAAAAAGCCGTGGTGCGTTGACGATTATGTTGACTTCATCGGCACATTCTGTAGAAAGCTCGGAATCGTACCTACTGTTGTACTCGGACACAGCTTCGGCGGCAGAGTTATAATAAAGGCTGTTACCCGTGAAAAGCCCGTGCTGACGCCCGAAAAGATAATCCTTACGGACAGTGCGGGGATAAAGCCGAAACAGAGCGTATCCTCGAAAATCAAGACACGGACATATAAAATGGGCAAGGCGGTAATGAGTACCGCACCTATGAAAAAGCTGTTTCCCGGTGCCGTTGAAAATATGAGGAACAAGCGAGGCAGTGCAGATTATCTTGCGGCATCGCCTGTAATGAGGGCAACGCTTGTAAAGGTAGTAAACGAGGATCTGACTTATCTCCTGCCCGAAATAAAGCAGTCCACCCTGCTTATATGGGGCGATAAGGACGACGCTACTCCCTTGTCCGACGGGGTTAAAATGAGCGAGCTTATAAAAGACAGCGGACTTGTTACTATCGAAGGTGCGGGACACTATGCTTTTCTTGAGGGCTGGTACACGTTCTCAAGAGTAATGGCGTCATTCCTTGACATTAAATAAAACAGAACGGAGAATTTATTTTGGATATTTTACGTTTAATCGCCGTTGCCGTACTCGGTATGGCGCTCGGCGCATCGTGCGGACTTAATTTTATACACTATATGCATATGTTCCAGCTGAACTCATATCACGCCGATGAGCAGTTCAGGTGGATAGGAAAGAATATAAAAGATGTCATAATGCGCCATGTGTTTACGATAGGTGCAATACTTACATTTATTATATGCGGCGAAACAAATGCGTCCACCTGCTTTATAGCGGCGGCTTTTCTGTTCCTTAACATTGTGTTCTCTGCGCCGAAAAAGGCAAAGAAAAAGCTGGTGTTCACTCCGAGAGTAATGAGAATGACGGTAACATCTGTTATCCTTTATGTACTTTTGATCCTGCTTGTATTCCTGACGCTCGGAATGGGTTACGCTTCGCTTGCAATAACAATGTGCGTACAGATTTTAACGCTTGTTATGGCGATGCTTGCAAACCTTATAAATAAGCCGATCGAACTTATGATAAACCGTCATTATATCAATGACGCAAAACGTATAATAAACGGTCTTCCCGACCTTACCGTAGTAGGACTTACAGGAAGCTACGGCAAAACAAGCACAAAGTTCTATCTTGAAAAGCTGCTCGGCGCAAAGTACAACGTACTTATGACCCCCGAAAGCTACAACACGACTATGGGTGTTGTAAAGGTGGTGCGTGGACAGCTTAACGCAACGCACGAAATATTCCTGTGCGAAATGGGCGCTAAGAATGTCGGTGAAATCAAGGAAATCTGCGATATAGTAAAGCCGAAGCACGGAATCATCACGTCAATAGGCCCTCAGCATCTCGAAACATTCAAGTCAATCGACAATATAATAAAGACAAAATTCGAGCTTGCCGACAGCCTTCCCGATAATGACGGCATTATATTCCTCAATTACGATAACGAATATATAGCAAAGCACGAGTGCAACAAGAACAAGGTGACCTATTCGCTCGGCGGCGGCACGGATTATTATGCGGACAATATTTCCGTCAGCGAGAACGGCACACAGTTCACGGTTCACAACGGTAATGAAGAAAAGCAGTTTGCGACAAAGCTCATCGGCAGCCACAACGTACAGAATATAGTCGGTGCGATAGCCGTTGCGAATACGCTCGGCGTTCCGTTTGCAGACCTTGTTATGCCTGTCAAGCGTCTTGAATGCGTTCCGCACAGATTGCAGATAATCAAGGGTACAAACAAGACGATAATAGACGACGCTTTCAATTCAAATCCTACAGGCGCAAAGGCGGCTCTTGATACGCTCGCCGTATTCGACGGCTTTAAGATACTTGTTTCTCCTGGAATGGTGGAGCTTGGCGAAAAGGAATACGAGCTTAACAAGCGTTTCGGAGAACAAGCGGCTGAAATATGCGACTTTGTTATCGCAGTAGGCGAACGTCAGGCAGTGCCGATAGTTGACGGACTTAAAGCAAAGGGATACCCCGAAGAAAAGACCTACGTTGCAAAGAATCTGAACGATGCTCTTGCAAAGGTTGAAAATATAAAGACAGGCGGAGAAAAGAAGATAGTTCTTCTTGAAAACGATCTGCCGGATAATTATTGATATTGTGTGTAAAGCAAAGGTTAAAACGAGGGAGATATTATGGACGTATTTTGCGATTACTGCGGAGCAAAGCTTGATGTAGAACACGAAAACTGCTGTACACAGTGCGGCGCACCGTTTGACAACAACGCAAGTGTAAAGGCATACCGTGAAGAAAAGAAAAGGAAAGAAGAAGAATACAGACGCAGACAAGAGATGCGCCAGAATGAGTATAATGCTTCACAACAGCCTTCACAGAGCAATGTAAACAGCTCTCGGAATAACGCTTCTCAGCAGCAAAAAATCGTAAAGACAATTATAACGGTTTTCATTATAATGTTCTTTGCGCCTACGGTAATAGGTATCATTATCTCCGTAATAGGCGGAATTTTCTCAATGATCGCTGACAATTTTGACAACGCCGACTACGATTACATAGAAGAAAGTGTCGCTGAAGAATCCTCAGCAACTCAGGAGGTACAGCGTGTAAACTTCAACGAAACCGCTCAGACTGCCGAATACAGCTTTATCTGCGATGAGGTTTTCAGAACGGATATTATGTACGGAGGAGCGGATAAGGGCTATATGTATGTTGCGTTCCACCTGAAAGTCAAGAACACAACCGATGAAAAGCAGTGGCTTTCCAATGACCTTAATTGCGTCTATGACGGCGATATAGGCTGCGACAGAGCGTGGGGCTTTAACGAAGGAAAGAGCTTCAGCACTTCAGTGACTCTCTCCGCAGGGATCGGCTCGGACGGCTATGTCTGCTACATAGTTCCCGAAAAAGCAAAGAGTGTTGTACTTTCGTACGGCGATTATGTCAGAGTGAATATTGACCTGAGAGATCTCAGCTACAGGACGGAAAACTCGCAAACAAGCACAGATAATACTTAATTGACATAAAGAAAGGATAAGAACATGAAAATCAGAGTAGGTGTATTTTTCGGAGGAAAAAGCGTTGAGCATGAGGTGTCCATCATATCTGCGCTTCAGGCTTGCAATTCCATAAACAAGGATAAGTACGAGGTGATACCCGTATACATTACAAAGAACAACGAAATGTATGTCGGAGAAAAAATAGGAAACATCGCATCGTACCGGAATTTAAAGTCGCTTCTCAAGGAAAGCCGGAGGGTGATACTTGTAAACGACGGCGGAAAGGTACAGCTTGTGCTTTATCCCGGAAAGAAGTTCGGTAACAACGTATATGCAACGATAGACGTTGCGTTCCCGATAGTACACGGTACGAACGTTGAGGACGGCGTATTCCAGGGATATCTGCAGACAATCGGCGTTCCTTATGTCGGCTGTGATGTAATATCATCTGCTGTAGGTATGGATAAGTATGTTATGAAAACCGTATTCAAGGATAACGGCATTCCCGTCCTTGACGGAACGGTAATCCATATAAGCGACTACGCAAAGGACGCAGACGCTGTAAAGGCGGATATTAAGGCGAAGATAGCATATCCGCTTATAGTAAAGCCGATAAATCTCGGCTCAAGCGTAGGAATTATGATAGCGCACAATGACGAACAGCTTGACGAAGCGCTTGACAACGCATTCACCTATGCTTCAAAGCTGCTTGTCGAGCCTGCTATAACAAACCTTAAGGAAATCAACTGCTCGGTATGCGGCGACTATGCTACCGCTCACGCATCGGAATGCGAAGAGCCTGTAAACACCGACGAGATATTAAGCTACAAGGATAAGTATATCGCAGGCGATAAGGGCGGCAAGTCAAGCGGCATGGCAACGCTCAAAAGAAAGATACCTGCCGATATATCAGATGAAACAAGAGAGCAGATACGCACCCTTGCGGTAAAGGCGTTCAGGAGTCTTGGCGCATCGGGTGCGTCAAGAATCGACTTTATGATAGATATGGACAACGGCAACGTTTATCTGAATGAAATCAACACGATTCCGGGCAGCCTTGCGTTCTATCTGTGGGAGCCTGTCGGCGTGAAGTATTCCGAGCTTTTAGACGAGATGATTTCACTCGCATTAAAGCGTGAACGTGAAAACAAGGCGCTGACATTCAGCTTTGACACCAACATTCTTGACGGATTTACAGGCGGCAAGCTCGGCGGAACAAAGGGCGGAAAGCTGTAATCACGGCGAACCGTCAAAATTATAGGTGAGTGGGCTCGCCCCTCCCATATTCAACTGCTTTTCTGAAACGAAAAATTCGGCAGGAATAAAAAGGAGAAGTATGAAAAAAGCATATATAATCAATCTTAAATACGGTATCTGGGAAAATCAGCTCTGGCTTGAAGCCGACGATAACGAGGTAATGCAGGAAAAGTGGAAAATAGCAAAAGCAAAGCTCACCGATGTTGCAGCAGCTTGTCAAAGCTCGGGTGATTACTTCAACAAGGCGATAGAGCATTTCTCGCAGTACGGCTTTTCAAGAATACAGAAGTGAGCCACCGATGAAAGAAATAAAGGTAACAAAAAATGACAGCGGTCAGCGTATTGACCGCTTTTTGTCTAAATCGTTTCCGCTGGGTCAGGGGCAGATTTGCAAGCTCGCCCGCAAGAACTGCATAAAGCTCAACGGCAAGAAATGCAAGCCCGACACGCATATTGCGGAAAACGACATAATAAAGCTGTTTATCCCCAATGAAATGCTGATACCGAAAGCAAAGACAGATCCGGATGATTTCACTGCGGTAAGCGATAAGATAGACATTGTCTACGAGGACGAAAACATTCTGCTTGTGGATAAGCCCGTCGGAATGGTAGTCCACGAGGACGAGAGCGGCGACAGCGACACGCTTATAAACCGCATCAAGAGCTATCTTTATCGCAAGGGCGAATATCATCCGGAAAACGAGCTTTCGTTTGCTCCGGCACTGTGCAACCGCATAGACCGCAACACCTGCGGTATAGTGATTGCGGCGAAAAATGCCGAATCGCTCAGAATACTCAATCAGAAGATAAGGGACAGAGAGCTTACAAAGCTGTATCTGTGCATTGCCTGCGGTAAGGTAACTCCCGACAGCGCAACGCTTACCGCATATCTTGAAAAGAACAGCGACACCAACACGGTAAAAATCAGCGACAAAAAGACAAAAAGCAATCTCACGATAAAGACAAAATACAAGGTCATAGCGTACAACGGCGAAAACTCGCTGTTAAAGGTCGACCTGCTCACAGGCAGGACGCATCAGATAAGAGCGCACCTTGCGTATATCGGTCACGCTCTGCTCGGTGACGGAAAATACGGGAACAACAAGCTGAACAAAAAGTACGGCTTCAAATATCAGGCGCTGTGCAGTTATGAGCTGCAGTTTAAATTTACTACCGATGCCGGCTGTCTTTCCTATCTTGACGGAAAATGCTTCAAAGCAAAAGCACCCGATTTTGTTAAAATGTTCGGAAGTAACATTAAGCTCTGACTGAGTGCCGTTCGGTCTGAAAGCGATATTACGGACAAAAATGCAGGAATTTAAAAAAAATCCGAAAAAAGTGTTGACAAAACTAAAAATCCGTGCTATAATATCATAGCACGATACGGAGAGGTATCGAAGTGGTCATAACGAGGCGGTCTTGAAAACCGTTTGGGGGCAACCCCACAAGGGTTCGAATCCCTTCCTCTCCGCCATCTATATTTACACTTTTAAGGATACTACAGGAGTAGTGTCCTTAAAGCTGTAAATAATATATCACACAGCGAAGCAGCTGCTACTGCTCCACTGTGAAATATACAATTTGAACCGTCGCTTTGTTACTTTTGACTTTGACGCATCCATCACGAATTATAGCACTACAGCAACGTGTGGTATCCGCCCTTTCTTCGCTCGCTGATATTCAGCAGATACAATGTATCCCATACCGGAGAACTGGCTGTCATCGCAAAGTCTTGTTATCGCAAAGTTGGCTATTCAGTTTGTACTGCCTTGTGGAAGCGGCAGGTGGGGATATACACTGCGGATTTACGCTTTGTATATCAAGTAAACAAAAAACAAGAGTTCCCAGCCGATAGGTGAAAGATGAAAATCAGCTGAAAACCCTTGCTAAAATGTATGTGATGTGCTATACTGAAAGCACAATGAAAGCACTGATACACTAAGCTCGAGAGATGTGTCGTTTACATCTTTCCTGTTATCGGTAGAGTGGTTCTTGCCGGAACCGCTCTATCTGTGTTAGGTGTTTTTTATTTATTTAATTATACTACACTTTTACAGTTTTGTCAATTCAATTGATGTAATGTATAGTATACAGATTTAACAAAAATGTGGGTGAGCGTTTGTGCAATTAGACGGTATTTAATTAATATTAAATTCTCAAGGAGGGAGTGAATTACCAATGTTAAACTATTGTTAGTAAAACTGTACTCATTTGTGAAAAAATTGTTTACAACAAGCTCGTAAAATGATAAAATAAGAAAGGAAGTATATATGATTAATATCACACCTCAAGGAAAACAAGCCGAAGTATTCGCTTTACCTGCAAAAGGTCATCTAGTAGTACTGGGAACGGCAGGAAGCGGAAAAACAACCATTGCATTATTAAGAGCATATCATTTAGCAAATTTGGATAATAATAAAGTGCTTTTGGTCACGTTTAATGCCGCATTGGTACAATATATGAAAGATATTTGTGGAACAGTTCCCGACAATCTCACAATAGAAAATTATCATAAATTTGCACGTGGTTACCTTAACTGCAGAGGAAAAATGCCTAATCGTAATGGGATTTTACCACATAATGGTAAATTGAGTTTAATCGAGCAAGCGATAGAAATATGCAAAAATCGTTATCCTAATCAATCAACTTTAAGGCGTAATAAAGAATTTTTTTATGATGAGATTACTTTTATAGAGCAATTCGGCTTTGAAAATGAGGATGAATATTACAAAGCTGAACGTATAGGAAGAGCTTCGGCAAATATAAAGCGAGAAAATAGACATTGGATTTATTTGGTTTTCGAGCAATACAAAACATTGAGATTATCTAATGGTTTTAATTATGATTGGGACGATTTAGCTTATTATACTTATCAAGAATTAAAAAAAGATGATACTCCCAGGGTTTATAACCATATTATAGTTGACGAAGGTCAGGATTTTTCGCCAATGATGATTAAATCTTTAGTTAGAGCTGTAAGAGAAAATGGATCTTTTACTTTTATGGGAGATGTAGCACAGCAAATATATGGTAGCAGGCTATCGTGGAGAGATGCCGAAATTTCTACCGAAAGGATATGGAAATTTCAAATCAACTATCGTAATCCTGGAACCATCTCTGATTTTGCTTATGATATAACTAAAAGTAAGTTTTGGATACATACAAATGATATGATTGAACCCGAGTCTAAAATTGCAGAGGGACCAAAGCCAATTTTAATCAATTTTAAAAGTTCAGATAGCGAATTAGCGTGGGTAGTTGGAAAAGCGATAGAAGTTTCAGAAAAATCAACAACTGTTATCATTTGTAGGACAAGAAGTGATATAGATGACTATGCTTGTGCATTGTGGAAAAAGGGAAAGGATTATACTGTAATAAGAAAAGATACTAAAATTCACATAGAAAATGGTAAAATTTATTTAACGACATTTCATTCTGCAAAAGGATTAGAATTTGATCATGTCTTCATACCAAGGCTAACGTCGGAAAAACTTCCGGATCCTGATATTATCAATAGTGCCACTTCTACTGAATCGGCATTATCTGATGAACTTAAATTACTATATGTAGCCGTAACTCGATCAAAGTATGGATTATATATGACATATAGTGGTACACTATCGGAATTGTTTCCATCAAACTCCACAAATTATATAAGGCATGAGAAGGAATAAATATGAACACTAATGCGTATAACATTCTGAAATCTCACAAAGTCACAAGATTATGTCACTTTACAAGGTTCCAGAGTTTAACTAGCATATTGTCATCTGAAAATGGCATAATAGCGAGTAAACTTATTCAAAAAGACGTAAAAAATGTTACAGATAATAAAAGGCTCGATGGCAAAACCGATCATATTTGCTGTACTATTGAATATCCAAATTCTTGGTATTTTCAAACGGCTAGGAAAAATAACAACGACAAAATATTCATTGATTGGGTAGTGTTGTATATAAATATAGAAATCCTTAAAAATAGAAGTATTGAATTTTGTCCTTGTAACGCTAGCAAAGGATGTGGTCGTTATATCCAAAAAAATTCAGACAATATAGGTATTCTATTTACTGATTTTGATGGCAAATATTATAGAACAAACGAAATGCTAAGTTGCTGTCCAACAAACGGTCAAGCTGAAATACTTATATACGGTAATATCCCAAGTTCATATATAATGGGCGCTGCTGTAGCAGATAAAGACTTAGCAAAACGAGTAAATGCGTATTTCAAAACAATAGGAATTGACTGCATACCTATTTATATAGCACCGAGTATTTTTACTGTTGAGTGGAGTCGATTGGTTCATGAAGGTCAACGACCTGATGAAACTATCTGGTCTCAGGAGGATTAATTATGAATGGTTCTGTACCAAATAAATTTGAAAAATGCCAAGGAGCGATGCTTGCAACCGCAATCGGAGATGCTTTAGGGTGGCCCAATGAAAAGAATTCTAAAAATATTTCAAAGAAATCGATTTCTTCAAATTCATTTATAGAATGGAAGCGGCGTTGTGGTCGACCGTATTGGCATTGTGAAAAAATATACGCTGGTGAATACAGTGATGACACTCAAATTACTTTAGCAATTGCAAGAAGTATAATAGCTGGTGATTGGGAGGATTCTTTTGCAAATAAAGAATTGCCTTTTTGGTTGAGCTATGAACGCGGTGGAGGAAAAGCTCTTCGATATGCCGCAAAATCGTATAAAGCAGGAAATATAGTGTGGAAATCGGCTCATAAAACCGAGTATTTTAATGCTGGTGGTAATGGTGCTGTTATGCGAATTTTGCCACACGTTATTTCTAATGCTTTTTCAAACGATATTAAGCATTTGATTTCAGACGTGATAAAAGACAGCATAATAACACATGGACACCCAAGAGCGATACTAGGTGCCACGTGTTATGCATTTGCATTAGATTATTTACTAAAAAAGCAAAGCATATTAGAGTATGGCGAATTAGTATCAGCTATAATAAAATCAGCAGAACTTTGGACAGAATATCCTAATTATGAGGAGCTGTCAGAATGGCAAAAAAATGCACTTGTTTTTTCTGATTACGATTATCAAAGAGAGTGGCATAATACTAGTAACAAGATGCTTAAGCAATTAGAATATATAAAGCATACTCTGGATATGGCGTTACTAATAGATGACGTTTCTGTGTTAACTAAATTAGAGTGTTTTGGAGAAGCTAGCGGAGCAGGTGATGTTGCAATATTAGCTGCTGTTTATCTTGCTTCAAAATATGCGAATAACCCTGTTCTAGGTGTTACAATTCCTGCATTTTCTTACGGTATAGATACAGATACAATTGCTTCAATAACAGGTGGATTATTAGGAATGCTCTGTGGAACAAGTTGGATTCCATTTGAATGGCAAAGTGTTCAGGACTATGATTGTATTCTCAAAGTTACTGAACTTCTGCTTGAGGATAACAAGAAAGAATCTGCTAAATCTTTTGTATCCTGCGTTAAAGAAAAAGAAAAATCGTGGAAACATACTCCGATTGGTTCGCTAAAAGCCATAGATTCAATTGTTTTGGCTAATGGAAAAACAAGTAGCATCATTGAAGTGAAATGGCAATCTACATTAGGACAAACAATTTATATCAAGGAAAATCGAGTTAATACAGACAGTTCGAGCTTACATAATGATAATTACGAGTCTGTTAATAAATATGCGAATGAAAATAAGTCCCAAAATAAAACAGCTTCAAATAGTGCTGAATTCCAACTATCGTTAACAAATCAAGATATCATTCAGCTCAAAAATGAGCCAATGTTAAAAACCAAAACATTCGGAACAATATTGAAAATAATCGAATTGTTACTAAAAAAGCCGCAAGATATTGACTATGTTTCGAAAAAACTCAAAGTTGATAAAAAAATAGTGGATCTTCTTTCTAAATATATTAAAGCTCAATCGGTTTACGAAAAGGATTGAGTAAAATTTGATTGTGCTACCTGTAGCACGTATCGTATTACATTCAGATAAAGAAAAAGCACTATACAAGTGGTATAATCGCAAACAATTCTGCAAGCCAAGCACCTAAAATTGCATACCAGCAAGCAAAAACTGCAACCGACTATAGTGTTTATATAGCAGTATCATATTCGTATATAAAGAATCTTCTTTCTTTCTGAAGGTAGTATAACTGGGTATTGTATAGACCTTAAATTTCGGGGGCTACCCCTGTTTTTCAAAAAAATAATTCGATAAACACATTTACCCACTTGACAAATGCTGCCGATAGCGTTATTATAATTACGCAGGCTGTTTAATTCTGTGATTGTGGGATTA
>ERZ773260.2057-NODE-2057-length-23747-cov-4.196227_pt1 | contig 23747 bp, 18 predicted proteins | sample MGYA00511387_ERZ773260 | MGnify/ENA primary metagenome ERZ773260 (study PRJEB29015, sample SAMEA2737745) | human gut metagenome | biome: human gut; feature: human-associated habitat; material: faeces | place: China | collected 2012 ... | reverse complement strand
CTGCCGGTTTTCCGCTCATCTGCTCATCCTTGTTTTATCGGGTTATTTGTCTGCTGACAGGCGAAACCCTACAGATTTATAAGAAAGCCTTAAGTGAGATATCTGTCAGATAAGAACAATTAGGAAAATATTTATATATATTTCATGAATATATGTTTCGATTGGTATAACGATGTCTAAATATTCCTCTGAACATCTTCCTGATACAAAAAACCGCCAGCGTTTCCGCTGGCGGTTTTCAATGTATTCAAAACTCAGCAATCAATAAAAATCACCAGTTGCCTTTTCGGCCTGATCCATCCACACCGGTTTATCGCTGGTTTTCGACCAGACGCGATGCAGGTAGCTGTAAAAGCGGGCGCGGTCTTTCCAGAAAAGCATGAAAGGCAGCGCCAGAACGCCCGCTGCAACCGCATAAGTACGGCGTAAAAAGATAAGCCATGCAGGATATTCTCTGTAGAGTTCCATACTTTTCTCCCCCTTTTGTATCTACCCGGTGAATGGCACCGGAAAAATGAATTTGTTTATCTGATGAAAATAGTACCGCCTTTTGTGTAATTTTACTACTCATCCGACCACTTATTTTTGCTTATTGATGGTTTATTTACATTCATCCTGTAATTAAGTTACACAAAAGTTAAATTAATACTAAACATTAGTTAAATCATGGCTTTTGCCATTTTTATACTTTTTTTACACCCCGCCCGCAGATTTTTGCGAAATCTTTGCAGCCAGAATTCTACCCTTCCGGTATCACTTTTAGGCCACTGGAGGTGCACTGTGAGTGCAGGCGTGATAACCGGCGTATTGCTGGTGTTTTTATTACTGGGTTATCTGGTTTATGCCCTGATCAATGCGGAGGCGTTCTGATGGCTGCGCAAGGGTTCTTACTGATCGCCACGTTTTTACTGGTGTTAATGGTGCTGGCGCGTCCTTTAGGCAGCGGGCTGGCGCGGCTGATTAATGACATTCCTCTTCCCGGTACAACGGGCGTTGAGCGCGTACTTTTTCGCGCACTTGGCGTCTCTGACCGTGAGATGAACTGGAAGCAATATCTTTGTGCCATTCTCGGCCTGAACATGCTGGGGCTGGCGGTGCTGTTTTTTATGTTGCTCGGTCAGCACTATCTGCCGCTTAATCCACAGCAGTTGCCGGGGCTGTCGTGGGATCTGGCGCTGAATACCGCCGTCAGCTTTGTCACCAATACCAACTGGCAATCTTATAGCGGTGAAACCACGTTGAGCTATTTCAGCCAGATGGCGGGCTTAACGGTGCAAAACTTTCTTTCTGCCGCCAGCGGGATTGCGGTGATTTTTGCCCTCATCCGTGCGTTTACCCGCCAGAGCATGAGCACGCTCGGGAATGCCTGGGTCGATCTGCTACGCATCACGTTATGGGTGCTAGTCCCTGTGGCGTTGTTGATCGCACTGTTTTTTATTCAACAAGGTGCGCTGCAAAACTTTCTGCCTTATCAGGCTGTGAATACCGTTGAAGGAGCGCAACAGCTGTTACCCATGGGGCCTGTAGCTTCTCAGGAAGCGATCAAGATGCTCGGTACTAACGGCGGTGGCTTCTTTAATGCCAACTCGTCGCATCCGTTTGAAAACCCAACCGCACTGACCAACTTCGTGCAGATGCTGGCGATCTTCTTGATCCCAACGGCGCTGTGCTTTGCCTTTGGTGAAGTGACGGGCGATCGCCGCCAGGGGCGCATGTTGCTGTGGGCGATGTCAGTGATTTTTGTCATCTGCGTAGGCGTGGTGATGTGGGCAGAAGTTCAGGGTAATCCTCATCTGCTGGCACTGGGCACGGACAGCAGCATCAATATGGAAGGTAAAGAGAGCCGTTTCGGCGTGCTGGTCAGTAGCCTGTTTGCGGTCGTGACTACGGCGGCTTCCTGTGGCGCGGTGATTGCGATGCATGATTCGTTTACCGCTCTCGGTGGCATGGTGCCGATGTGGCTGATGCAAATTGGTGAAGTGGTGTTCGGCGGTGTCGGTTCTGGTCTTTACGGCATGATGCTGTTTGTCCTGCTGGCGGTGTTTATTGCCGGGCTGATGATTGGTCGTACACCGGAATATCTGGGTAAAAAAATCGACGTACGCGAGATGAAACTGACTGCACTGGCAATTCTGGTTACCCCGACGCTGGTGCTGATGGGCGCGGCGTTGGCGATGATGACCGACGCCGGACGTAGCGCCATGCTCAACCCTGGCCCGCATGGTTTTAGCGAAGTGCTGTACGCCGTGTCATCCGCCGCTAACAACAACGGCAGCGCCTTTGCCGGATTAAGCGCCAACTCTCCGTTCTGGAACTGTTTACTGGCGTTCTGCATGTTTGTCGGTCGCTTCGGGGTGATTATCCCGGTGATGGCAATTGCCGGTTCGCTGGTGAGTAAAAAGAGCCAACCCGCCAGCTCCGGCACGCTGCCAACGCACGGCCCGCTGTTTGTTGGCCTGTTAATCGGCACCGTGTTGCTGGTTGGCGCACTGACCTTTATCCCTGCCCTGGCGCTTGGTCCGGTGGCGGAATATCTCTCCTGATGATATTGAGTGAGCACTGAATATGAGTCGTAAACAACTGGCGCTATTCGAACCAACACTTGTCGTTCAGGCGCTGAAAGAAGCGGTGAAAAAATTAAACCCGCAGGCGCAATGGCGCAATCCGGTGATGTTTATCGTCTGGATCGGCAGTCTGCTGACCACCTGTATTAGCATCGCGATGGCAAGCGGTGCGATGCCCGGCAATGCGCTGTTTAGCGCGGCCATTAGCGGTTGGCTGTGGATCACCGTACTGTTCGCTAATTTCGCCGAGGCGCTGGCAGAAGGCCGCAGTAAAGCGCAGGCCAACAGTCTGAAAGGGGTGAAAAAAACTGCCTTTGCCCGCAAGCTGCGTGAGCCGAAATATGGCGCTGCGGCGGACAAAGTTCCTGCCGATCAACTGCGTAAAGGTGACATCGTGCTGGTAGAAGCTGGCGATATTATCCCCTGCGATGGTGAAGTTATTGAAGGGGGTGCATCGGTCGATGAAAGCGCCATCACCGGGGAATCGGCACCGGTGATCCGTGAATCCGGCGGCGATTTTGCCTCCGTCACCGGCGGCACGCGTATTCTTTCTGACTGGCTGGTGATTGAGTGTAGCGTTAACCCCGGCGAGACATTTCTGGATCGGATGATCGCGATGGTGGAAGGCGCACAGCGACGCAAAACGCCGAACGAAATTGCCCTGACCATTCTGCTGATTGCCCTGACTATCGTCTTTTTACTGGCAACCGCCACGCTGTGGCCGTTTTCCGCGTGGGGCGGTAATGCAGTCAGCGTAACGGTACTGGTGGCGCTGCTGGTCTGTCTGATCCCAACCACTATTGGCGGCCTGTTGTCAGCGATCGGCGTCGCCGGGATGAGCCGGATGCTGGGCGCGAATGTGATTGCCACCAGCGGACGTGCAGTTGAAGCGGCAGGTGACGTTGACGTTCTGCTACTGGATAAAACCGGCACCATCACACTCGGTAACCGTCAGGCGTCGGAGTTTATCCCCGCGCAGGGCGTGGATGAAAAAACGCTGGCTGACGCCGCACAACTGGCTTCGCTGGCTGATGAAACGCCGGAAGGCCGCAGTATTGTGATCCTCGCCAAGCAGCGTTTTAACCTGCGCGAGCGCGATGTGCAGTCGCTCCATGCCACCTTTGTACCGTTTACTGCGCAAAGCCGGATGAGCGGGATCAACATCGACAACCGCATGATCCGTAAAGGTTCTGTCGATGCCATTCGTCGCCATGTTGAGGCTAACGGTGGTCACTTCCCTACCGATGTTGATCAAAAAGTCGATCAGGTTGCGCGTCAGGGAGCCACGCCGCTGGTGGTGGTGGAAGGTTCTCGTGTGCTGGGCGTTATTGCGCTGAAAGATATCGTCAAAGGCGGTATTAAAGAGCGCTTCGCCCAGCTGCGCAAAATGGGCATTAAAACGGTGATGATTACCGGCGATAACCGTCTGACTGCCGCCGCGATTGCTGCGGAAGCGGGTGTCGATGATTTTCTCGCCGAAGCGACACCGGAGGCCAAGCTGGCATTGATCCGTCAGTATCAGGCGGAAGGTCGTTTGGTAGCGATGACCGGCGACGGCACCAACGATGCTCCGGCGCTGGCGCAGGCAGATGTCGCGGTGGCGATGAACTCCGGCACCCAGGCGGCGAAAGAGGCGGGCAATATGGTCGATCTCGACTCTAACCCGACCAAGTTGATCGAGGTGGTGCACATTGGCAAACAGATGCTGATGACCCGTGGCTCGCTGACCACCTTCAGCATTGCCAACGATGTGGCGAAATACTTCGCCATTATTCCGGCGGCATTCGCGGCAACGTATCCGCAGTTAAATGCGCTGAACATCATGTGCCTGCATTCGCCCGACTCCGCAATCCTCAGTGCGGTGATTTTCAACGCCTTGATTATCGTCTTTTTGATTCCCCTGGCGTTAAAAGGCGTGAGTTATAAACCGCTTACCGCTTCTGCCATGTTGCGCCGTAACTTATGGATTTACGGTCTGGGTGGGCTGCTGGTGCCGTTTATCGGTATCAAAGTCATTGATTTACTGCTGACCGTTTGCGGTCTGGTGTGAGGTTTACCATGAGTGGATTACGTCCGGCATTATCAACATTTATCTTTCTGTTATTGATTACTGGCGGCGTTTACCCGCTGCTGACCACCGTACTGGGGCAATGGTGGTTTCCCTGGCAGGCCAATGGTTCGTTGATTCGTGAAGGTGATACGGTGCGCGGTTCGGCATTAATCGGGCAGAATTTTACCGGCAACGGCTATTTTCATGGTCGCCCGTCGGCAACGGCAGAAATGCCCTATAATCCACAGGCTTCTGGCGGGAGCAATCTGGCGGTCAGTAACCCTGAGCTGGATAAACTAATAGCCGCACGCGTTGCTGCATTACGGGCCGCTAACCCGGATGCCAGCGCGAGCGTTCCGGTTGAACTGGTGACGGCATCGGCAAGCGGGCTGGACAATAATATCACCCCGCAAGCGGCGGCCTGGCAAATCCCACGCGTGGCGAAAGCGCGTAATCTCAGCGTTGAACAGCTCACGCAACTGATCGCAAAATACAGCCAACAACCGCTGGTGAAATATATCGGCCAGCCGGTTGTCAACATTGTTGAACTCAATCTGGCGCTGGATAAACTTGATGAATAACGAACCCTTACGTCCCGACCCCGATCGTCTGCTGGAACAAACTGCCGCGCCGCATCGGGGGAAGCTGAAAGTTTTCTTCGGTGCCTGTGCAGGCGTCGGGAAGACCTGGGCGATGCTGGCAGAAGCCCAGCGACTGCGGGCGCAAGGGCTGGATATTGTGGTTGGCGTGGTAGAAACCCACGGGCGAAAAGATACCGCCGCCATGCTGGAAGGGCTGGCTGTTCTGCCGTTAAAACGCCAGGCGTACCGTGGGCGGCATATCAGCGAGTTTGATCTCGATGCCGCCCTCGCCCGCCGTCCGGCGCTGATCTTAATGGACGAACTGGCGCACAGTAATGCGCCAGGTTCCCGTCATCCCAAACGCTGGCAGGATATCGAAGAACTGCTGGAAGCTGGCATTGATGTTTTCACTACCGTCAACGTTCAGCATCTGGAAAGTCTGAATGATGTGGTCAGCGGCGTCACCGGAATTCAGGTACGGGAAACCGTGCCCGATCCTTTTTTCGATGCCGCCGACGACGTGGTGCTGGTGGACTTGCCCCCGGACGATCTGCGCCAGCGGCTGAAAGAAGGCAAAGTCTATATTGCCGGGCAGGCGGAGCGCGCCATTGAACATTTTTTCCGCAAAGGCAATCTGATCGCCCTGCGCGAACTGGCACTGCGCCGTACTGCCGATCGCGTTGATGAGCAAATGCGCGCCTGGCGGGGGCATCCTGGCGAAGAGAAAGTGTGGCACACGCGCGACGCGATCCTTTTATGCATCGGCCATAACACCGGCAGCGAAAAACTGGTCCGCGCAGCGGCGCGGCTGGCGTCACGGCTGGGTAGCGTCTGGCACGCGGTGTATGTTGAAACCCCTGCCCTGCATCGCTTACCGGAGAAAAAACGTCGGGCAATTCTCAGCGCCTTACGTCTGGCGCAGGAACTGGGCGCGGAGACGGCAACACTTTCTGATCCAGCGGAAGAGAAAGCGGTAGTGCGTTATGCCCGTGAACATAATCTCGGCAAGATTATTCTCGGTCGCCCAGCCTCGCGCCGCTGGTGGCGTCGGGAAACGTTTGCTGACCGACTGGCGCGCATCGCCCCCGATCTCGATCAGGTGCTGGTCGCGCTTGATGAACCACCCGCCCGCACGATTAACAACGCGCCGGATAGCCGCTCTTTTAAAGACAAGTGGCGGGTACAGATTCAGGGATGCGTGGTTGCCGCCGCGTTATGCGCCGTTATCACCTTAATTGCCATGCAGTGGCTGATGGCGTTTGATGCCGCCAACCTGGTGATGCTGTATCTGCTTGGCGTGGTGGTGGTGGCGCTATTTTATGGACGCTGGCCTTCGGTGGTTGCTACCGTCATTAATGTGGTGAGTTTCGATCTCTTTTTTATCGCCCCACGCGGCACGCTCGCCGTCTCTGATGTGCAATATCTGCTGACCTTCGCGGTGATGTTAACCGTCGGGCTGGTGATCGGGAACCTTACTGCTGGCGTGCGTTATCAGGCGCGGGTAGCCCGTTACCGCGAGCAACGCACACGGCACTTATATGAAATGTCGAAAGCTCTGGCGGTGGGCCGCAGTCCGCAGGACATCGCCGCCACCAGCGAACAATTTATTGCCTCCACGTTTCATGCCCGCAGTCAGGTGTTGTTGCCCGATGACAACGGTAAATTGCAGCCGTTAACACATCCGCAAGGAATGACGCCGTGGGACGATGCCATCGCGCAGTGGAGTTTTGATAAAGGCCTGCCTGCGGGTGCGGGCACCGACACGTTACCCGGCGTGCCGTACCAGATTTTGCCGTTAAAAAGCGGTGAGAAAACCTACGGGCTGGTGGTGGTGGAACCGGGGAATCTGCGTCAGTTGATGATCCCGGAACAGCAGCGCCTGCTGGAGACGTTTACGCTGTTAGCCGCCAATGCGCTTGAGCGGCTGACGCTAACCGCCAGCGAAGAACAGGCGCGGATGGCAAGCGAACGTGAACAGATCCGCAACGCCCTGCTGGCGGCGCTTTCGCATGATTTACGCACTCCGCTTACGGTGCTGTTTGGTCAGGCAGAAATCTTAACGCTCGATCTGGCAAGCGAAGGATCACCCCACGCCCGCCAGGCCAGCGAGATCCGTCAGCATGTGCTGAACACTACCCGACTGGTGAATAATCTACTGGATATGGCGCGAATTCAGTCCGGCGGCTTTAATTTGAAGAAAGAGTGGTTAACGCTGGAAGAAGTAGTCGGCAGCGCGCTGCAAATGCTGGAACCGGGTTTATCGTCGCCCATCAATCTTTCTCTGCCAGAACCGCTGACCTTAATCCACGTTGACGGGCCACTCTTTGAACGGGTGCTGATTAATCTGCTGGAGAACGCGGTGAAATATGCGGGTGCGCAGGCCGAAATTGGTATCGATGCCCACGTTGAGGGCGAAAATCTACAACTGGATGTCTGGGATAACGGCCCCGGTCTTCCGCCAGGCCAGGAGCAGACGATATTTGATAAGTTTGCTCGCGGGAATAAAGAGTCGGCAGTACCGGGGGTAGGGCTTGGACTGGCAATTTGTCGGGCGATAGTGGATGTACACGGGGGCACTATTACCGCGTTCAACCGACCGGAAGGTGGTGCCTGTTTTCGTGTTACACTTCCCCAGCAAACTGCCCCTGAACTTGAAGAATTTCATGAGGATATGTGACAAACGTTCTGATTGTTGAAGATGAACAGGCTATTCGTCGCTTTCTGCGCACGGCGCTGGAGGGCGACGGGATGCGCGTCTATGAGGCCGAAACGCTGCAACGCGGCTTGCTGGAAGCGGCAACCCGTAAGCCAGATTTGATTATTCTCGATCTCGGCCTGCCCGATGGTGATGGGATTGAGTTTATCCGCGACCTGCGCCAGTGGAGCGCGGTGCCGGTGATTGTGCTTTCCGCACGCAGCGAAGAGAGCGACAAAATCGCCGCGCTGGATGCCGGAGCGGATGATTATCTGAGTAAGCCGTTTGGCATTGGCGAATTGCAGGCCCGTCTGCGCGTCGCATTACGCCGCCACTCTGCCACCACCGCACCCGATCCGCTGGTGAAATTTTCCGATGTTACCGTCGATTTAGCCGCCCGCGTGATTCACCGGGGTGAGGAAGAGGTGCATCTCACACCAATTGAGTTCCGCCTGCTGGCGGTGCTGCTCAACAATGCCGGAAAAGTACTCACCCAGCGCCAGCTCCTTAACCAGGTGTGGGGGCCAAACGCGGTCGAACACAGTCACTATTTGCGTATTTATATGGGACATCTGCGACAAAAACTGGAACAGGATCCCGCCCGCCCACGCCATTTCATTACTGAAACCGGTATTGGGTATCGGTTTATGCTTTGAATATTAATTTTAATACAGCCTGCCTTTTATTAATTAAAGCCGTAATAATAAATACGGCTTTTTATCTTAAACAACACACAAAAATAACAATTCAATATTTTATATTACTGAGTAAAAAGCTCATCATTAAATAAATTAAGATTGATCATTTTTTATTGATCACCTTCACAGTTCAACCGTACTTCCTGGATAGAATATCTTCACCTTCATTCACATCAGGAAAGGTAAATTAAATGGAAAATAACAGCCGCACTATGCCCCATATAAGGCGGACAACTCATATTATGAAGTTTGCTCATCGCAATAGCTTCGACTTTCACTTCTTCAATGCCCGTTAGTCTACCGACTAAGGGCACTTCAGCGTACAGGTCTTCCTGACTCTCTGTATTACAGGCATATGCCTGTATTCCGCAGTGCTCATTCTCTGTTAACCCTTGTATTATCAGCCACCTGACTGGTAAGGGTTTCTGCATTCTGAAAAAAGCAATCTACCTGATTTATTTATCAGCGGGGTAACTTTGCTTTTTTCCGGCACGATCGATTTCTCATTCGAGAAATTGAGGACCTGCTATTACCTAAAATAAAGAGATGAAAAATGTCAAAATTAAAAATTGCGGTTAGTGATTCTTGCCCGGACTGTTTTACCACGCAGCGAGAATGTATCTACATTAATGAAAGTCGTAATATCGATGTGGCGGCAATAGTTTTATCGCTCAACGATGTTACATGCGGAAAACTCGATGAAATCGATGCCACGGGTTATGGCATCCCGGTATTTATTGCTACTGAAAATCAAGAACGTGTACCCGCAGAGTATTTGCCCCGTATTTCGGGTGTCTTTGAGAATTGCGAATCGCGACGAGAATTTTATGGTCGCCAGTTAGAAACCGCTGCCAGCCATTATGAAACTCAACTGCGCCCACCTTTCTTCCGCGCACTGGTCGATTATGTCAATCAAGGTAACAGCGCGTTTGATTGCCCTGGTCATCAGGGCGGCGAATTTTTCCGTCGCCATCCGGCGGGGAATCAGTTTGTGGAATACTTTGGTGAGGCGCTGTTCCGTGCCGACTTGTGCAACGCCGACGTAGCGATGGGCGATCTGCTGATTCACGAAGGCGCGCCATGCATTGCACAGCAACATGCGGCAAAAGTGTTTAATGCCGATAAAACCTACTTCGTTTTAAATGGCACTTCATCTTCTAACAAAGTGGTTTTAAACGCCCTGCTAACACCGGGTGATCTGGTGCTGTTTGATCGCAATAACCACAAATCTAACCACCACGGAGCGTTGCTACAGGCTGGTGCAACACCGGTTTATCTGGAAACGGCACGTAACCCGTATGGCTTTATCGGTGGCATTGATGCGCACTGTTTTGAAGAAAGTTACCTGCGTGAGCTGATCGCGGAAGTCGCACCGCAGCGGGCAAAAGAGGCTCGTCCTTTCCGCCTCGCTGTGATTCAGTTAGGCACCTACGACGGTACGATTTATAACGCCCGCCAAGTGGTGGATAAAATTGGTCATCTGTGTGACTACATCCTGTTTGACTCAGCATGGGTCGGCTATGAACAGTTTATTCCGATGATGGCGGACTGTTCGCCGCTGTTGCTGGATCTTAATGAGAACGATCCGGGTATTCTGGTTACGCAATCTGTGCATAAACAACAGGCTGGTTTTTCTCAGACTTCACAAATTCATAAAAAAGACAGCCACATCAAAGGGCAACAGCGTTATGTACCGCACAAACGCATGAACAACGCCTTTATGATGCACGCCTCCACCAGCCCGTTCTATCCGCTGTTTGCCGCACTGGATATCAACGCCAAAATGCATGAAGGTGTCAGCGGTCGTAATATGTGGATGGATTGTGTGGTAAATGGCATTAATGCCCGCAAACTGATCCTCGATAACTGTCAGCATATTCGTCCGTTCGTACCTGAACTGGTGGATGGTAAACCCTGGCAGTCGTATGAAACAGCGCAAATTGCGGTTGATCTGCGCTTCTTCCAGTTTGTACCAGGGGAACACTGGCATTCTTTTGAAGGCTATGCAGAGAATCAATACTTTGTCGATCCATGCAAACTGTTGCTGACAACCCCAGGTATTGATGCACGTAACGGCGAATATGAAGCGTTCGGTGTACCCGCGACGATTCTTGCTAACTTCCTGCGCGAAAATGGCGTAGTGCCGGAAAAATGCGATCTTAACTCCATCCTCTTCCTGCTGACTCCGGCAGAAGATATGGCCAAACTTCAGCAACTTGTTGCCCTGCTGGTACGCTTCGAAAAACTGCTTGAGTCCGACGCGCCATTAGCAGAAGTGCTACCTTCCATCTACAAACAGCATGAAGAGCGCTACGCCGGTTATACCCTGCGTCAGTTGTGTCAGGAAATGCATGATTTGTATGCCCGCCACAACGTGAAACAACTGCAAAAAGAGATGTTCCGTAAGGAGCACTTCCCACGCGTCAGCATGAATCCGCAAGAAGCCAACTACGCCTATTTACGCGGTGAAGTGGAACTGGTTCGTCTGCCGGATGCAGAAGGCCGTATCGCTGCCGAAGGTGCGCTTCCTTATCCTCCGGGTGTGCTGTGTGTTGTTCCGGGTGAAATCTGGGGTGGTGCTGTTCTGCGTTACTTCAGCGCTCTGGAAGAAGGGATCAACCTGCTGCCAGGTTTTGCACCGGAGCTGCAGGGTGTCTATATCGAAGAACATGATGGTCGTAAGCAAGTTTGGTGCTATGTCATCAAGCCTCGTGATGCGCAAAGCACCCTGTTGAAAGGGGAAAAATTATGAGTCAGGCTAAATCGAACAAAATGGGCGTCGTTCAGTTAACCATACTGACGATGGTCAACATGATGGGCTCCGGTATCATCATGCTGCCGACAAAGCTTGCCGAAGTCGGGACAATCTCAATTATCTCCTGGCTGGTGACAGCCGTAGGCTCAATGGCACTGGCATGGGCATTCGCAAAATGCGGTATGTTCAGCCGTAAATCAGGCGGTATGGGCGGTTATGCCGAGTATGCTTTCGGTAAATCCGGTAACTTTATGGCGAACTATACCTACGGCGTCTCACTGCTGATTGCTAACGTCGCGATTGCTATTTCGGCGGTTGGTTACGGCACCGAACTGCTCGGCGCGAGTTTGTCGCCAGTGCAGATTGGTCTTGCGACCATCGGGGTGCTGTGGATTTGTACCGTGGCTAACTTTGGTGGTGCGCGCATTACCGGGCAAATCAGTAGCATTACCGTGTGGGGGGTCATTATTCCGGTCGTCGGTCTGTGCATTATTGGCTGGTTCTGGTTTAGCCCGACGCTGTACGTTGATTCCTGGAATCCGCATCATGCACCGTTCTTCAGTGCGGTAGGTTCTTCCATCGCTATGACGCTGTGGGCTTTTCTTGGTCTGGAGTCTGCGTGTGCGAATACTGATGTAGTGGAAAACCCGGAACGTAATGTGCCAATCGCGGTACTCGGCGGTACGTTAGGTGCGGCGGTGATTTATATCGTCTCCACCAACGTGATTGCCGGGATTGTGCCAAATATGGAGCTGGCAAATTCAACGGCACCATTTGGTCTGGCCTTCGCGCAGATGTTCACGCCGGAAGTGGGTAAAGTCATTATGGCGCTGATGGTGATGTCCTGCTGCGGTTCGCTACTTGGCTGGCAGTTCACCATTGCCCAGGTGTTTAAATCTTCATCTGATGAAGGCTACTTCCCTAAAATTTTCTCCCGTGTAACCAAAGTGGATGCACCGGTGCAGGGAATGTTGACCATTGTGATTATTCAGAGTGGATTGGCACTGATGACCATTAGCCCGTCGCTAAACAGTCAGTTCAACGTGCTGGTTAACCTGGCCGTGGTGACCAATATCATTCCGTATATTCTGTCAATGGCGGCATTAGTCATTATTCAGAAGGTCGCTAATGTGCCCCCCTCAAAAGCGAAAGTTGCAAACTTTGTTGCTTTTGTTGGCGCGATGTATAGCTTTTATGCGCTGTACTCATCCGGGGAAGAAGCCATGCTGTACGGTTCCATCGTGACCTTCCTTGGTTGGACACTGTATGGTCTGGTATCACCACGCTTTGAACTGAAAAATAAACACGGTTAATAAAACAAAGTAAAAAAGGGCGATTGAATGATCGCCCTTTCTGTTTGTTGGCAAATAGTTCGTTATTTATGCCGCATCCGGCAGATGTAGGGTCTAAACGCGATCGAACACAGCAACTATTTGCGTAATTATATGGGGCATCTGCGACAAAAACTGGAACAGGATCCGGCCCGGCCTCGCCATTTTATTACTGAAACCGGTATTGGGTATCGGTTTATGCTTTGAAAAAAGTGGCAATGTATGGATAAAGTCATTTTTTATTCAAATATAAGGAACTTAATATTTAAAAAATGTTCCATACAATTCCTCATCATAAATGACACCGTAGCACACAAGGAGCAAGTAGCGATGCGTGAAATGAATCAGTTAGTAAATACTGAAGATTCAGCCTGGCCAATAATCCAGAACTGGTTAAAAGACGCCACAAACCATACCGAACTCTTACCGGTTAATAAAGATTTAGCCGAAACCGCACTTTATCAATTACAGGTGACAACAAAATCACCAATGGGTGCGCTTGTCTATGGCTCCGGAGGTCTGCTGATTGATAATGGTTGGTTACGCATAGCAGGATCTGGTCACCCCCGGTTGCCACGAGATCCAGTAAGTTGGACACAACGCCCTGAATTCGCAGGCGTGCGGGCTTTACCCATCGCTGACGATGTCGCAGGGGGAATTTTTGCTCTTAATGGTGGCGATCTTGGGGAAGATACTGGCTGCGTTTATTATTTTGCGCCAGATACGCTGAATTGGGAAAGTCTGGAAGTTGGATATTCTGAGTTTCTTCAGTGGGCATTATCCGGTGATTTAGATACCTTCTATGAAAATGTACGATGGCAGCAATGGCGAGAAGACGTAATAAAATTATCGGCAACGGAAGCCTTCACGTTCTACCCTTTCTTATGGGTACAAAGTGAAGAAGCAAGAACAAGAAAAGTTATTTCGCTTACTGAACTCTGGGAAATGCAGTATCAAATGAAAGAAACATTCACGCAATAAGACATGTTCAGGTCCGGGTTTCATTTCCGGACTCACTATTTTAATGTGTATTTATCGCTTTCAATTCTTGCTGGCAATTTTCTGACTGGCAGCGTCGTAACTCAATAATCCCGACATGCATCATCGAGCCAAAAAATCCGCTTTCGCTGACATAATCCTCATTGACTATCGGTCGAGTGCCGGGCTTGCCCTGGCAAACCCGCATAAAAAATGAGGTGTAGCATTGCCAACCGGGATTTAAACCGACCTTTTCTTGTGCTGACATATTATGAAGATAAGTAAGTTCTTTTTCGTTCCCGCCTGACAACTGCCAGCGGCGGGTATTATCAGGTAAGTTATCACCACGGCAATTTGTCTTACACCGGGAAGGTGCAATATTTACCGCAATGCTACCCGTTAATCCTCTGGTTTTATCTTTAGGGGTCAGTAACCAGTCGCCAGCTAATGATGATTGTTCAGGTTGGGCGCATGCAGTCAGCAGTAATGTGGCGGTAATTAGTGACACTATGACGACCAGACTCCTGTTGGTCTTCATTGGGATTTCCTTGAGCTACTCAGTTTGTTGACAAAGTGTTCGTTGTTTTTGCCGGATGCGGCGTGAACGCCTTATCCGGCCTACAAAATCGCTTAAATTCAATATATTGCACCATCCTCGTAGGCCTGATAAGCGTAGCGCATCAGGCAATTCTGTGTTTGTCATACGTAAAAAAGGGCGATCTTGCGACCGCCCTTTTTTTATTAAATGTGTTTACGCGTTTTTCAGAACTTCGCTAACAATCTCAACCGCTTCTTTCTCAATCTGCTTGCGATGTTCTTCACCGAGGAAGCTTTCGCAGTAGATCTTATATGCGTCTTCCGTGCCTGACGGACGCGCGGCGAACCAGCCGTTGTCAGTCATCACTTTCAGACCGCCAATAGAAGCACCGTTGCCCGGAGCAGCAGTCAGGCGCGCGGTGATCGGGTCACCTGCCAGGGTGCTGGCGCTCACCATTTCCGGAGACAGCTTAGACAGCGCCGCTTTTTGTGCGGAAGTCGCAGCTGCCTGCAAACGGTTGTAGCTCGGCGCACCAAAGCGTTTTGCCAGTTCGTTGTAGTGTTCCTGCGGGTTCTTACCGGTGACAGCGGTGATTTCCGCCGCCAGCAGACACATGATGATGCCGTCTTTGTCGGTGGACCACGGCGTGCCGTCGAAACGCAGGAAGGAAGCCCCTGCGCTCTCTTCGCCGCCAAAGCCGAAGCTGCCGTCGAACAGACCATCGACAAACCATTTGAAACCTACCGGGACTTCTACCAGCTTACGACCCAAGTCATTGACCACACGGTCGATCATCGCAGAAGAAACCAGCGTTTTACCAACGGCAACATCTTTGCCCCACTGCGGACGATGCTGGAACAGGTAATTGATCGCCACCGCCAGGTAGTGGTTCGGATTCATCAAACCTGCCGGAGTGACGATACCGTGACGGTCATAATCCGGGTCGTTAGCAAACGCCAGATCGAACTTATCACGCAGTGCCAGCAGGCCCGCCATCGCACACTCGGAGGAGCAGTCCATACGGATCGCGCCGTCTTTATCAAGGTGCATAAAGCGGAAGGTTTGATCGACCTGATCGTTAACGATAGTCAGGTTGAGGTTGTAATACTCGCCAATGCGCTTCCAGTATTCGATACCGGAACCGCCCAGCGGATCAACGCCAAGCGTCAGGCCCGCTTTCTGAATCGCCGCCATATCAACGATATCGGCCAGCCCTTCCACGAACGGCTGCACCAGATCCTGCTCTTTCACATGACCGGATGCCATCGCTTCGTCGAGGGAGATACGCTTCACGCCTTTCAGGCCATCGGCCAGCAGTGCGTTGGCACGATCTTCCACCACTTTAGTGACGTTGGTATCAGCCGGGCCACCATTTGGCGGATTGTACTTGATACCACCATCTTCCGGCGGGTTATGGGACGGTGTAATAACGATACCGTCTGCCAGCGGGCCACCTTTTTTATTGTGAACCAGGATGGCATTGGAAACGGCAGGCGTCGGGGGGAAGCCATTGTTTTCCTGCACAATAACATCTACGCCGTTCGCTGCCAGCACTTCCAGTACGGAAATGAACGCAGGCTCGGACAGGGCGTGAGTATCTTTACCCACATAGCAAGGGCCAGTGATGCCGTTTTTCGCACGTTCTTCAGCAATTGCCTGAGCGATCGCCAGAATGTGCGGCTCGTTAAAGCTGTGGCGCGCTGCACTGCCACGGTGACCGGAAGTACCGAATTTCACCGCGTGCTCCGCATTCCCTGCTTCTGGTTTCAGTACATAATATTGCGCCGTCAGTTGGGCGACGTTAATCAAATCACTCTGTTGTGCAGGTTGGCCTGCACGATTGTGGATTGCCATTGCTTTGTCCTTTGTCTGCAACGTTTTAGATAGTTCCGCAAACCTTCTCAATCAATTCCGCCGGGAATTGCATCGACTGCATGATGTGTTCGATCATGCTGCATTTACGGCCGGTGTTGGTGTTGGTGATCACCCAATACGGCGTGCCTGGCACATGTTTCGGCTTGGTCTGATTACCATTTTTCAGCAGCGTTTGTTCATCTGCCGCAAAGTAAACGCGTGTACGACCGTGCAACGATTCCGTTGCTTCGGCAAACGCCTGGGCGTCAAGAGAATATAGTGTAGACAACAGCAGCATAAAGCGATTGACCGCTCGCTTTTGCTCTGCGTATTCGTCCGAAAGCAGAAGTTCACGCATTGCGCGAACCTTGTCTTTAATCGTTTTGACCGGCTTCGCTTCGACGATAGCAGGTGACGCAACGCGAACCTCTTTCGTCACCGGAGCAGCAGGCTGTGATGCGGCGGAAAATTTCAACATACGCCGTAAAATGTCGGATGCGCTCTCGCCGATATGCTTAGTGTGGCTGGCAATATAGCTGTAGAGTTCATCATCAACTTCAATCGTTTTCATCTTAATCCAGTGCAGTGTCTTAGCTGAATACAAGTCGCCAGGAGTATATGAATAAATCCCGGCAGCGGATAGCGTCAAGCCTGGCTTGCAGAAAAACTCGGAATAAACCTTATTTGTTGCAGCCCTGTGGCACAATGGTCAACATAATACCCTAACCCGACAACGCGAAAAAAAGAACTTTGCCATGAAATTGAATATCCGCGCGCAAACTGCACAAAACCAGCACAATAATTCTCCCATCGTTCTTGTCCATGGTCTGTTTGGTAGCCTCGACAACCTTGGCGTACTGGCTCGCGATCTGGTAAACGATCACAATATCATCCAGGTTGATATGCGTAACCACGGTCTTTCACCGAGAGAGCCGGTAATGAATTACCCGGCGATGGCGCAGGATCTTGTTGATACCCTGGATGCACTGCAGATCGACAAAGCAACATTTATCGGTCACTCCATGGGCGGTAAAGCGGTAATGGCACTTACTGCACTAGCCTCCGATCGCATCGATAAACTGGTGGCGATCGATATCGCACCGGTCGACTATCACGTACGCCGTCATGATGAGATTTTCGCAGCTATCAACGCGGTCAGTGAATCGGACGCACAAACTCGCCAGCAAGCAGCAGCAATAATGCGCCAGCATCTTAATGAAGAAGGGGTGATTCAGTTTCTGTTGAAATCTTTTGTTGACGGGGAGTGGCGCTTTAACGTGCCGGTATTGTGGGATCAGTATCCGCATATTGTGGGTTGGGAGAAAATCCCGGCATGGGATCACCCTGCCCTGTTTATCCCTGGTGGTAATTCTCCGTATGTTAGCGAGCAGTACCGTGATGATTTACTGGCACAATTTCCACAGGCACGGGCGCATGTCATTGCAGGCGCGGGTCACTGGGTCCATGCTGAAAAACCGGATGCGGTATTACGCGCTATCCGTCGCTATCTCAATGATTAACGCAACTGATTAAAAACCCAGCGTCCGCGTCGCTTTCCGCGCGTGGGCGTTGGCGTGACTCATCGCGCTGATGTATTATGGCGCGCTATCCATCCGGGCAGAGGCCTGGCTGATTGTTTCCCCCGAAGTCACCAAGATCATGGCCAAAGAACAAACGGACCGTACGACATTAGATCTGTTCGCGCACGAGCGTCGACCGGGACGACCGAAAACTAATCCGCTTTCGCGCGATGAACAGCTGCGTATTAATAAACGCAACCAACTAAAACGCGACAAAGTACGTGGCCTTAAGCGTGTCGAACTGAAGCTGAACGCGGAAGCTGTCGAGGCGCTGAACGAGCTGGCGGAATCGCGCAATATGAGCCGTAGCGAACTGATCGAAGAGATGTTAATGCAGCAACTGGCGGCGCTGCGTAGTCAGGGCATCGTTTAAATTTCCACTTTCATGTAGCACAGTGTGCAGTCCTGCTCGTTTGCTGATTCCGCAAGACTGCCTGTTCTGCTATGATTGCCTTTATCCGTGGGCAATTTTCCACCCCCATTTCAATAAGTTTCAAGAGGTTATTTCACTCATGGCTATCACTGGCATCTTTTTCGGCAGCGACACCGGTAATACCGAAAATATCGCAAAAATGATTCAAAAACAGCTTGGTAAAGACGTTGCCGATGTCCATGACATTGCAAAAAGCAGCAAAGAAGATCTGGAAGCTTATGACATTCTGCTGCTGGGCATCCCAACCTGGTATTACGGCGAAGCGCAGTGTGACTGGGATGACTTCTTCCCGACTCTCGAAGAGATTGATTTCAATGGCAAACTGGTTGCGCTGTTTGGTTGTGGTGACCAGGAAGATTACGCCGAATATTTCTGCGACGCATTGGGCACCATCCGCGACATCATTGAACCGCGCGGTGCAACCATCGTTGGTCACTGGCCAACTGCGGGCTATCATTTCGAAGCATCAAAAGGTCTGGCAGATGACGACCACTTTGTCGGTCTGGCTATCGACGAAGACCGTCAGCCGGAACTGACCGCTGAACGTGTAGAAAAATGGGTTAAACAGATTTCTGAAGAGTTGCATCTCGACGAAATTCTCAATGCCTGATGTGATGCGGCGTAGACTCATGTCTACGCCGTATTAATAGATAATGCCAATCAAAATAATTGCTACAAATTTGTAACTTTTGCTGTTGTACCTGTACAATGTCCCGGTGTTCAAGTGGCCTTGCCGTTGTAAATGTAAGCTATGCCACGTTTTTATTAACAATATTTGCCAGGGACTTGTGGTTTTCATTTAGGCGTGGCAATTCTATAATGATACGCATTATCTCAAGAGCAAATTCTGTCACTTCTTCTAATGAAGTGAACCGCTTAGTAACAGGACAGATTCCGCATGACTGATAACAATACCGCCCTAAAGAAAGCTGGCCTGAAAGTAACGCTTCCTCGTTTAAAAATCCTGGAAGTTCTTCAGGAGCCGGACAACCATCACGTCAGTGCGGAAGATTTATACAAACGTCTGATCGATATGGGTGAAGAAATTGGTCTGGCTACGGTATATCGCGTACTGAACCAGTTTGACGACGCTGGTATCGTCACCCGCCACAATTTTGAAGGCGGTAAATCCGTATTTGAACTGACACAGCAACATCACCACGATCACCTGATCTGCCTCGACTGCGGCAAGGTTATCGAATTTAGTGATGATTCCATCGAAGCGCGTCAGCGTGAAATTGCCGCAAAACATGGCATTCGCCTGACTAACCACAGTCTCTATCTTTACGGTCACTGTGCCGAAGGCGATTGCCGCGAAGATGAGCACGCGCACGAAGGCAAATAAGCCAGCCTGAACGAGAAAAGCCAACCTGCGGGTTGGCTTTTTTATGCAAGGGAAATAAGAAAAGCGAGAGTTACAGCTCTCACTTATTTGTTATTACTGCGAATTTCCTGCCAGACCTTATCACAATCGGCTTTCACCGCCTGATCATTTCCGGTTTGCGTTGCACGCAGACACTGCTGATAATCCAGTACGCGTACACTTTCCTGGTCGGCAAACTGCTGATGTTGTTTCTCTTTCTTCAGCACGTTTAACACGCTCTGGCAGGCTTCAATTTTTTCTGGCGAACCTTGTGCGGTGTTGATACAGGCGCTGTATGCCTCTTTCAGACGGCTGTCTTCCTGTGGCGCGGTTGATTGCGCACAAGCCACCAGCCCCGATGCCATCATGGCGATGAGAATCAGTTTTTTCATAGCAAATTCCTCAAACGTGCGGCAGGCACAAAACCTGCCGCGTCGGGCATCAGAAGATGGTGAATGGTGCGATTACCATAAATTTTACGTCACGCTCATCCTGGAAGATGTTGCCGTAACCACCGCCCCAGCTTGGGATGTCGGAGTGGTTGTCGTATTCGGTGAAATGCAGTTTGAACATCGTGCCTTTGGCGCGACCGTCCTGAATGGTGTAGACCGCATCCAGGCTGTAGGCAGACTCTTCAATAGTCCGGTTTTTGTCGTAGTACGCATCCGGATTGCTCTGCCAGGTCGCAGGTTTAGCATCCCATGCGTAAACGTAGGAAGCGCCGATGGCGAAGCCTGGAAGATTCCAGTTTTTCAGGTCATACATCGCACCGAAGAAGACTGCTTTTTCGCCGTTGGCGTTGAAGTCAGAACGGTTGTCCCACCAGATATCCAGGCGACCGTTTGAGGAAGCGTAGGTTGGAGTCATACGTTGCAGGAAGTATCCCTGCTGACCGTCAGCCTTAACCCAGGTGCCTTCGAGGCGCAAATCCACTACGTCAGCCGCCCGGTAACCAAAGGTCAACGCCTGCAGCCAGGCGGTGCCGTCATAAAGGTCGTTGACGCTGCGATCGTCAACTTTATCGCGGGTACCGTAGAACTGGTAGCTGGTGGTTAACGGGCTACCGGCGATATCAAATTTGTAGCTGGCTTTGGCAAAATATTGATCGATATACCCTTCCGCCTGACCAAATGCCGCTTCCAGTACGAAGTTATTTTTGAAGTCGTATTTCGCCCCAAGGGAGTGCAGATAATCAACTTTGGTGGTTTTATCGTTCTGATAAAACTCATCCATTTCCAGATGCCACGGCGCTTTGTATTCGTTGGTCCACATGTAGGAGAAACTCAACGCACCGGCATCGCCGTAATCAAAATTCGCTCCGGCTTCCGCACCCTGATAAGTACCCGGCATAAAGCTCCAGTGAGGCGCTAACAGCGTCTGACCGGTTGGCTGAATATAACCTGCCCTCGCCCAAACCGGACCGTATTTAAATTTGGCCGCAGCTTTATACAGGCTTATACCGCTTTTGTCGCCGGACCAGTCTTCGTCATAGGCTTTATTACTTTTTGAAAACGCGATTTCGTTCGGGTGAGAGCTGTCGCCGTTTTCCGCCATTTCAATCGCCGTAAACGCGGCAATATCAAGGCCGAACATATCAGCAGCATAACCAGACTGAAAATCGAGGTTGGCATTCCAGGTGGAGTGAGAAAGGTTGGTTTTGTATTTGTCGCCGTCGGTAACATCTTTACGGTCGCGTTCACGCTGCCAGTAATATATACCGCCGGTTAAGGTTGAATCGTCGATGAATCCTTCGGCGCGAGCCTCCGGCATTGCCATAAAGCCCGACATTGCTGTAACACCGGCGATAGCCAGCGCCAGCGTACTACGTTTGCCACTAAACGTACGCATGGGTTAATCCTCTTTGACGTATAAATTGCTGCACCAAAGGTGAACAGCGAAAAAATAAAAATTAAAAAAGTAGCGTTGAGAAAAGTCTCGCTGACTACAGGAACAGACTATTTTTCGCGACGCGAATTATCAATCTCTTTCTGTAACCAGAATGTAAGAACATGAGCAACCGCACATATTTTGATGATTTTTGTTACAAGGCTTAAGTTTGCGGTTGAAAGGCTTGCAGAAGAATAAAAGCGTGAAATTCCAGCAAGATGAAAGCGGTTACATTTTATTTAATTATGTTTTGTTATTTTAAATTTATTTTATGGATAAATTGCGAAGCGGAATTAATTCGCGAAGAAAAGCAGAAAAAACGCCGCTGAACGCGGCGTTTTGGATTGTTTGCTGTTTCTTGCCGGATGCGGCGTGAACGCCTTATCCGGCCTACAAAAGCACGCAAACTCAATATATTGCAGAGATCATGTAGGCCTGATAAGCGTAGCGCATCAGGCAATTTAGCGTTTGAAACTGTTTGTCTGTTCCTTGCCGGATGCGACGTAAACGCCCCATCCGGCATAGCGAAACTTAAAATTACTCGCCTACTTTCGCCCAGGTATCACGCAGCCCAACGGTGCGGTTAAATACCGGTTTTTCCGCCGTAGAATGGCGGCTATCGAGGCAGAAGTAACCTTCACGCTCAAACTGGAATGCTTTACCCGCAACCGCATCTTTCAGCGACGGTTCAGCAAAGCCCTGTTTGATCACCAGCGATTCCGGGTTAATCACCGACAGGAAATCATCCGCAGCACCTGGGTTAGGCACGCTGAACAGACGGTCATACAAACGGATTTCAACCGGCAGCGCATGTGCCGCGCTCACCCAGTGAATAACACCTTTGACTTTACGACCATCTGCCGGATCTTTGCTTAAGGTATCGGCGTCATAAGTACAGAAGATGGTGGTGATATTACCTTCGGCATCTTTCTCGACGCGTTCTGCCTTAATCACATAAGCATTACGCAGACGCACTTCTTTACCCAGCACCAGACGTTTGTACTGCTTGTTAGCTTCTTCGCGGAAATCGGCGCGATCAATCCAAATCTCACCGCTAAACGGCACCTGACGGCTGCCCATTTCCGGTTTGTTCGGATGGTTCGGCATGGTAACCATTTCGCCTTCGCCCTGATAGTTTTCGATAACCAGTTTCACCGGATCGATAACCGCCATTGCGCGCGGCGCATTTTCGTTGAGATCTTCACGGATGCAGGATTCCAGCGACGCCATCTCAATGGTGTTGTCCTGCTTGGTCACGCCGATGCGTTTGCAGAACTCACGAATAGAAGCCGCAGTGTAACCACGACGACGCAGACCGGAAATGGTCGGCATACGCGGGTCATCCCAGCCTTCAACGTGCTTGTCGGTCACCAGCAGGTTCAACTTACGCTTGGACATCACGGTGTATTCCAGATTCAGGCGCGAGAACTCATACTGGCGCGGGTGAACAGGAATCGTGATGTTGTCCAGTACCCAGTCGTACAGACGACGGTTGTCCTGGAACTCAAGCGTACACAGAGAGTGCGTAATACCTTCCAGGGCATCGCTGATGCAGTGGGTGAAGTCGTACATCGGGTAGATGCACCACTTGTTGCCAGTCTGGTGGTGTTCAGCAAATTTAATACGGTACAGCACCGGATCGCGCATCACGATAAACGGTGAAGCCATGTCGATTTTCGCACGCAGGCAGGCTTTACCTTCTTCAAAACCACCGGCACGCATTTTTTCGAACAGCGCCAGGTTCTCTTCAACGCTGCGGTCGCGGTACGGGCTGTTTTTACCCGGTTGCGTCAGGGTGCCGCGGTATTCGCGGATCTGTTCCGGCGTCAGTTCATCAACGTACGCCAGGCCTTTATTGATCAGTTCGATCGCATAGGCGTGGAGCTGATCAAAATAATCGGAGGAGTAACGGACGTTACCAGACCAGTGAAAACCTAACCACTCTACGTCGTTTTTGATCGACTCAACATACTCGATATCTTCTTTTACCGGGTTAGTGTCGTCGAAACGCAGGTTGCACTGGCCTTTATAGTCCTGGGCGATCCCGAAGTTCAGGCAGATAGATTTCGCATGGCCAATATGCAGATAGCCATTCGGCTCCGGCGGGAAACGGGTGTGTACTGTGGTGTGCTTACCACTGGCCAGATCTTCATCGATGATCTGACGGATAAAGTTAGTCGGGCGGGCTTCTGCCTCACTCATCGTGGATTCCTCAAAGCGTAAACAACGTATAACGGCGTATGATCTTATAAGCGGGACAGGCTGACAACTGTTAGTTTTTTAAAATTGATAATCTAACAAGGATTATGGGGATGATTGATGAAAAAAAAAGCGGCAGAGAAGATCTCCACCGCTTTTGCCAGTCCTGCGTCATTGTTGGATGCGACGCTTAAGCGTCTTATCCAACCTGGACTGAGCTTTTGTAGGCCTGATAAGACGC
>ERZ773260.2053-NODE-2053-length-23757-cov-8.416505_pt1 | contig 23757 bp, 20 predicted proteins | sample MGYA00511387_ERZ773260 | MGnify/ENA primary metagenome ERZ773260 (study PRJEB29015, sample SAMEA2737745) | human gut metagenome | biome: human gut; feature: human-associated habitat; material: faeces | place: China | collected 2012 ... | reverse complement strand
GTAGCTCGTCGGGCTCATAACCCGGAGGTCGTTGGTTCAAATCCTTCCCCCGCAATTTCTGAAGCATCAATATATAGATATTGGTGCTTTTTTGTTTTACTAAAACTTTGTTTTGTAAAACAAAAAAGCTCTGTGAAGACATGCTAAGTCATATTTTTCGTTTTTTAAATCTTTGTGGATAGATGAAATCAAACCAACGTGATACCAAATATTTTGTATTATTATTTTAACTGCCAGACTAAATAATGATAAAAAAATATTCATATAATGCTAAAATTTTGTCATTGTATTCAAGAAAATTATAAATAGAAAGCCAAATAGTACGAGCTGAAATTCATCCTAATTTTTTGCAGTTACTAAAAATAAAAGAGTATATAAATTTTCAATCTGATCTGGATAAAGATAAAGCGGCAAAAATGCCGGGACATTCTTGAATGGAAACTAGAGATATATCGTTGTTCCAAAATGAGTAGTTACGGTTTATTTGCTTAGGATTTTCTAAATTCCTGATGTGCTATTTCCAACTTTTGTATCTTTAATTAAAAAACAGTGTCTATTTTTTCACATATTTAGGCATTTTTTTGTATTTTGTTTCCTTTTTTCGCAAAATTCAAAAAATAATCAATAGAGATTATCCATAAATGAAAGTGGAATGATAAGAAAAAAGAGCGAAAAATATAAAGGATTTTACGTATAAAAGTGAATAAATTGTGAAATTCTCATAAATGAGAATATTAATTAAAAAATAATTTATAATCTTGTTGCAAATATCGGAAGATTGTGATAGCATTAACACATATCGTACTAGAAATGCTCTAGCAAAGCAACTATATCAAATAATATTGATAACTTAAATGGAGGAATGAAACTATGGCAAAGAAAGTTGTATTAGCAGGTGCTTGTCGTACCGCAATCGGAACAATGGGTGGTGGATTAAGCACAGTACCAGCTGCAGATTTAGGAAGCATCGTAATCAAAGAAGCATTAAAGAGAACTAACGTACCTGCTGATCAGGTAGACGAAGTATTAATGGGATGTGTTATCCAGGCTGGTCTTGGACAGAACGTTGCTCGTCAGGCTTCTCTTAATGCGGGACTCCCAATCGAAGTACCTGCTGTAACAATTAACGTAGTTTGTGGTTCCGGTCTTAACTGTGTTAACCTTGCTGCTACAAAGATTTTAGCAGGTGAGGCTGATATCGTTATCGCTGGTGGTATGGAAAACATGTCATTAGCTCCATTCTGCTTAGACAAAGCTCGTTTTGGATACAGAATGAACAATGGCGTATTAAAAGACTGTATGGTTAACGATGCATTAACAGATGCTTTCAATCAGTACCATATGGGTATTACAGCTGAAAACGTTGCAGAACAGTGGCATTTAACAAGAGAAGAGTTAGATGAGTTCTCCGCTAATTCACAGCAGAAAGCTACAGCAGCTATCGAAGCTGGTAAGTTCAAAGATGAGATCGTTCCTGTAGAAGTTAAACTTAAAAAGAAAACAGTTGTTGTAGATACAGATGAGGGACCACGTCCTGGAACAACAGCAGAAAGTATTTCTAAATTACGTCCTGCTTTCAAGAAAGATGGTATCGTAACAGCTGCTAACTCTTCAGGTATTAACGATGGTGCTGCTTGTGTTGTTGTTATGAGCGAAGAAAAAGCTAAAGAATTAGGTGTAACTCCAATGGCTACATGGGTAGCAGGAGCATTAGGTGGAGTTGATCCTTCTATCATGGGTGTTGGACCAGTTGCTTCTACTAAGAAAGTTCTTGCTAAAACAGGCATGAGCATTGATGACTTTGATTTAATTGAAGCTAACGAAGCTTTCGCAGCTCAGTCATTAGCAGTAGGAAGAGAATTAGGAATCAACCCAGAGAAGTTAAATGTTAATGGTGGAGCTATTGCTCTTGGACATCCAGTTGGAGCATCAGGATGCCGTATCCTTGTTACATTATTACATGAGATGCAGAAACGTGACGCTAAGAAGGGTCTTGCTACACTGTGTATCGGTGGTGGTATGGGCTGCTCAACAATCGTTGAAAGAGACTAATCACGTATAGAATGATTACATATATCCGGGTTCGGTTTTCGAATCCGGTTATATCAATTACATAGTTTATAACTGATTTCTACAGCTTTAGACAGTTATAATAATGTAATCTGAAAGGAGATACATACAATGGGATTTATCGATTATGAAGTAGATGGTCAGGTTGGTATTATCACCATCAATCGTCCAAAGGCTTTAAATGCTTTAAACAGTGAAGTATTAAAAGATTTAGATGCAACTATTGATGCAGTAGATTTAGATGCAATCAGATGTCTTATCATTACTGGTGCAGGAGAGAAATCTTTCGTAGCTGGTGCTGATATCGGAGAAATGAGCACTCTTACAAAAGCAGAAGGTGAAGCTTTTGGTAAAGCAGGTAATGATGTATTTAGAAAGATTGAAACTCTTCCTATTCCTGTTATCGCAGCAATCAACGGATTTGCATTAGGCGGTGGCTGTGAGATTTCTATGAGCTGTGATATTAGACTTTGTTCTGAGAACGCAGTATTTGGACAGCCGGAAGTTGGTCTTGGAATTACACCTGGTTTTGGTGGAACACAGAGACTTGCTCGTATCGTAGGACCTGGAAAAGCAAAACAGTTAATCTATACTGCTCGTAATATTAAAGCAGCAGAAGCATATAGAATCGGACTGGTTAACGAAGTTTATCCACTTGAAGAGTTAATGCCTCAGGCTAAAAAGATGGCAAAAGGTATTGCAAAGAACGCACCTATCGCAGTTCGTGCATGTAAGAAAGCCATCAATGAAGGTTTAGAAGTAGGAATGGATGAAGCTATCGTAATCGAAGAGAAGTTATTTGGTAGCTGCTTCGAGACAGAAGACCAGAAATACGGAATGGCATTCTTCCTTGATAAAAACAAAGAAAAGGTAAAAGAACCATTTAAAAACTGCTAATTAATCTATTACATATATTGATAATATTAATTGTCAGAAGATAATACATTTTATAGGAGGTTTCAGACAATGAAAGTTGGAGTTATTGGCGCAGGTACAATGGGATCAGGTATTGCTCAGGCATTCGCACAGACAGAAGGATACGAAGTATACTTATGTGATATTAACGATGAATTTGCCGCAAACGGTAAAAAGAAAATCGCTAAAGGATTTGAAAAGAGAGTAGCAAGAGGAAAAATGGATCAGGCTAAAGCTGATGCAATCCTTGCTAAGATTACTACTGGTACAAAAGATATCTGTACAGATGCAGATTTAGTAGTAGAGGCAGCTCTTGAGGTTATGGAAGTTAAACAGCAGACATTTAAAGAATTACAGGATATCGTTCCTGCAACATGTATGTTTGCAACAAATACATCTTCTTTATCTATTACACAGATCGGTGCAGGACTTGACAGACCAGTTATCGGAATGCATTTCTTCAACCCAGCTCCAGTTATGAAATTAATTGAAGTTATCGCTGGTCTTAATACACCAGATGAAATGGTTGAAAAGATTAAAGCTATTTCTGTAGAAATCGGCAAAACACCTGTACAGGTAGAAGAAGCTGCAGGATTCGTAGTTAACAGAATCTTAATCCCAATGATCAACGAAGCAGTTGGCATTTATGCTGATGGTGTTGCTTCTGTTGAAGGTATCGACACAGCTATGAAGTTAGGTGCTAACCATCCAATGGGACCTCTCGCTTTAGGCGATTTAGTTGGTCTTGATATTTGCCTTGCAATCATGGAAGTATTATACAATGAGACAGGAGATCCTAAGTATCGTCCACATCCATTATTAAGAAAGATGGTTCGTGGTGGAAAATTAGGTCAGAAGACTGGTATTGGATTCTACGATTACAGCAAATAATTAAAAAAGTGAATACGGCCGTGGGGACTATGCTCTGCGTCTCCACGGCTTTTAAGGTGGTTCTCCACCCCAATAACCAATTTATTATGGAGGAATGAAAATGGATTTCACATTAAGCAAAAAGCATGAAATGGCTAGACAGCTCTTTAAAGAGTTCGCTGAAAACGAAGTTAAACCTCTTGCTCAGGAGGTTGACGAGACAGAACATTTTCCAGAAGAAACCGTTGCAAAAATGCAAAAATTAGGTTTCATGGGAATTCCTGTGCCAAAAGAATATGGCGGACAGGGCTGTGATCCTTTAACATACATTATGTGTGTTGAAGAGTTATCTAAAGTTTGTGGTACAACAGGTGTTATTGTATCCGCACATACATCATTGTGTGCAGATCCAATTCTTACTTATGGTACTGAAGAACAGAAACAGAAATATCTTGTTCCACTTGCAAAGGGTGAAAAGTTAGGTGCTTTCGGTCTTACAGAGCCAGGTGCTGGTACTGACGCTCAGGGTGTTCAGACAAAGGCTGTTTTAGATGGTGACGAATGGGTATTAAATGGATCTAAATGTTTCATCACTAACGGTTCTTATGCTGATTACTATATTATCATCGCTATCACAAGTGTTGATACAGATGCAAGAGGAAGAAAGAAAAAGAAATTCTCCGCATTTATCGTAGAAAAAGGAACTCCAGGATTTACATTTGGTACAAAAGAAAAGAAAATGGGTATCCGTGGTTCAGCTACATATGAATTGATTTTCCAGGATTGTCGTATTCCTAAAGAAAATCTTCTTGGACCTATGGGCAAAGGTTTCGCAATCGCTATGCACACATTAGATGGTGGACGTATCGGTATTGCAGCTCAGGCTCTTGGTATCGCAGAAGGTGCTTTAGATGCTACAATTGCTTATGTTAAAGAAAGAAAACAGTTTGGCAGAGCAATTGCTGCACAGCAGAATACACAGTTCCAGCTTGCTAATATGGCTACACAGGTAGAAGCTGCTAAGTTACTTGTTTATAAAGCAGCAATGGCAAAAGCAACACAGAGAGTATACTCCGTAGAAGCTGCAAAAGCTAAATTATTTGCAGCAGAAACCGCTATGGATGTAACAACTAAGTGTGTTCAGTTACTTGGTGGTTATGGTTACATCAGAGAGTACGACGTAGAACGTATGATGCGTGATGCTAAGATCACAGAAATCTACGAAGGAACATCAGAAGTTCAGCGTATGGTTATTTCTGGTAACTTATTAAGATAAGGAGGGAAAATACTGTGAAAATCGTAGTATGTATTAAACAGGTACCTGATACAAAAGGCGGAGTTAAGTTTAAACCAGACGGAACTCTTGATAGAGCAGCTATGCTTACTATCATGAATCCAGATGATAAGGCAGGTCTTGAAGCTGCCCTTAGAATAAAAGATGAAACAGGCGCAGAAGTAACTGTAGTTACTATGGGTCTTCCAAAAGCAGAAGAAGTTCTGCGTGAAGCTATGGCAATGGGTGCTGATAAGGGAATTCTTGTCACAGATCGTGTTTTAGGTGGAGCTGATACATGGGCAACATCTACAACAATCGCCGGAGCACTTAGAAATATTGATTATGATTTAATCATCACAGGTCGTCAGGCTATCGATGGTGATACTGCACAGGTAGGACCTCAGATTGCAGAACACTTAGACCTTCCTTTAATTTCCTATGCACAGGATATTAAAATCGAAGGAGACAGTGTAATCGTTCAGAGACAGTACGATGACAGATATCATGTTTTAAAAGCTAAATTACCATGTGTTATCACAGCACTTTCCGAATTAAATGAGCCACGTTATATGACTCCAGGCGGAATCTTTGATGCATATGATACAGAGATTACTACATGGGGAAGAAAAGACCTTAAAGACGTTGATGACAGCAACTTAGGTCTTGCAGGTTCTCCAACTCAGATCGCAAAAGCTTCTGATAAGGTACGTAAAGGTAAAGGTGTCATGATGACAGCTGAAACAGCAGAAGAAGGCGTTGAGTACATCATGGACAAACTGTTAACAAAGCATGTTATCTAATTGTAAAGGAAATGTGGTGAATAGAATGAATTTAGAACAATATAAAGGTGTATTTATCTATGCTCAGCAGGTTGACAATAAGATTGATGCCATTGCTTTAGAATTACTTGGAAAAGCAAATGACCTTGCTGCAGATTTAGGAACAGACGTAACAGCAGTTTTAATCGGTTCTGACGTAAAAGGCTTAGTTGATGAACTTGCTGAATACGGCGCAGATAAAGTTATTGTAGTTGATGACCCTGAATTAAAAGAATACAGAACAGAGCCATATACACATGCACTGGCATCTGTTATCAACGAATACAAACCGGACATTCTTCTGGTTGGAGCAACAGCAATCGGTCGTGACTTAGGACCTCGTGTTTCCGCAAGAGTTGCAACAGGTCTTACAGCAGACTGTACTGTTCTTGAAATTGGTGAATTCAAAGCTCGTGGAGATAAAGAACCTCGTCAGGGTCAGTTATTAATGACTCGTCCTGCATTCGGTGGTAACACAATCGCTACAATCGCTTGTCCTAACCATCGTCCACAGATGGCTACAGTTCGTCCTGGTGTTATGCAGAAGAAAGAGCCTGTTGCAGGAGCAAAGGCAGAAGTTATTGAATATAATCCAGGATTTACTCCAAATGACAAATATGTTGAGATTCTTGATATTGTAAAATCTGTTACAGAAACAGTTGATATCCAGGCTGCTAAGATTCTTGTATCTGGCGGACGTGGAGTTGGTTCTGCTGAAAACTTTGCATTATTAGACGATTTAGCAGAGGCACTTGGCGGAACAGTTTCCTGCTCTCGTGCAGTTGTAGATAACGGATGGAAACCAAAAGATTTACAGGTTGGTCAGACTGGTAAGACAGTTCGTCCTAATGTTTACTTTGCAATTGGTATTTCCGGAGCTATCCAGCACGTAGCTGGTATGGAAGAATCTGATATCATCATCGCTATTAATAAAGATCCAGATGCACCTATTTTTGATGTAGCTGATTACGGTATCGTTGGTGATGCATTAAAGATTGTTCCTAAGTTAACAGAAGCAATCAAGGCACAGGTTAAATAATAATTTAACTTTAGATGTTTATGTAAAAGCATTCTTGAATTTGTCTCAGATGTTTTGTTTATTGACGATTCATTATTAAAAGAAAAGTATACGCAATTTTTTACTGAACTCTATAAAATGTATTGAAACAGGGAATCTTTTTGTATATTCCCTGTTTAGATGAAATAATAAGACTGCAGTTTATAACTGTGGTCTTTTTTATATCTTTATAGGAAAGTTCGATTTCATGACAGTGTCCATCCTTCAGGAGGATTATAACACAGATAATAGAAAAAAGAATTATGCAGAAGAACGCTTTCCACGAGATTTGGACATGGCTCCAGAAGATGAAGTGATAAATCCAAGTTCATTGACAAAATTTCGGAAGCTGCGTTTAAAGGATATGAATCTTTTGGATATGCTGATTGCCAAAACAGTTCAGTTGGCATTAGAAAAAGGAATTATTAAGTCAAAATCCATTATTGTGGATGCTACGCATACAAAATCAAGATACAATCAAAAGACTCCCCGTCAAGTACTCCAGGAACAATCAAAAAAACTGCGCCGTAGCATCTATGAGATTGATGAAACAATGAAAGAAAAATTTCCTGATAAAAATACAGAGGATTCTTTAGAAAAAGAACTAAAATACTGTAAACAGCTTATTGATGTCGTAAAAGGAAATGAAGAAATCTGCAGTTATCCAAAAGTGCAGGAAAAATTAAATCTACTAGAAGAATCTGTCACTGATGATATGGAACATTTAGAAACTTCAAAGGATGAAGATGCAAAAACTGGTCATAAGACAGCCGACACTTCATTTTTTGGATATAAAACACACATAGCAATGACGATCTTTGCAGTAAATCTTAAGAGAATAATTAAATTAATGAATGAAAAATAAGAACTTTGGTCGAAAAAGACAAGCAATTTATATTTCGTCTAACAGAAAATCCACCAGAATCATAAAAACTCTGATGGATTTTTTCTTTTTTATTAAAGTCAAAATAAAAATGATATGTTTTTCAGTGCCCTCGATTGAGGGGCAGGGGCAGTCAATCAATAAAGAACTCTGAAGATATTTTCACTATTCTTCTCAGGTTCCCAAAGCCTCTGTCTTTGTCCAGCAACGCTCTAAGATTCTTGATGGAACCTTTGAGTTTTTATTCAAAGAATTTAATGACTGTTTTCCATCCACTCATCGTTTTCGTGGATATGATATCATTGCAACGGATGGTTCTGATTTTGATATTCCCCTCGATCCATCTGATCAATCCTGATACCCTTATTACGAATTGCTGTAATACCGGTGCCTTCAGCCAGTATCATGTCAGTTTCTTTTTTAATACCTTTGACCGTTGCTTTATTGACTGTGTGATTCATCCACTCAATATTTATAATGAAAACACGGCTTTGTATGATATAATGAAACGATATCATCCGAAAAACAAGACAATCATCATTGCTGACCGAAACTATTCCTGTTTCAATACTATCGCTCATTTCCAACAATCAGATTTCTACTATCTGATCAGAGGGAAAGATGTTTATGGCACACACAGCATATTTAAGTGCTGTGATCTGCCTGACTCTGAGGAATTCGATGTCGATATATCTTTTGAACTCACAAGAAGCAAACGGAAGAAATATAGAGAACATCCCGAACGATATAAATGTCTTAATTCCAAAGTTTTATTTGACTTCATAGAACCTGATGACAGGAACAGTCTTTTTCCTGTTAAATTCCGGATGGTCAAATTTAAACTTTCTGATGATTCTTATGAGTATCTGCTCACAAACCTTTCAAGGGATGAGTTCTCCATCCATGACTTAAAAGAACTTTACTGGAAACGCTGGAAAATAGAAACTGCCATCGATAAATACAAATATGATATTGGTGCCGTTAATTTTCACTCGAAAAAAAGAGAATTTATCATACAGGAAATCTGGGCAAGGATGATTCTTTACAACTATTGTATACTGGTAGCTTTTCAGGTACCAGTCAATCATTTAGGAAAACATAAATATGAACGTCAGATATCGTATACGGATGCAATTGATATTTGCAGAGAATATCTACATCCACATACGAATCTGAACAATAAAACTTTAATACAGCTACTCTTACGGTATATCCATCCTGTCCGCTCCGACAGAAAGGAAACCAGGAAAAAACGTCGTTCCAGAAGATGTATTCCCTTTACACACAGAATAGCTTAAGTTTTCCAATTTAGAATAACGTATTTTTGACAGATTTGCAATCTGTCTTTTTGTGGTATCCGAAAAATCTTTTTTCCCTAAAAAACCATTCTTTAATTTATAAATTCCTTCTGTTTTTCAACATTTATGGTACAAAACAGTAATAAATGGTGTGAATAATTTCCAGTTTTCATTTAGTTAGTTGTCTTAATGACAGTGGATCAGACCCTATAAGTTCTCCGTTTTTCGTCCCTCGCTAATGTTGCCATAAGCAGTTTTCTGGATTCCTGTTGGAATGAAACCATCTCATCCCAATGGCTGTTTCTCACAGCGGTACTCAGCTCTTGCCGGATTTCTTCGTTTGGTACAAAGGCTGTTCCTTTTTCTTCATTATATCCAAGATAGCCCAGATGAATCAGATAGGTTATAACGTCATCTCTGTTCTGAATTTTCGCCGGGTCATTCTTAAAGCTTGCAGTATTGACCTCGACTTCTGCACCAGACAGCATCTCGATGATAGCTGTTTTTAATCCGTCAAAATTCATGCAAATCAGCGGAATGACAACCTCATACGAGCCAGTTTCCGACCAATAGCTTCTAAACTTTCCTTTTGTCATCAGGCTAATGACTGCTTTTGGGTTATAGACCTGATAACCATACAAAAGATAGCCATCATACCATTTCTTCACTTTTTCAAAATCTCTGTTGTACTTCTCACAGAGATTTTTTACTTCATTTTCGGTAAAGCCAATGTACGGTGCCAGTCCGAACGCTTGAAGCATTGTAAACTCATCAAGATTATTTACTGCAGACTGAGCTTTTTCTTTTTTTATAGGAAGGATTTCCGTAAGGTATGCAAGTTGAATATATTTTGTCGGCTCGGTTCCCTTGAACATTCCACGCAGGAAATTAATATACCCATCCTGAATTATTTCGCTCACTTTGCCGTCTCGAATCAGAACATCCCATTCATCAATGATGATGATGAACTTTTGACCTGTTTTTTCTTTCACTCGTGAAAGTGCATCTGGAAGTTTTACGAACTTTGTCGGTAGAGTTCCCAGATAAATTTCCCTAAGTTCATCCAGTACGCTTTTCGTAATGAACGAGACCACCTCATCAGCGTTTTCACAATTTGCAAGAAACCACTGAATATCAATGTGAATCACATCGTACTTATTGAGATGCCGTCTGAAATCTGGCGCTTGCGCTATTTCCAGTCCAGAGAACATTTTTTGGAGTCACAGCCTTTGCTGTAATACGCCGCCAGCATATTGGCAGTATATGATTTCCCAAATCTCCGAGGACGGCTGTTGCAGATATACCCTTCCATCGTATCCAACACACTAATGGAAGTAAGAGAAGAATTGAGGGAAGTTTTATGACAATAAAAGAAAAAGCAGAATTGATTGTAAAAGATATAAAGAAAGAACAAGAAACAAACCCGATTCATATTTTCAAGAATATTGCTAAAAGGGATTATGTCAGTATTCATGGACCGGAACATCACATATTGGATGATGCTAGTTCACTGACAACTTTCCGTATGCAGTTGTGAAACAATTGCAATAAGATTGACATTGAAAAAAACAGGTATATAATTATCCAATAAATTAATTTGTTAATGTAGTTTTGTAAGTCATCGCAAATAGTTTAATTACATATTGGTGGATTATAGAACGTGAAGTAATTCACGTCCCATAAGGGAAAACAGGTGAAAGTCCTGTCCTGTCCCGCAACTGTAAGTGGTTTTATGCCATAAGTCAGAGTACCTTACTATGATCCGTTGTCTAATCTGCGAGGTATGGAAAAGATGGCATAGATAAAATATCATTTTATTTGTATGAAACTGTTCCATTCGTGGAACGGTTTTTTTATTCATAGAAATTATTTCTGTGAACAAAAGATACTCCGTGGGGACGCACACTCACGTGAATATAATATTTTAATTTTTCAAGGAGGAAAGTAACATGGAAATGAAACAAATTATGAAACGATTGGGAATAATGCTATTGACATTATGCCTGTTGGTTGGAATGGTAGGCTGCGGATCATCAGGAAGTAGCAGTGATGCGAATCGTCAGGATGCAGAGAAGATTAAAGAAGATAATCAGTCTGCTGAAGGAAGTTCGGAAGTGGCTTCTACAGAAGCAGAAGTGAAGGTTACAAAGCATACTGAGTATCCATTGACTATTACGACCTATGATAATCAGGGCAATGAAATAGAGACAACTTATAAGAAGGCACCTGAAAAAGTCGTTGCAGTATATCAGGGATGTATTGAGACTATGCTTGCACTGGGTTTGGAAGATTGTCTGGTAGCAACTGCTGGCTTGGATAACGAAGTGCCAGATGAGTTGAAGGAGGCATTTTCCAAGACAAATTATCTCGATGAGTTTACACCATCTAAAGAAACCATTACTATGCTTGAACCAGATATGATTTTTTCCTGGGGTTCTCTGTTTAATGATGACAAGCTGGGAAATGTGACAAACTGGATTGATAAAGGATGCAATACCTATTATAATTCTAACACTCGTCCTTCAGCGGATGGTGCGACTGTGAAAAAAACAATTGAAAACGAATATACAGATATTTTAAATATTGGTAAGATTTTTGATGTACAGGATAAGGCAGAAGCTCTGGTAAAGGAGATTAAAGCAATTATTGACAAGACACAGGAGTCAACTGCTGATATGACAGAAAAACCAAGTGTTATGATTCTGGAGCCTAATGGAGATGAGATTTCCAATTACGGTGCGAATACTCTTGGTGGAGATATGGTAACAACCCTTGGAGGAACTCTGGCAAACCCTGATGCTTCCACAGTTGGAAAAGAAGATATAGTGGCAGCAAACCCAGATGTCATCTTTGTAGTTTATATGCCATATGCAGGAGATGATCCGGAAACAGTAAAGAATAACCAACTTACTGCAATCACAGAAGATAAAACTCTGCAGAGTTTGGATGCAGTTAACAACGGAAGAGTAGTTCCAATCATGCTCAGTGAGATGTATGCAAGTGCGACCAGAACTAAAGATGGTGTGGAAACTTTTGCAAAGGGATTATATCCTGATCTCAAGTTAGGTGAATAGAGGGTACCTGAAGTGGAAAAGAATAATTCAAATGAGAAAATTACAGGAAAGGGAAAGAAATCAGTTTTTATTATTGCTTTGGTTGCCATGTTTATATTTACGATTTTCTCCCTGATGGCATCTATTACCTTTGGTAATGCAGATATTTCATTACAGGAAGTGTACAGTGTTATCGGATATGAGTTATTTAAAATGAACCGGTTTGCAGCCTATTCAACAGGAGCAGTCCACGATGTAGTATGGCTGATTCGATTTCCAAGGGTAGTACTGGCTTTGGCCGTTGGCATGGGCTTGTCTATTTGTGGTGTTGTGATGCAGGCGATTGTTCAGAATCCCCTTGCAGATCCTTACATTTTAGGTGTTTCATCCGGTGCAACATTAGGCGCAACCCTAGCAATCATATTAGGAATTGGAACCTTTTTCGGAGGTAATTTTGTCGGAGTAATGGCATTTATCGGTGCATTAGTTACTTCCTTTGCGGTTATGGCAATCGCGAATATGGGAGGCCGTGCAACGGCGGGAAAACTAATCCTTACTGGTACTGCCGTAAGCTCTGTCTGTTCAGCGTTTTCTAATTTTATTATTTATATGCAAAATGATAACAATGCAACTTCCGAGGTGATGCACTGGACGATGGGAAGTCTTTCAGGAGCTGAATGGGGAAAAGTTAAAGTAATCTTACCTGTCATCCTGATTTGTACCATTATTTTCTGGAGTCAGTATAGGAATCTGAACCTTATGCTTTTGGGAGATGAAGTATCCATCACTCTGGGAACCAATCTGCAGAAATATCGGACAATTTATCTGGTCATTGCAGCGGTAATGGTTGGATTTGCTGTCTATACAGCGGGCATGATTGGCTTTGTCGGCTTGATTATTCCTCATGTTGTCCGTATTCTTTTTGGAACTGATCACCGGAGACTGATTCCATTCAGTGCCCTGCTTGGTGGGACATTTCTGATTTGGTCTGATGTGGCCTGTCGGACAATTCTGAAAAATGCGGAGATTCCGATTGGAATACTGGTATCCCTTATTGGTGCTCCATGTTTTATCTACCTTTTAGTAAACCGTTCTTATGGATTCGGAGGTGGTAAATCATGAAAATATCGGTTGAAAATATCGGCTTGTCTTATGATGAGAAACAGATTCTGAAGAATGTTTCCATCCATGCGGAGAATAAAGAGTTTGTTGGCTTAATTGGTCCCAACGGTAGTGGAAAATCAACTTTGCTCAAATGTATTTACCGTGTGCTGAAACCACAAAAAGGAGCGGTTTATCTCGGTGAGGAATCCTTGGATGCTATGAGCTACAAGAGTTCTGCCCGAAAGATGGCAGTGGTGGCCCAGCACAATTATTATAACTTTGACTTTTCTGTCTGGGAAGTGGTCCTTATGGGACGCTCTCCGCACAAGAAAGCGATGGAGAGAGAGAACATTGAGGATTTCCGGATTGTAGAGGAGGCTTTAAAAAAGGTCGGTATGTATCATTTCCGTCAGAGAAGTTTCTCGACACTTTCCGGTGGAGAGCAGCAGAGGGTCATCTTAGCCAGAGCGCTGGCCCAGCAGACTCCATGTTTGATCCTTGATGAACCAACTAATCATTTGGATATTACCCATCAGTTGCAGCTCCTTCGTACTGTCAAAGAATTAAATGTGACGGTCATTTCCGCCATCCATGATATGAATATTGCTGCGGCATTTTGCGATAAAATTTATGTATTGAAAGATGGACACATTGTAGATTATGGAACTCCACGTGAAGTACTTACAAGGAAACTACTAAAAGAAATTTATGAAGTGAACAGTGAAATTGTGGAAGACAGCAAAGGACAGATGCATATATTATTCACACAGTAGGGGGTCCCATGATAAAAATAGGAATATTGACTTGTATACATTCCAATGATGTTTGTGCGAGGGTAGGTTGCCTGAATGCTTTTTATGACCGTAAAAATTTTTTTGCAGACTATCCGGAAGATGCTAGACTAACTGCTCTATTTACCTGTAATGGCTGTGAAGAAGAACGACCGCAGCCTCCTAAGGAGGATAAGGGAATTCTGGAAAAAATAGAACGATTAAAGAAAGAACAGGTTTCTGTTGTTCATGTAGGAATATGCAGGCTGAAAGAAGATGGGACAGAATGCGAAAGAATTACTCAGATAATCTCTATGCTAGAACAAGGAGGAATCAGGGTGTTTTTAGGAACCCATAGAGAATAAAATATTTTTATCTCAGTCGAGAAGACTCCCACCTCTTTCAGGTGGTGAGTGGCAGCAAATTTGTCTCAGTGGGAGTCCAATCTTCGACTGAGATAAACGCTCCGCGAGGATGCACAGTGATTCTGTAAAGAATATGTCAGTTTATGCTGACCAGAATCACGCGCCAAGTCTCGCGGCTGCTCGACTTGAATTAATAACAATAGACGAACTTATAAAACAGGCTAGTATAAAAATGCTTTGTAGTTGCATTTTTATACTAGCCTGTTTTGTAAGTTCTTTTTTGATACAGTGAAGAAAAAAACAAGTGACTCTCAGCAACTATTTTTTTCATCTATATTTAATACAATGAAAGTAGAAATAAAAAGTAGAAATAATAAGGTGTTTTAATCTAAAGGAGGTTTGATGTTTATGAAAAAAATGATGAAAGTCCTGTGGAAGAAAGGTTTCCTTTCTTTTGTTCTCGCTGTTTCCTTTCTGGCTGGTGCTATCGCACCAGGAGACTATGCACGAGCGGCGGCACCGGCTGCTATTCCTGCCACGTTATCCTTAAAAGAAGCAACCGGTGTATGCAGTGGAAGTGCGACAGCATTTAATGTAAACAGCACTTCTTTTGAGTCAAGTAAATTAAAGTTCTACAGAGAAATGCTTGATGGTGTTCATGAAAAAAATAATGCATCAACAAAACAGAATGCGCCGAAGGCAACGGCAACGGAGGATTGGTTTTCTGTTGCATATATGCTTCATCAAAAACGAGGAAAACAGTCGTCAACCAGTAATTACAACTCTCGAATGGAAGCAATGCGGTATGTTACAATTGCAGAATACAATAATACCAATAAGATATCCAATAATGAGTATAAAAATGGTTATAACTGGTACATTCATCGCAGTGGTCTAAATTACAGCAGTTCTTTAAGCAGTGCCAATACAGATATACGTAAAAAGCTGTATGACTATTATCTAGCACAACATACTAGTAGCAGTAATAAAAAAGGCTGGAATTCAGGATCTCAAAGTGCCACGAATAGTTTTTCTGCTCTTACAGATACTACAAACCGTGATGTCTTCTGGTCTGTTTTAAGTTTAAATCGAACAGATGGTGACAAGAGAAGAAACGGTCATGGAAGTGCTCTGATTGCTGTTTTTTATGATTTTAAGATTAGTCCTGTGCTTCAGGAAGATAAAGGAACAACTTATATCAGGCAGAGAAATGACGGCAGTGACCGTAAAGATTCTTTTGTTTCAAGTATTACAAATAATTCACCGCAGAATGTTAATGCAGAATATACCGGCAGTACTGAAAATACGGTTTCACATACCAGTAATATTAATGGAAGTTCTTCCTATACAATGGGACATTCTGTAACAGTCGGCACAAATGTTAATTTTGGAGCATTCGCAAGTGGTTCAATTGATTATACATTTGATTATTCTAATACAGTGGAAAAAGGATGGTCAAAGGAAGAGTCCGTAAGCAAAACAGAGCGGAAAGAAGATAAATCGTCAATTTCTCTCCCGGCATACAGTGCGATTATGATGAAGAGGACGACTTCTGACAGTGAGGAAGTTACAACGTATAATTGCCCTGTACTCCTTACTTATAAAGTTATGTTATTAGAACATATATTAAATGCCAGTAATGATGAAGCTGGTGCAGATACGGCAACATTAGGTGCTTTTGGAAGTGACAGTATCAGTGCACGTGAAGATTTAAAAGTATATCTTACCGATAATATAAATATTAAAGATACTAACCGTAATATTACGTGGAGTGAACTGCAATCAAATTCTGATACTAAAAATGCATTTCAGTATGCAAAATCCAATACGGCATTGTATATTCCAATGTCTTCTGCAGGAGCTACATATAGTGTAAATTTAAAGACGATCAATATCACATATGATGGACTGATTTCAACGCAGCCATTGTCAAAAATTGAAACGACAGCATCGGATTTGAATCTTCTGACTGGTAATTCTCTTACCATATCCAATATTAGAGTCAAAGGAATTAATAAAGCAGGTACGGATTATATTGGATTTAATCAGGACAGGGGACACTGGATCATAACTTCTGCAGATGGAAAAGAAGATGTTTCAGGGAACATAGCGAGTTTGAGCCAAAGCCGTTCTGGAAAAGTAACATTGAATGCACATAATCCGGGAACAGTCTACCTGGAATATGTGATTGATGAGAATTGTTATGCGACAGCATCTGCGCCGATGGCATATATGACAAATCGACAACTTGCTTCTACAGCAATTCTTAAAGTTACGATAGCAGCGAAAAAAACAGCAGTTCCGACACCGGAAGCAACAAAACTCGGCTCTGTAAAAGCAGCAAAAAGATCGATTGCTTTGACATGGAAGAAAATAACTTCCAAAGTGCAGAAAAAGAGAATCAAAGGTTATCAGATTCAGTATAGTACAAAGAGAAGCTTTAAAAAAGCAAAAACAAAAAATGTGAATGGATACAAAAAAACTCGTGTTACATTAAAAAAATTAAAAGCAAAGAAGAAATATTATATACGTGTCCGCACAATTTTAAAGGTAAATGGTAAGACATATTATTCTAAATGGTCAAAGATAAAATCTGTGAAAACAAAGTAATGTGCAGCTGTGCAATTGCCAATTATAAACTTTCCCATCCCTTTAAATCCTCACCGTTCTAATTTTGTTGGAAAGGTGGGGATAGCATCAAGTTGACAGGATTCCGAAGCTTGTTTATAATAAATTCGTTAAGAATAATTTGTTGAGAGTAATTGAAAAATAATACTATTTATTTTGGAAGGGATTGAAAAGTTTTTATGGGAAAGATACAGATCATTACGGATTCTGCAAGTGATATCTCAAAGGAAGCAGAACAGAAATATAATTTAGATGTGATCTCCTATTCTGTTGTGATAGGAGATCAGACATATACAAGTCGTGTAGATTTTGATAATGAAGGATGTTATAAGCTGATGGAGGAGAATGATGGAATTCCAATGACTTCTCAGATTACAGCCTTTCAGTTTATGGATTTATATTATGAGTATTATCAGAAGGGATGCACAGAACTTGTATTAATTTTGATTAATGGAAAAGGATCAGCCACATACAATAACTCATTGATGGCAGTGGATATGCTGATTGAAGAACATCCGGAATGTGAAGGTAAGATGCATATTTACAGCCATGATGGTGGAAGTTATAGCGCCGGATATGGTGAACTTGCAGTTATGGCAGGAAAGATGGCACAGGAAGGAAGCTCTGTCGAAGAAATTAATGCGTATCTTGAGGAAAAGATTGCTCACAGACGCATTTATTTTGGAATTTATAATCTGAAATATGCAGGAAAGTCCGGACGTATTCCGAGTGCAGCGGCATTTATCGGAGATAAGATTGGAATTAAGCCGATTATGAAGATTTGGGATCATGAGATTACAACTGCCGGAAAGTGTCGGGGAGAGAAGAAAGTTGTATCTAAAATCTGCGATATGGCAATTGCAGACATGGAACCGGGTTCTGCATATCAGATCGAATACGGGGATGATGATAAGATTAAGGAAGAGATGGCGCAGAAGATGACAGAGAAGCTTGGCTATGGTCCAAGTAGCTATTATCAGATTGGAGCAGAAATAGCAGCGAATGCAGGACCTCGTGTTGTGGGTGTTGCATTTGATGCAAAGGAGTAAGATTTTACTGGCAGGCAGAGTTCGTCGAGAGGTTACATTTTATGGAAAAGGGATTACAAAAAGAAAGGAAGCTGAGAATATCTATTCTCGGAGATTCTATCAGTACATTCGCTGGCTATACACCAAAAGACAGTGTTTTCTATGATTCTTATGTGCAGTGGGAGACAGGAGTTAAAACAGTAGAAGATACATGGTGGATGCAGGTGATTCGTGCATTTGATGCAGAGCTTGGCATTAATAATTCGGTGGCAGGCAGTATGGTATCGGGTAATTTATCTACATCTGCTATGGCAGAAGAAAGAATTCAGGCTTTAGGAGAGAATGGATTACCGGACCTCATTCTTGTGAGTGCAGGTTGTAATGACTGGGGATTTTGCGTATTGCCGGAAGAATTTGAATCGGCATACCAGACAATGCTTTGCAGATTGAAAAACACATATCCATATGCACAGATATGGTGCTGCACCCTTCCGGAGGGAAAAGAGCCGGAAGGAGAAGTGTTCTTTAATATCGATGGAACGATATCAAAAAGAATTTATTCTGATATTATACGAGACTGTGTACAGAAGGCAGAAGTGCATCTGGCGGATCTAGAAAAGTATCAGAAAGAATATGAAACAGTAGATGGAGTACATCCAAATAAAGAAGGAATGAAAATGCTCGCCGGATTATGGATGAAAGAATTGGCACTTTAATTTATCTCAGTCGAGAAGACTCCCACCTCTTTCAGGTGGTGAGTGACAGCTGCTCGACTTAAATGGAAGAGGAGAGCTTGCTGATTTTAAATGCAATAAACGAGAATTGATTTGAAGGTATAATGAATCATTCTTTCTTTTTTATTCGTTTTGTTTCTCTGTTATTATATGAAAAGAGCTGGAAAGATATGGATGAATAAATAAGAAGAATACATTTTTTTGTGCAAAATCATGAAATGATGGGAACATCATAAATTTTTTAGATTTATTTCTGTGATTTCATAGAAAATTGAAAAATGATGTGTTATAATAGCTTCAAAATTTATAAGAACATGAAATGAAGTTTTTTATAATATTTATTTCATATTTAGATTTATTTCATATTTAAGAAGGGAAGTTTTCGCGATGGAAAAGAAAGATATTAACTGGGGCGAGCTGGGCTTTAGCTATCAGCAGACAGAGAAAAGATTTGTAGCTAATTTTAAGGATGGTGCATGGGATGAAGGTGCCCTTACAGAAGATGCTACAATTACTCTGAACGAGTGTGCCGGTGTATTTCAGTATGCACAGACATGTTTTGAAGGTTTAAAGGCATATACGACAGAGAGCGGAGATATCGTTTGTTTTCGTCCTGACTTAAACGCAGCCCGTATGGCAGATTCCTGTAGAAGACTGGAGATGCCGGTATTCCCTGAAGAAAAATTTGTTGAAGCTGTTGTAGAAACAGTAAAAGCGAATGCAGCATATGTAGCACCTTACGGTTCAGGAGCTACTTTATATATTCGTCCATATATGTTTGGTTCTAATCCGGTTATTGGTGTAAAACCAGCGGATGAGTATCAGTTCCGTATTTTTGTTACTCCAGTAGGACCATACTTTAAAGGTGGAGCAAAGCCTATTACAATCAGAGTTTCAGATTTTGATCGTGCAGCTCCTCATGGAACAGGACATATCAAAGCAGGACTGAATTATGCGATGAGTTTACATGCAATCGTAGACGCACATAATCAGGGATATGATGAGAATATGTATCTTGATCCAGCCACAAGAACAAAGGTTGAGGAGACTGGTGGAGCGAACTTTATTTTCATTACAAAGGACGGTAAGCTTGTAACACCGAAGTCAGACAGTATTCTTCCATCTATTACCCGTCGTTCTCTGATGTATATCGCAGAACATTATCTTGGAATGGAAGTAGAACACAGAGAAGTTCTGTTTGATGAGGTAAAAGATTTTGCAGAGTGTGGTCTTTGCGGAACAGCAGCAGTAATTTCTCCAGTTGGAAAAATTGTTGATCATGGAAAAGAAATCTGTTTCCCAAGCGGAATGGATGATATGGGACCTGTAATCAAGAAGTTATATGATACGCTTACAGGAATCCAGATGGGACATATTGAAGCACCAGAAGGATGGATCAAGACAATCTGTAAACATGGCGAATGTTAATATTCTAAAATAAATAAAATGGTTCTATAGTTATATATAAGAGACATATTTATACAGGAGAAAGAGATGAGAAGACATTTCTTTCTCCTGTTTTTTGCTTTACAGGAAAGAAATTCCTGGGAAATGTGTCGAGGCACATTCGTTATCCTTTTTTTCAAATAATTAGAATTATGGAAATCCTATTTGCAAAATGCATAAGTAATTGCTGAAAAAACTACTATTTTATGATATAATGAACAAGAAAATTGTGAATTTTGAAACGGGAGGAGTCTGTTATGCCAGATACCAGATTTATTACAGAATTTGACCAGTACTTATTTGGTCAGGGGACACATTATGATTTATATAATAAACTTGGAGCACATCCTATGACAGTTGATGGTGAAGAGGGAGTATATTTTGCTGTATGGGCACCGAATGCGGAAGCAGTTTCCCTGGTTGGTAATTTTAATGAATGGGATGAGAATGCTACACCGATGGAACGTTTAGAGCCATTGGGAATTTATGAAATCTTTCTTCCTGAAATGAAGATTGGAGATATTTATAAATATTGTGTTACAACAAAGGCAGGCTATACGATACTAAAGGCAGACCCTTATGGATTTCAGGCAGAACTCCGTCCGAATAATGCATCTGTTATTGCTGATATTTCCGATTTTAAATGGCAGGATAGCCGGTGGATGAAGAAGAGAGAGAAGTTCGATGATAAGAAAGATCCTATGTTTGTATACGAAGTACATCCGGGTTCCTGGAAAAAGCATGAACAAACAGAAGAAGATGTAGATGGATTTTATAATTATAGAGAGATGGCTCATGAGCTGGCAAAATACGTGAAAGATATGGGATATACTCATGTAGAGTTAATGGGTATTGCCGAGCATCCATTTGATGGTTCCTGGGGATATCAGGTGACGAATTACTTTGCGCCAACTTCACGACATGGTTCTCCGGAAGATTTTCAGTATTTCATCAATTATCTTCACCAACAGAATATTGGTGTTATTCTTGACTGGGTACCGGCACATTTCCCAAGAGATGCTTTCGGCTTAGCTGAATTTGATGGAACCTGTCTTTATGAATATGCTGACCCAAGAAAGGGTGAACATCCAGACTGGGGAACGAAAGTATTTGATTATGGGAAGACAGAAGTCCGGAATTTCCTCATTTGTAATGCCCTGTTTTGGTTGGAAAAGTATCATGTAGACGGACTTCGTGTAGATGCAGTTGCCTCTATGCTTTATCTAGACTATGGACGAGAAGATGGTCAGTGGGTTCCTAATATTTATGGTGGAAATGAAAATCTTGAAGCAATCGAATTCTTTAAACATCTGAATACGATCGTAAAGAAGAGAAATCCTGGAATCGTTATGATTGCAGAAGAATCTACCGCATGGCCAAAAGTAACGGATAAGGCAGAGTATGGAGGCTTGGATTTCAGCCTTAAGTGGAATATGGGTTGGATGCATGACTTCTTAGAGTATATGAAACTTGATCCATATTTTAGAAAATATAATCATACTAAGATGAATTTTGCCATGGTTTATGCATATTCAGAGAACTATATGCTTGTTCTTTCTCATGATGAAGTTGTTCATTTAAAGTGTTCTATGATAGAAAAAATGCCAGGAAGCTACGAAGAGAAATTTAAAAATCTTATGGCGGGCTATGCATTCATGACAGGACATCCAGGTAAGAAACTTCTTTTCATGGGACAGGACTTCGGACAGCATCGAGAATGGAGTGAAGAGAGGGAACTTGATTGGTTCCTTTTAGAGAAAGAGCCGAATCATCAGCTTCAGTTATTTGTAAAAGAATTACTTCACCTATATAAAAGTAATAAATGTCTTTATGAATATGATTGCTGGCCGGAAGGCTTCGAATGGATCAATGCGGATGATGGTGACAGAAGTATTTTCTCCTTTGTAAGACATTCTGCAAGTGGAAAGAATAACATGCTTTTTGTTATTAACTTTACACCGGTAGAACGTCCGGATTACCGGGTAGGAACAACCTGCCGCAGAAAACATACTCTTGTACTGAACAGTGATGATAAGAAGTTTGGCGGAGCAGGAAAGAGACGACCGAAAGAATATAAGCCAGTGAAAAAAGAATGCGATGGAAGAAAGTATTCTATTCAATATAAGCTACCAGCATATGGAGTGGCGGTATTTAAATTCTAATTTATCAATTCTGGAGTTCGTCTGTGTATGGATTTGCTGAAAAATATTCTTAAGAATTATTGACCAGAATTGACTATGATACATTAATAAAGTATAATCAGAATCACGGGAGCAGCGTTAGCTGCAGAGTAATTCGTGACATCATATAGCATATCATGATATAGGGTCCCAAAGTCACACGCCTTATCGTGCTTGCACGAAAAGGCGTGTGACTTTGGGACCCACGAAACATGAGGAAGAAGAAAAAGAGGACAATAGGATATTATGGATAAAATAGCAGTTCTTATACCTTGTTATAATGAGAGCAAAACAATTGAAAAAGTAATTAAGGATTTTAAAGCAGTATTACCGGATGCAACAATTTACGTGTATGATAATAATTCTACAGATGGTACGGATGAGATCGCACGTCAGAATGGGGCTGTGGTACGTTATGAGTATCAACAGGGCAAAGGAAATGTAATTCGTCGTATGTTCCGGGATATTGATGCGGAATGTTATATTATGACAGATGGAGATGATACATATCCAGCAGTGAATGCACCAGAGATGGTAGACAAGGTCTTAAACCGAAATGTAGATATGGTAGTTGGTGATAGATTATCCTCAACTTATTTTCAGGAGAATAAACGACCATTTCATAACTTTGGTAATTCATTAGTAAGAAGCTCCATCAATCATCTGTTCCACACAGATATTAAAGATATCATGACCGGATATCGTGCCTTCAGTTATGAATTTGTAAAGACATTCCCTGTAATCTCAAGAGGATTTGAAATTGAAACGGAAATGAGTATTCATGCCGCAGATAAGAATATGTTTGTAGAGAATGTAATTGTTGATTACAAAGACAGACCAGAAGGAAGCGAGAGCAAGTTAAATACTTATTCAGATGGAATAAAAGTACTTCGAACAATTGCACGATTATTCCGCACATATCAGCCAATGAAATATTTCGGGTTGATTTCAGCGGTATTAGCAGTATTGGGTGGTGGATTTTCAGTACCAGTTTTTAAAGAATATTTTGCAACAGGTTTAGTAAAACGTTTCCCTACCCTGATCGTATGTTGTTTTGTTATTCTTACAGCAATTCTATCCCTGTTTTCTGGAGCAATTTTAAAAACAATTACCTGGAAGAACAGACAGGATTTTGAGATGATACGTCATTATGCAAGAAACCGCAAAAAAGAATTAGAAGAATAAATCTGATTTGTAGATTTAATATAGACGAAAAAAGAAAAAATACCATATCCCATCTGCTCTGTAGTCGCTGTATTTAA
>ERZ773260.2049-NODE-2049-length-23799-cov-9.772406_pt1 | contig 23799 bp, 20 predicted proteins | sample MGYA00511387_ERZ773260 | MGnify/ENA primary metagenome ERZ773260 (study PRJEB29015, sample SAMEA2737745) | human gut metagenome | biome: human gut; feature: human-associated habitat; material: faeces | place: China | collected 2012 ... | reverse complement strand
GGAGTCAGCGCGAAGCGACTGAGGGAGTCAGCGCGAAGCGACTGAGGGAGTCAGCGCGAAGCGACTGAAGGAGTCAGCGCGAAGCGACTGAAGGAGTCGGCGCGAAACGACTAAAGGAATTCAATAAAAAGGAGAATACAATTATGCGTGACACCATTCTTGAAATCCTCGAAGACATCGGCGAGGACGTTGACTTTGACACCTGCGAAACCCTGATCGACGACGGCATCCTCTCCTCGCTGGATATCATCCAGCTCATCGGCGCGCTGAACGACGAATTCGACATCTCCATCCCGGCGACTGAGATCATCCCGGAGAACTTCAACAGCGTAAACGCGATGGCCGCGATGGTCGCGCGCCTGTCCGAGGAGTGATGGACATGAAGCAGGAAGTCGCTTCCTTTCTTGATTACGTCGCCCATTCCCCGACGGTGTTTCAGGCGACGCAGCAGGCCTGCGACATGCTGGACGCGGCGGGCTTCACCCGTTTGAGCGAGCACGAGGCTTGGGAGATTCTCCCCGGCGGGCGCTATTATGTCACGCGCAACCGCTCGGCGCTCGTCGCTTTCGCCGTGCCGAAAAACGGCTTTACCCACTGCCAGATCGTCGCCAGCCACGGCGATTCCCCGACCTTCAAGCTCAAGGCGCATGCCGAGGGCGAGGCGGCGGGCGCGTACATCCGGCTGGATGTGGAGCCCTACGGCGGGATGATTATGTCCACGTGGTTTGACCGGCCGCTCTCCATCGCCGGGCGCGCGCTCGTGCGGGAGGACGGCAGGCTGGTCACCCGGCTGATCGACCTTGACCGCGACGCGGCGCTGATTCCGAACATGCCGATCCACTTCAACCGCGACATCAACAGCGGCTACAGCTACAACCCGCAGACGGACATGCTCCCGCTCTTCGGCGGCAAGGACGCGAAGGGCGCGCTGGCCGCCGAAATCGCCGCGAAGGCCGGCGCAAAGGAAGAGGACGTCGTGGCCTGCGACCTGTTCCTCTACAACCGCACCCCCGCGAGCGTCTGGGGCGCGAACGAGGAATTCCTCTCCTGCCCGCGCATCGACGATCTGGAGTGCGCGTATACCTCCCTCGCCGCGTTCATCGCCGCCCCGGCGGAAGGCCATGTGAATGTCTGCGCGGTGTTTGACAACGAGGAGGTCGGCAGTCTCTCCAAGCAGGGCGCGGATTCCACGCTGCTGGGCGACGTGCTGACGCGCGCGCTCTGCGCCCTCGGCCTGTCGGATGCGCAGATTCGCGCGGCGCTGGCCGCCAGCTTCATGGTTTCGGCGGATAACGCGCACGCCGTCCACCCCAACCACCCGGAGAAATACGACGACCTGAACCGCACGGTTATGAACGGCGGCGTGGTCATCAAGCACAACGCCAACCAGAAATACACCACCGACGCGGTTTCCGATGCGATTTTTTCGGAAATCTGCGCCAAGGCGGGCGTGCCGGTTCAGCACTTCGCCAACCGCTCGGATATTCCCGGCGGCTCGACGCTCGGCAACCTCTCCAACGCGCACGTATCCATGAACACCGTGGATATCGGCTTGGCTCAGCTTGCGATGCATGCCAGCTATGAAACGGCGGGCTGCGCCGATGTGGATTACATGATCCGCGCGCTCCGCCAGTTCTACAAGACGGACATCATCACCTCGGCCGACGGCGAATATCAGCTCGTCTGATCCTTCTCCTCCCGGCAGCGGCGCTCCATCTCCTCCGCATGCGCGGAGATGCGGCACAGCGCGACGGCCAGAAGGACGATTGCGGCAAACCCCAGACAGAGGACAAAAGCAAGCAGCATATTTTCACCCCCGCTTCATTCTATCCAATCGCGCGCCGCCTTATTTCCGGGCGGCGCGTTTTTATCTTGACAGCTCCTTTGATCTTTTTTTCCATTTTTGACATATTCGATTTTAAAAAATTCAATTTTAAGCACTTACCTTCTTGATTTTTCCATTTCGTGCATGTATAATGTGTTCATCTTTGCATAACGCAACAAGGAGGCGCCGCAATGGACCGCGATGAACTGGAAAAACGAAATGTAGGGGAAAACCTCGATGCCCTGATGAATCTCGATCCGCGGGGCTACGGCGTCTGCCGCATCCTCTACGCCGGGAGCCGCAAGGCGACGGGCGAACCGCTGACCATGCACGCCGCGCAGACGCTCGTGGACGCGGTTAAGCCCGGCGATCTGGTCTATATCCTGACGGGCTTTGTGCTCCTGCCGCATAGGGTGCCGGAGATGGACGGCATGGTTTCCTCCATGCTGCTCGCCCGCGCGCTCGTGCTGGCCTTCGGCGCAAAGCCGATCATCGTCTGCCCGGAAGACAGCGTTCAGGCCGTCAAAAACTGCGCCTCCGTCGTCGGGCTGCACATCTATGAGGATATCGCCGACGTGCTCGAGCTGCCCATGAGCATGGGCGTTCAGCGCTTCACCAAGGATGCCAACCGCGCCGGAGACGAGGCCGACGCGCTGCTCGCGCAGGGCATGCCCGCCGCCGTCATCTCCATCGAAGCGCCGGGGGCAAACGACGTCGGCGTTTACCACAACGCGGGCGGGCTGGACGTCTCCACGCTGGAAGCCAAGAGCGACGTGCTCTGGGAGAAGCTGCGCGCGCTGGGCGTGCCGAGCGTGGCCATCGGCGACCTCGGCAACGAAATCGGCATGGGCAAAATCGCCGATCACATCCGCTCCTTCGTGCCCTTCACCGCGCACGGCGAGTGTAGCTGCGGCTGCAAGGGCGGTATTCTGGCCGCGTCCACGACGGACAGCATCATCACCGCGACCTGCTCCGACTGGGGCTGCTACGGCCTGATGGCCGCGCTGGCGTACCTGCTGCGCAACATCGACATTCTGCACACCGAGGAGATGGAGGCCGAGGTCATGCGCACCGCCGCCCGCAGCGGCATGATCGATATGACCGGCTCGCTGCTGCCCGGCATCGACGGCTTCAACCTGAAGATGAACGTCTCCATCCTCAGCCTGATGCGTCAGTGCACCGATTACGCGCTCCGCTATTCGCACAATTCCGACCGCTGGTTCGGGCCGGTTTTGGCCAAGCACTTTTTTGAGTAAGGATGTGATATGATGGAACTGCGCCCCGTCGGCGTCGGCGGCGTTCTGGCCGTGCTCGGCAACGCCATCCGTTCGGAAACCGGCGCTCAGGTTGCCGCGCTCAGGGAAGCGGTTGAGCACGCGCACATCTGCGGTCTGGAGGAAACCGTCCCCGCCTACGCCTCGCTGCTCGTCAAATACGATCCGTTTCTGACCGATTACAACGCGCTCTGCGGCACGCTGCGCGCGCTGGAGCGGCAGATTTCCGCCTCGGCGGTAACAGAAGGCAAAATCGTCGAAATTCCCGTCTGCTACGGCGGGGCTTACGGCGAGGATCTGCCCTTCGTCGCCCGGCACGCGGGCATGACCGAGCGGGAGGTCGTCGCCCTGCACAGCGGCCAGCCCTATCGCATCTATATGCTTGGCTTTCTGCCGGGCTTTCCGTATCTGGGCGGGCTGGACGAGCGGCTGCATACCCCGCGCCTTTCCACCCCGCGCACGCGCATCCCGGCGGGCAGTGTGGGCATCGGCGGCAAGCAGACCGGCGTTTATCCGATGGAATCCCCCGGCGGCTGGCAGCTCATCGGCCGAACCCCGCTGACGCTCTTCGCCCCCGGCGAGCCGCTGCCCTATGCAGCGGGCGACCGCATCCGCTTCGTCCCCATCGACGAAGGCGAGTTTGAACGCATCCAGAAACGCGAGGAGGCGAAACGCCATGGCGCTTAACATCGTTTCGCCCGGGCCGCTGACCACCGTTCAGGACTTTGGCCGCCACGGCCATCAGGCGGAGGGCTATCCCGAGTGCGGCGCATGCGATAAATACGCGTTGGCGCTGGCAAATCTGCTCTGCGGCAACGGCGACTGTCCGCATGTCGCGGGACTTGAGTATACGCTTTGCGGGCCGACCGTCCGCGCGGCAGATTATACGCTCGTCGCACTGACCGGCGGCACGGTTTTGCCGACCGTCAACGGGAAGCGCGTTCCCATGTTCGAGCCGCTGCTGCTCGCCCCCGGCGACACGCTGGAAATCGGCATGCTCTCTTCCGGGCTGCGTGGCTATCTGGCCGTGTTCGGCGGGTTTGACATCCGCCCCGTCCTCGGCAGCCGCTCGACCGATCTCAAATGCCATATCGGCGGGTTGAGCGGCCGCGCGCTCAAGGCGGGCGACGTTCTGCCCGTTCTGCGCGCGTTTGAACTGCCGCAGGAGCGGTATAAGCCGCTGAAAAAGCGTCTGGAGGCCGTCGTGCTGGAAGATTGGGCGCTGGCCACGCTGAGCCCGCACGGCTTCATCGGCGCGCAGAAATTCCCGCTGCTTCGCGTCGTGCTCGGCCCGCAGGACGACGCCTTCACCGAAAAGGGTCTTTTTGATTTCAAATCCGCGCTCTACACCGTCACGCAGGATTCCAACCGCATGGCCGCCAAGCTCAGCGGCGCGCCGATCGAGGCCAAGGCGGGCGTGGACATCCTCTCGGACGGCATTGTCGAGGGTTCGGTTCAGGTTTCCGCCAACGGCCAGCCGATTGTGATGCTCGCCGACCACCAGAGCACCGGCGGCTATGCCAAAATCGCGACGGTGATCCCCTGCGACATCCCGGCGCTGGCGCAGGTTCGCCCCGGCCAGCTCGTCGGCTTCCGCGTCGTGAGCGTGGAAGAGGGCGCGGAGGCCTGCCGGAAGGAAAAAGAAAAATGGACGTATCTCAAGGAGGCGATCGACCATGACTGATTACGCATCCGCCCGCCCGAAGGACGTGCGCGCCCTCATCCGGGCGGGGCAGATCACCTCGCCGACCACGGGCATGTGCGACGGCTACGCGCAGGGCAACCTCGTCGTTCTCCCCAAGGAACTGGCGTGGGATTTTCTGCTGTTCTGCCAGCGCAACCCGAAATCCTGCCCGCTGCTCGAGGTGGCGGACGCGGGCAGTCGCACCTTCCCCGTCTTCGGCGAGGGCAGCGACATCGCGCGCGATATTCCGAAATACCGCGTCTATGAAGACGGCGTGATGACGGGCGAGTATACCGACGTATCGCGGTTTTTTGACGATCCGAGCCGTCAGCTCGTCAGCTTCCTAATCGGGTGCAGCTTTTCGTTTGAGAGCGCGCTGCTCGAAGCGGGCATTCCCGTCCGCCAGATTGAGGAGGGTGTGAATGTGCCGATGTATAACACGAACATCCCCTGCGCGCCCGCAGGCGTGTTCTCCGGCAACATGGTCGTCAGCATGCGCCCGATTCCGCATGCGCTCGTGCCCGCCGCCGTCGCCATCACGGCGCAGATGCCACGCGTCCACGGTATGCCGGTTCAAATCGGTTTTCCGGAGGCCATCGGTATTCGCGATCTCGCGCATCCGGATTACGGCGACGCGGTGACCATCCGTGAGGGCGAAGTTCCGGTCTTTTGGCCCTGCGGCGTGACCCCGCAGGCCGTCGTCATGCACTCCAAACCGCCGTTCGTCATCACCCACGCGCCGGGGCACATGTTCATCACGGACATCAAAAACGCCGTCTTGAAGCTGTAAGGAGGAATCCCCATGATTTCTGTCGATTTAAACTGCGACCTTGGCGAGAGCTTCGGCGCGTATACCATCGGGATGGACGAAGCCGTGATCCCGCTGATTACGTCCGCAAACGTCGCCTGCGGCTATCACGCGGGCGATCCGCTCGTGATGGCGAAGACCGTCGCGCGCTGCCGTGAGGCGGGCGTGCATGTCGGCGCGCACCCCGGCTTCCCCGATTTGATGGGCTTTGGCCGCCGCAGCATGAACGTCTCTCCGGCCGAGGCGAAGGCTTATATTCAGTATCAGCTCGGCGCGCTGACCGCCTTCTGCCGCGCCGCCGGCGTGCCGCTTCGCCACGTCAAGCCGCACGGCGCGCTCTACAACATGGCGGCCAAGGATGAAAGGCTGGCGCGCGCCGTCGTCGAGGGCATCTGCGAGGTGGATGACCGCCTCATCCTTCTCGCGCTCAGCGGAAGCGAAATGCTGCTTGCCGCCGAAAAGGCCGGTCTGCGCGCCGCCAGCGAGGTCTTTGCCGACCGCGGCTATCAGCCCGACGGCACGCTCGTCCCCCGCAGCCAGCCCGGCGCGATGATTACCGATGAAACGCTGGCCATCGAGCGCGTCGTGCGCATGGTCACCGAAGGCGTCGTCACCGCCGTCGATGGCACGGATATCCCCCTCCGCGCGGATTCCATCTGCGTCCATGGCGACGGCGAAAAGGCGCTGCTCTTCGTCCGAAGGATTCGCGCCGCGCTGGAAGCAAAGGGCGTCGCGCTGAGGGCGCTGTAACAATCGCATAAACGCACGCACCCCCGCAGCCGGTTTTTTTCCGTTTCTGCGGGGGTGCGTGATTATTTTTTATGCGCCTATTCTTTTATGCGCCGCTTTACAAACGCCTTTCCGTCAAACGCCCAAATTTCCTCAAATCCGCAGCGCGCCTCCCTTCTCTCTCCCCTTCAAGGGGGAAGCGCCCTGCCGCGACCCAAACGCGGTCAATACCACATCCAGTTCTTAAACCAGTTCATCCGCGCCAGCCACTCGCGGGAGACCTCCAGCCCCGACGCATAGGGATAAAACGCGATGAACAGCGCCACGGCGGCCACGACGAGCACGGCCGTCAGCGCATGGCTGAGCGCCTTGTTTCGGCGCTCCAGATAGCGCAGCCCCTGCGCCGTCGCCAAAATGATGAACGGCACGCTGGCAAAGTAGTGATAGATGAACGTCAGACGGCTGACCAGCACCCACGGCAGATACGCCGACAGGAAGCCCACCGCGATGATCGGCAGCGCGCGGTCGTATTCGTCGTCGCGCCCGCGTGTAACGCGCAGCATCGGCAGCGCGTTGCGATAGACGCTGTACCCCAGCACGAAGAGGATGGCGACAAGCCCCGTCCACCATACGGCCGGATTGCCGAACGCCATGATCGTGCTCGCCTTGCCCATCGCCGGGAACGCCGCGCTGTAATACCACATCGGCTTGACGATCAGCGGCCATTCATACCACGGCGAGGAGAAATAATGCGTCGCGACGAGGTTCTTGTGGTATTCGAACATCGTCACCTGCGCGTTCCAGATGCGCTCAAGCGTCTTGAGGTTCAGCTTCACCTCGCCGTAAGCGCTCAGATACGGAATATAGCTCAGGCAGTAAATCACAATCGGCACGATCACGAAAAACACCACGCAGGCCGCGAGCGTCGCCGCGCCTTTTTGGACAAAGCCGTCCGCCGCGCGCGCGAACGCCGGGTCTTCGTCCCGATGGCGCTTGGCGTAGACGCTCTGCTTATACAGCGTGATGAACCGCGAGAAGAACAGCACCGCCAGCCCGACCGCGCCGTAACAGCCGATCCACTTGCTGGCAATCGCCAGCCCCATGAACACGCCGGAAGCGAACAGCGGCACGAGCGTCCTCCACAATTTCTGGTGATAAAAGCTCATCTGCATCCAGCGTGCCATGAACAGGAACATCACCATCATAAACAGCACCGGGAAGGAATCAATCGTCGCGATGCGCGTCTGCGTGAAGTGCATGCAGTCCGCCGTCAGCAGCAGCGCGCTGAGCGCCGCCCACCGCGTCCGCTTGATGAGCTGCATCGCCAGCAGGTAGATCGCCGGAATCATCAGGATGCCCGTCATCGTGCCCGCAAAGCGCCACGCGAACGGCGTCATGCCCATCAGGTCGATGCACCAGCTCATAAACACCTTGCCCAGCGGCGGGTGCGTCGTCTCGTAGGTGTGCAGGCTGTGCGCGTGCTCGTAGCCCGTGCGCGCGTGATAAATTTCGTCAAAGTACATGCTGTTTTCATAGGTCGGCTTCTCCGGCACGGTGTCCTGTTCGTCGATCAGCACATTCGGATCGGCCGCGCGCCCTTCGACCGCGCCTCTCGCCGCGATGGCCTGCACGGGGATCACCCGCCCGTTTCCATCGACCGCCGCAACCTCCCAGAGCGCCGAGCCCGCGCCGTCAAACGTTAGGCGGACATAGCGCCCGTTGAGCGCAATCATTCCGCCGGAAGCGCCCGCCACCACGCCGTCCGCGTCATAGGTCGGCTCGCGAAGCGCCAGCCATTTGAAGCACTCGCCCCGGTCAAAGAACGCGCCGGTTTCCGCGCCGTAGCTTTCCCCGTCCACAGAGGTCGCGACGGTGAACTGCGTATCGGAAATCCCCCCGTAATAATACAGGTGGAAATCCTCCTGGTTTTCACCGAGGTCGAGCACCACCGTTTCGCCCGCCGCCGTGGAGACATAGCCTGTCTGCGGCGCTTTCGTCGCACCCAGATGCCAGAACGCCGCGACGCTGTATGCCAGCGTCAGCGCGCCCATGATGGCGAAGTCGCGCCCGCGCAGGTGCATGCGGTAATCCCGCGGATGCAGCAGCTCGTCGCGCTCGCGCTTTTCGGCCGCGCAGGTCGGCGCTCCGCCGCCCGCGTCCGCCGTCTTTTCCGGCTCGACTCTGCGCTCCGGCAGGGTCATCGGCCGCGCCCCCATGAGAAGGCAAACCGCCGTATACGCCGTCAGCGCCGCGGCGCCGAGCTGCACCGCGCCGAGCGCATACCCCAGCCCCGTGTTCGGCGCAATCAGATAATCAAACGCCAGCACCACGCCGATGTTCACCGCCGAGGCCGCCGAGGCCAGCACGGCGGAGATCAGCAGCCGGATATCCCCCGTCTCCACAAACGCGAAAAAGAGCAGCGCCAGCGCGGGCAGGATATAGCGTTCGTGCATCTTCGTGCCCAGCGCAAAGACCAGCTGCATCGTCAGCGCGGCGGAGAGGAACAGGCGGCTCCTGCCCCTGCCCAAGACATAGACCGCCACGCCCGCCGCGAAGGAGAGCGCCATCAGCACAAGGCCGATCTGCCCGTAGGTGATCGAGCCGATGAGCGCGGTCGATTCATCCACCCAGTTGCCGCCCAGCAGGAACATCAGGTTGCCCGTCGAGAGCGTCGCGTGCGGATAGCCGGAGAGCGTCGCCGCGTATTTATCCACCAGCCACGTGAAGATGTTTTCGCCCCACGCAAAGGGCAGCACGACGATAAGCGTCGCCGCCACGCCGCCCAGCAGGCCGAAGCCGATGGCTTTTCCGCGGCGCTCGCCCAGACGCGCCTCTTTCATCAGCGCCGCCACGCCCAGCGGCGCAAGCAGCCCCGCCTGCGGCTTGGCCAGCACGGCCAGCGCGAAGATCGGGATGGCGATTGCCCACCGCCCCGCGCGCGCATACAGCAGCATCAGCACCAGCAGCAGCGCCAGCACGGAGTCAATCTGCCCCCAGCAGCTCGAGGTCACGACGAACGCCGGGTTCAGCGCCAGCAGCGCGGCCACGGCCAGCGCCGCGCCTTCGCCCAGCTTTTTTTCGGCCCATTTGAAGCAGACCGCCGCCAGCGCGAGATCGCAGGCAATCGGCACGAGCTTCATCAGCCCCTGAAACGCCATGCTCCCCGTGCCAAGCCCCAGCGCCCTGCCCAGCAGGCCGAGCAGCCACAGCACCAGCATATACGCAGGCGGATAATCGCAGAAATAGCCCGCTTCATAGAAATTTGCCGGACCGCCGTCGGCCATCTTGCCCGCCCACGCGCCAAAACAGCCCATATCCACGCCGTAGCCCTCGACGGTGAACGCCAGCAGCACGCGGATGACCAGCGCCGCCAGCAGCGAAACCGCCAGCCCCGCGCGCGCATTCAGCTTCTTCCCCGTCAGGCCGCGCACCAGCAGCGCCGCCAGCGCCATGTAGACGCAGGCCGCGCCGATCAGCAGCGGGATGCTCCTCTCCTTCGCCGTCTTGGGCGCGCCCGCGTCGGTCTTTTTGCTCGGCGCAGGCGTAGCCAGATCGAGTACCGTCTCGCCGACGGGCACGGTTTCCACCTGCTCAAGGCTCACGTCCGTGAACCACGCCTTGCCGGTGTTCTCCGCGCCGTAGCCGCCCAGCCGCGCCATGACCGTGATTTCCTTCTGCCCTTTTCCGGTTCGGCCATACAGGGTCAGCGTCTCCCACTGGCCGTTTGTGTCGTGCAGGTCGCGGCTCGTGCCGTAAACGCCGGAGAATGACACATTCGCGCCCTTCGTCCCCTCGCCGCAGCCCTCCGCCATTACCCGCGCGGTCAGCCTGTATGTCGCATTCTCGCGAACGGCAATCGTCTGCTCAAAACGCGCGTCGTTGGCCGCAGCGTTTTCCACCAGCGCGGCGGTCGTGCCGTCCTCCAGCCTCACCGCCTCCAGATACGAAGCGCCCGCGCTCGTCACCCACGCGCCGGTCTGCCAGTCGTCGGGCTCGCCGTCCGTCGTCAAAGCAAAATCGCCGTTGACAACCAGGTTGCCCGTCTGCGGCGCGTCGTCCTTCCCGCCTGAACCAAACAGCGCAAAGAAAACCGCCGCCGCGGCGAGCAGCGTAAGCAAAACGACAATCCAGATTTTCTGACGTTTTTTCATTTCAATCCTCCGGGAAAAATCAAAACATAGGCCCCTGATAGGGGAACGCGTCCTTGATATGCGTCAGCCTTGCGCCCCGGATTTCGATGACGTCAAAGCGAGCCTGCCGCTCCGTCAGCCCATTTTGAACCATGTAGCGCAGCGCGCCCCTGCATATTCTCTTTTGTTTGGCCGGCGTCACGGCCTCGCGCCCGTAGGATGCGCCGCTCGTCCGCATCTTGACCTCGACAAAGACGATCACCCGCCCATCCTGCGCAATCAGGTCGATTTCCGCGCCGGGGAACGCCGCGTTGCGCGCCAAAATCCGGCAGCCCTGCTCCACGAGATATTGCTCGGCGCGAACCTCGCCCAGCATTCCCAATCCGTCCGAATCCATCTTACACCTCGACAAAATGCCCGATGAACGAGCGGCGGTGAATCGGCGTCGGGCCGTACTGCCTGAGCGCGGCGATGTGCTCCGCCGTGCCGTAGCCCTTGTTTTTGGCCAGCCCATACTGCGGATACCGCGCGTCCAGCTCGCGCATGATGCGGTCTCGCGTCACCTTCGCCAAAATGGAAGCCGCCGCAATCGAGTAGCAGAGCGCGTCGCCGTGCACCAGCCCGCGCACCTCGCCCGGCACGTCCAGCCTGGTGATCGCGTCCACCAGAAACAAATCGCAGGGCGCATCCTTCGCCGCCATCGCCATCGCGTTCTTCGTCGCGTTCAGGATGTTCACCCGGTCGATCTCCTCCGGCGAGGCGAGAATCACCTTCGCATACACCGCCGTCTGCATGATTTGGTCATACAGCGCCTCGCGGCGCTTTTCCGTCAGCTTCTTGCTGTCGTCCACATACAGCAGCAGCGGCTCGGGCGGCATCACGACGCAGGCCGCCGCCACCGGGCCGCAGAGCGGGCCGCGCCCCGCCTCGTCTATGCCGGCAAAGGCGCGCCCCGTCGCCCAAATGGCCTTGTCCATCTGCGTGATTTCTTCCAAACGGGCGTTCCAGTCTTTTTTCATGCTATACGCTCCCTTGGGCTTCCGCCCAAACCCGAGGTTATCAAGCTAACATCACCGACATTTCAAGAATAACACTAAGTATTTGCGCCCGAAGGTTTCCAAAGGGCGATGCGCCAAACAGGCGCCGTAAACGCTCGGAAAGCCCTTTGGTGGGGCGATGGGGCAAAGCCCCATATTCCAAAATACCTAGACATTTGTTTCTTGAAATGTTCGTTTTAGCTTGTCTGTTCCTCTTTCTTCACTTCGCGCATCGGAGTCGTTTCTTTGGGCGCTTTGACCGGCGCTTTTTGCAGCGTGATGCGCCCCAGCTTGCCCGCGCGGAACTCATCCAGAATGACCGCCGCGCCGCGATCCGTGTCGCATACGCCGCCGGGAAGCAGCCACCCGCGGCAGCGGCAGGCCTCCTCGAGCAGCGGCACACCGCGCAGGGCGTTGTTTTTGAGCTTGAAGCGGGTCGTCAGCGCGTTGGCGTGATCCTCCATCAGCCGCTCCATCAGGCGGATCGCCAGCATCTGCTGATCCATGATGTTGTCGTTGATCGTGCCGACGAACGCCAGCGCGCGCGCGTCCTGCTGGTCGCTGAGGTTCGGCCAGAGCAGGCCGGGCGTATCCAGCAGCTCGAGGTACGGCGTGATGCGTACCCACTGGTTGCTGCGGGTCACGCCGGGGCGGTCGCCCGTTCGGGCGATGGACGCGCCGTTGATCCGGTTGGTGAACGTGGATTTGCCGACGTTCGGCACGCCGACGATCATCACCCGCACGGTCTTTTTAACGCCCTTCGCGGCCATTTTGGCCACCGCGTCGGCGCTGGCCTTTTCAATGCGCGCGATGATATCCTTTGCCTTGCCGCGAATGCTGTCAAAGCTCATGCAGTCGATCCCCTGCGCGCGGAAATACCCCAGCCACGCGCGGGTTTCGCGCTCATCGGCCAAATCGGCCTTGCCGAGCACGAGCAGATGGCGCTTGTTTTTGATCATATCGGCCAGATCCGGGTTTCGGCTGGCGCGGGGAATCCGCGCGTCGCAAAGCTCCACGACCACATCGACGCGGCTGAGCTGATCGGCCAGCGCGCGCTTGGCTCTGGCCATGTGGCCGGGATACCAGTTGATCTTCTTCTCGTCAGCGCGGAGCATCACATCTTCGTTCATTGCGTCCTCCTTCATGGGGCGCCGCCCCATACCCCGGCAGGGAACCCGTTCCCTGCACCCTTTCTTCGCTTCGCGCCTGCTCGATGTTTTTTGGCGCGTATATAGAATAGAAAAAGACCGTCGGACGCAACGCCCGGCGGTCTTAACAGCACAATTACTTCTCCTTAATCTTGGCGGCCTTGCCGGACAGATTACGCAGATAGTACAGCTTCGCACGACGGACTTTGCCGCGACGGAGCACCGTAATCTTATCAAGACGCGGGGAATGCAGCGGGAAGGTACGCTCCACGCCAATGCCGTAGGAAACACGGCGGAGGGTGAAGGTCTCACGGATGCTGCCGTTGCGCTTCGCGATGCAGATGCCCTCGAAGGCCTGCAGGCGCTCGCGATCGCCCTCAACAACCTTAACCATGACACGCAGGGTATCGCCCACGTTGAACTTGGGAAGGTCTTTCTTGAGCTGCTCGCTCTCAATTGCACGGATGATTTCGCTCATCGGTCAGTTTCTCCTTTCGTCAGGCGTTCATGCGTAACGCGACTTTGTTCGCAGCGGAGCGCCCGTTCATACAAAGGAGATTATAACACGGCTCATCCCCGTTTTGCAAGAGAAATTTTGCGTTTGCGCCGGAAAATCTGATTTTTTTGCGCGTCACATCGCGTCCAACGTCGTCTGAACGAGCCTGAGCGCGTCCTTGGGCGCGCTTTCGCCGCTCAGCGCGGATTCGATGGCCTCGCACATCAGCCGCCGCAGGGTCAGTCCCTTCTGCGTCGCGTCGATTTCGGGCAGCCACACCGCGTCGTCCTTCCAGATGCCGCGTTCGCCGAGCGCGCGCTGCGCCTGCGCGTCCTCGTGCCAAAGCGCCGCCGCGCGCATGGCCAGCGCGCTGTTGGCTCCGGCGGCGACGCAGACGCCTGTCAGCTCAAACGAGCGGATCACAAAGCCCGTCGAGGACGGATACGGCATGGTGAGCAGCTCGACGCCGTTTTTCTCCAATTCGCGGGCGCAGCGCCGCTCGTCGCCCGTCCGCCAATCCATGAACAGGGCGGTTTCCCCGTTCAAAAAATGCGCCAGCGCTTCCTCCCTGCTCCCGACCCGCGCAATCAGGCCGCCCCGCACCCGGTCGCGCAGCCATTCCAGCGACGCCTGCACGTTGATGTGATCCGCCTGTCCGGTTTCTCCCCCTTCGGTCAGCCACGCCCCGCCGTAGAGCGCTTGCAGCAGCGCCTCCAGCGCGCCGCAGGTTTCCGGCTCGGCCGGCCAGATTTCCAGCGCCGGATGATCCGCCAGCGCGAATTCCTCCAAGAGCTGATCGAACTCCATCGGGTACCAGATCGGGTGCTCGATCGTGTTGGCCATGTAGCCCATTCTCCGCTTTTCCAGCAGCCGCCGGTTGACCGCCATCTGCCGGTGCTTCGCCGTCAGCGGCAGCATGAACAGCGTTTCATCCTGCACACAGGCGTCCAGCACGGGCTCGCTGATGCGCGACACATCCGTCAGGCAGCCGTCCAGCGCGATAAACAGCCCGTCGCTCACCCACAGGCTCGCCTCGGACGGCGCGCAGACGATGAGATCCGGCATGTCGTCCCCGAGGATCAGCGCGCGCAGGTCGCGCTCCCCCGTCGGCCCAATCGCCCGCCACTGCGCCTGCGGAAACGCCTGCCGCGTCCGCTCCATCAGCGCTCCGGCGGTCTCCTCGTCCATGGCGTTCGCCGCGAAATACACATTCATCTGCGTCTGTGCCGCCGCGCCCGCGCTCATCGTCACGGCGCAGAGCAGCAAAAGCGCCGCCAAAACTCGTTTCACGCGCATCCCCTCCCCTTGTCCTCATGCTCCATATATACACGGGTTTGGGGGAAAGCATGCTTCAAAGTTTTTCAATCTATTCTGTTTCCTGCCAAAAAGCGGCGGCGCTTTCGCGCCGCCGCATGTGAGCGATTCAATTACTCAGCGGGGATGAAGTCCGGGAGTTCGCCGGTCGCAACGACGATGCCGGAGATGTAGCCGAAGCCGCAAGCATCCGCATCCGCGTTGGAGCCCAGACGGTTGGTGCCGTGCACGCCGCCGGTGACTTCGCCGGCCGCGTAGAGGCCTTCGATCGGCTGGCCGTAGATGTCAAGCACGCGGGTCATGGTATCGATGACCAGACCGCCCATCGTGTGGTGCACAGACGGGAACTGCGGCAGCGCGTAGTACGGGCCTTCCTCGATCTTGACCATGGTGGAAGCCATGACCTTGTGGAAATCGAGATCCTCGCCGTTGTCGATGTAGCCGTTGTGCTTCTCGATGGTGGCCTTCAGGTTGTCGCCGGTGACGGTCGGGAACATGCCCTTGACCTCAAAGCCGTTGATCTTCTCGGCCAGCTCGTCGAGCGTGTCCGCCTTCAGGATGCGGCCATCGGCGATACCGGCTTCGATTTCTTCCGGACGGACGTAACCGGCGACGACCGGCTCGGTGAAGATGGCGTAGGTGGAGACGAAGCCGGTGTTGACGGCAGCGTTCGCGCAGACGTCGCGGCGGTCGCCCTCGTTGACGTAACGGTTGCCGTTGTAATCAACGTAGATGACGCCGTAGGACGGGCCGGTGAACGGCCACACCGCGTACTTATCCAGAACGCCGGTGTTCGGGTCCGCCCACGGATAACGCTGGATGTTGCTCATCTGGGTGGTGTTCGCGCCGATCGCCTGCGCAAGGTAGATGCCCTCGCCGGTGGACGCGGCCTTGATGTTGGTGGTCGGCAGTTCTTCCGTCAGGTACGGAACCTGCGTCTCACGCATCTGGACGTTCGCGGAGAAGCCGCCGGTCGCCATGATGACGCCCTTCTTGGCCTCGATGGTCTTGTAGCCGTCCGCGGTCGCAACGCGGATACCGACAACGCGGTTCGCCTCGTCGCGGGTGCGGTAAATTTCAACCATCTTGGTTTCCAGCTCGATGGTCGCGCTGGTTTCCTTCAGCATCTTGAGCTGCAGGTTGGTGATGTCGGAACCGACCTGGTTCTCGGTGACGTAGGTGCGGTAGCCGTAGTGTCCGCCCGGACGAGCCAGCGTCTCGCGAATCTGGAGGCCGTTGTCCAGCAGCAGATCAAAGTAGACCGGGGAAGCGTAGACCATCTCGCGCACCAGCGCCGGGTTGCTCATGTTGTCGCCGCCCTTGATGGTGTCTTCGATGTGCTTCTCGGCGGTGTCCGGCTCGAGACCCAGCTTCTGCTGGAGCTCGGCGGCGCGCTTGGAGGTATAAGCGGCATACTGGCCGCCGTTGATGGCGCTGTTGCCGCCGGTGGTGGAGAGCTTCTCAACCAGCACGACGCTGCTGCCGGCCTTCTCCGCAGAGTAAGCCGCCGCAAGGCCCGCGAAGCCGCCGCCGACGACGACGACGTCATAGCTCTCGTCCCACTTCTCCGGCACTTCGACGGAGCCCATGGTCGGGAAGTAATCCGGCGCGGCGACTTCCTTCGCCTCGACCGGCTTCTTGAAATCCTCGACGTTCGCGCCGGCCTCGACCAGAGCCGCTTCAACAGCCTTGAGGATGCCCTCGGAGGTGCGGGTCGCGCCGCTGACGGTATCTACCGCCAGAGACTGCGCTTCCAGAATCGCGGCGGGCATCTTCTCCAGCGCCGGCCAGCCGGGAGCGGTCTCGTTGTAAGCGGTCACCTTGATGTCCTCAATCTTGCTCTCGGACACGGTCACGTCCACCGTCAGGCCGTCGTACATGCCGCGGGCGACTTCCGTGTAGGTGCCGGGCTTCATGCCCTCGGCCACCGCCGCCGTGAAGCTGGAAGCCAGCAGGCAGACGCAAGCCAGAGAAGCGATCCATTTCTTGTTCATTCTTTTTTCTCCTTTCCGATGTAAACACGTTCGGAACTCCTGACATCATTGTACATGAATTTATGCGTTTCATCACTCGAAAGGAGGAAATGAATCATTCGAAAAACAGAAATTTAACGATCACGCCGTCCCGTTCGGCCTTGCAATCCACCCGCTCGCGTCCTTTTTCACAAGTTCGTCGGCATAGACCGCGCTGCTCCGCGCCAGCGCGCGGGCGGCGGGCTTGAGCGTTTCGTAGTTCTTGTAGACGATATTTTCCCACGCCCAGATCGGGTCTTCGTCCATATCCAGCCTGACCAGCCCGTAAGCGTCGTGGTAATGCTGCGCGGCGCAGTGCGGCGCAAGCGTCATCGCGCCCTCCTTGCGCACCTGCTCCACCACGAGCTGAACGCCGCCCAAAAACGTCGTCTTGCTCAGGTGAATCCCCATCTTTTCCAGCATCGGCAAAAACTCGCCGACAAAGCAGCATGTATCGTGCGGGTACATGAACTGCATGCCCTCCAGCGCCTCGTATTTCAGCCCCTTCTTCTGCGCCAGCGGATGATCCCACGACACCATGATATACACCGGCTCGCGATACAGCGGCACCGCCCGCAGCCCGCTGACCACGCCGGGGCGCGTGGTGTAGAAAAAGCCGATATCCAGCATATCCGAGCGGATCAGCGCCGGAACGCCCGCGTTGTGCGTCATCATCATGTTCAGCCGGGTTTCGGCGTGCGCGGTATGGAATTGCTCAAACAGCGTGAGCAGGCTGTTGCCGATGTTGATTTCGCACCCGCCGACGCTGACCGTGCCCTCCAGCTTCTCCGCCGGGCAGACGCTGTCCAGCGCCAGATAATAGTGCTCCACCATGCGGTTGGCATGCACCAAAAACGCCTCGCCCTGCCGGGTGAGCGCGAGCTGGCGGCCCGTTTTGCAGAAAAGCGGCGCGCCGACCTCCTGTTCCAGCATTTGGATATGCTTAAAAAGCGTGCTCGGCGCATATTGAAGCTGCTCCGCCGCCTTTTGATAGTTGAGCGTCTGGGAGAGCGTAATCATGGTCAGAAGCTGTTTGATATCCATGGTTGCAACGTCCTTTTCCGGTCGATGGTGTCCGATTCGTTAATAATCTGTCTATATACATTCTATCCCCCCGCTCCCCAAATTGCAACCATAAAGTGCCAAAAGGTCAGCCGACTTTCTTTTTTCGCGTCCGCCGAAGTCCGCAAAACGTCAAAAAACGGACATGGGGTTCGTTACCCGCATGTCCGTTCTTATTCTGATTTATTTCCTGCGTCTGAGCATGAAGCAGGCCGCCGCGGAAACCGCCAGCGCCGCGCCCCAAAGCAGAACGGGGCTTTCATCGCCCGTCTTCGGCAGGTTTTCCGCGCTGGGGAGCTTTTTCCACTCCGCCGTGAGCGTCACATCTCCCGTGACGGTGATCGTTTCGCCCGCGCGGTACACATTCTCGCCGTCCTTCCAGCCGACGAAGGTATAGCCGGTTCGCGGTTCTTCGCCAAGCGTCACCGTTTGGCCGTAAGCCGCCGTTTCCGTCCGCGTTTCGCCGTCCAGCAGAACATATGTGACCGTGAACGACCGGGCTTTCCAAACAGCCGTCAGTTTCATATCTTCATTGACGGTGATGTTGACTTTTCCGTCTTCTCCGGCCGGATAGCTGTTCCCCTTCTCGTCCTCCCAGCCCTTGAACAGATGCCCTTCCTTTGTGGGCGCTTCGAGGGTGACGGTCGTTCCCTTTTGCACCGTTTGGCTGCCGCTTCCGCCTACGCCGCCGTTCGCGTCGATTTCGATGTGCACCGGGATTACTGTATACGAAGCGACGAGCGACAATCCGCCCTTTAGCTCCACACCTGCATCCACCACCTCGCCGCTTTCAGAGGGCTTATGTCGCGGGTTGTCGTCCTTATACCAGTTGTCAATGTTTATGCTGCTGTCGTGATACATATTCGCGGCGATGGGCAGTTTGATTGAAGAAGCACCTCCTTCCAGACAAATATCTGCGCCGTGTTCTATTGCCTGATTGTTGTAAATCCGATTTGTTCTGTCGGAAATATCCAAGTCCACATCTATACCCAACCAAATACCGCCGCCGGTTTTATACGCTTTATTGCCAACGACCATCCAGTTTCTTATCGGTTTTTCACCTTTTTTAACCGTTGAGTTGGTCAGCGCCACGCCGCCGCCATGTGCTGCTTCGTTGTCTTTGATTGTGCCGCCGCTGATGGTAATGGTTGACTTCTCCTCCGCATACAAACCGCCGCCCTTACCTGTATCTGACGCAATACATCCGCTGATTATGTCGTCTTTGATGTTGAGGGTTGAACCGACCACACACAAGCCGCCGCCCGCGCCTGCCTTACATCCGCTGATTGTGCTGTCGGTGATGGTGATAGTTGAAGAATTTTCTGCATACAAACCGCCGCCCCATCTTCCCTCACATCCGCTGATTGTGCCGTCGCTGATGTTGATGGCTGAATTGTTCACATACAAACCGCCGCCATTATCTGCCGGTGCCGTACATTTGCTGATTGTGCCGCCTTTGATGGTGATTTTTGAAGAATTTGTTGCATACAAACCGCCGCCATTTTTCATCGTTGCCGTACATCCGCTGATTGTACCGTCGGTGATGTTGATGGTTGAATTGTCCGCATACAAACCGCCGCCCACACCTGCCGTACATCCGCTGATTGTGCCGTCTTCGATGTTGAGGGTTAAACCGACCACATACAAGCCGCCGCCCGCGCCTGCCTTACATCCGCTAATGGTGACGTCGCTGATGGTAACGGTTGAAGAATGGGTTGAAGAATCTTCTGCATACAAACCGCCGCCCAATAATCCATCACATCTGCTGATTGTGCCGTCGCTGATGTTGATGGCTGAATTGTTCGCATACAAACCGCCGCCATTATATGCCTGTGCCTTACATCCGCTGATTGTGCCGCCGCTGATGGTGACGGTTGAATTGTCCGCATATAAACCGCCGCCATTATTCTTTGCCGTACATTCGCTGATTGTGCCGCCGCTGATGTTAATGGTTGAATCATATGCATATAAACCGCCGCCATTATCTGCCGTACATCCGCTGATTGTGCCGCCCGACATGACAAATGTAGCTTCATAAACGCGGACACCTCCGCCATTGCCACTGCCTCTGATGCCTTCGCGATTTCGAATCTTACCGCCAGACATATTGAACGTTGTCCTCGATCCAGCAGTTACTGCGCGGCTGCAGTTTTCAATTACGCCGCCACACATGTTAAAAACTGAATTCGAACCCGTAGCTAACTTCGGACCCATAATCACTACGCAGGCGTTGCCCGCAAACTGCCAATTTTGCAGCGTCACATTCCCGTACATATTCGCGGTTGCCCCTCCTGATACAGTTATAAAGGCACCCCTTATATCTTCAGGTACAGAGACATCCCTTGGATCTCTGTCAATCGTCAGCGTTCCATCGTAACCGTTCGCGCCCAAATTCAGGGTAGTTTCTTCTCCTGTCACCGTAATTCCTGCGTTCGAACCTTTAATGAAAATCCTATGATTCTCGCCCTTGATGGTCGTCGTCTTGCCGTTGGTCAATGTATGGTTGCCTTCCAAGGTGATATCGTCGTACAATTCAATCACGTGTTCACCCTCATCCTTGGATGCGTTAATACTTTTAACCACTTCGGCAAAATTAGTATCAGCCGTGACCGTATGCACATGCGTCTCCGCCATAGCGCGCGGCGCCGCCAGCGCCAGCATGCAGACCGCTATGCCCAGCGCCTTCCAAATCTTCCTGTTCATCGCTTTCTGCCTTTCCTTCGATTCATTGTTTTCCCATACACAGCCTATAAAATGGATATGGACATCATAGCATATCGACATTCTTTTTTCAATCTGTTTTATTCGGTTCTTCACGAATCTCAAATCCGAAATTTTGCAAAAATTCAAATAGCGGGCGCGCAATGCGCGCCCCTACGGGTACGGCGGTACAATGCGTTGTTTCTTTTTTCGCAACGTTGTAAGGGCGCGCGTTGCGCGCCCGCATGATATAAAAAGCGCCCTCCCTTTTTTCGGGAAAGCGCCGTGTATTCGCTTTTACAGCATACTCGCCAGAAACGCCTTGAGCCTTTCGGTCTTCGGCGCGCCGAGCACGTCCTTGGGGTCGCCGTGCTCGCAGATCACGCCCTGATCCATGAACACGACCTCGCTGGCCACCGCGCGGGCAAAGCCCATCTCGTGGGTGACGACCAGCATCGTCAGCCCCTCCTGCGCGAGCGTCTGCATGACGGAGAGCACCTCGCCGACCATCTCCGGGTCAAGCGCGCTCGTCGGCTCGTCGAAAAGGATGACCTCCGGGTCCATCGCCAGCGCGCGGGCGATGGCGACGCGCTGCTTCTGCCCGCCGGAGAGCTGGCGCGGCTTGGCGTTGATGTAGGCGGCCATGCCGACCTTTTCGAGGTACTTCATCGCGTTTTCAACGCTCTGCTCGCGGGTGCGGTGCAGCACCTTCATCTGGCCGGTGACGCAGTTGTTCAGCACATCCATGTTGCCGAACAGGTTGAACTGCTGAAAGACCATGCCGACCTTGGCGTGGTAGCGCGGCATGTTGACCGCGCCGGAGAGAATATCCTCGCCGTGGTAGAGAATCTGCCCCTCGTCCGGCGTTTCGAGCAGGTTGATGCAGCGCAGCAGCGTCGATTTGCCCGAGCCGGAGGAGCCGATGATGCAGGTCACCTCGCCCTTGTTGGCGGCAAAATCCACGCCCCGCAGCACCTCGTGGTCGCCGAAGGCCTTTTTGATGCCCCTGACTTCAATCACACGTTCCATCTCTTGACGGCCTCCTTTTCGTTTTCGACGGATACCTTGATATCCGCGCGGCTGTCGCTCTGCGAGCCGTGAATGACGTAGTTATCCGGGCCGTCCATCTTCTTTTCCACCGCGCGCAGGATGGCGCTGACGCTCAGCGTCAGGATGAGGTAGATCACCGCGATGATGAAATAGACCTCGAAGTAGCGGTAATACGTGCCCGCCGCGCTCTTCGCCTGGAAGAACAGCTCGGAGACGGAGATGACGTTGAGCACGCTGGAATCCTTGATGTTGACGATCAGCTCGTTGCCCACGGAGGGGAGGATGTTGCGGATGGCCTGCGGCAGAACCACCGTCGTCATGGTCTGCCAGTGGGTCATGCCGATGGCGTGCGCCGCCTCGAACTGCCCCTTATCGACGGAGACGATGCCGCCGCGGATGATTTCGGCCATATACGCGCCGGTGTTGATGGAGATGATGAAGATGGCCGCGAAGGTCGTATCCATGAACACGCCCGCATACTGCGCGCCGTAGTAGATCACGACGGCCTGCACGATCATCGGCGTGCCGCGAAACACCTGAATGTAGACGTTCATCAGCAGCTGCGCCAGCCTGAGCAGCCCGCGCCGGAGGGTCACGCCGACGTTCGAGCCGGTTTTCTTCTTCTCCGGCAGGGCGATGGTGCGGATGATGGCCACCAGCAGGCCGAGCGCGAAGCCCAGCGCCGTGCCCGTCAGCGCAATCAGCAGGGTCATGCCCGTTCCGCGCAGGAACAGCATCCCGTATTTTTCCAGCAAAAAGGCCACCCAGCCAAAGAAGGATGTAGAAGCGTTCGGCATTTTGTTTTCTCCTTTGGGGTACGTCGGCTCGCCGCCCCGAACCCCGGCAGGGAACTGAGTTCCCCGCGCCTTCCATTGCCATCTGCTTCGCAGATGGTTTATTTAATCAGAAACTTCTTTTCCTCCGTTTATCGCGCGGCGATAAACAAAGTGGGAAATCCAAGAACCTCAGGTTCTTGGCAGGGCTTGGGGCAGCGCCCCAACGTTCTCCCCCCATGGCGCATAAAAGGCTGTCGGCTGACCGACAGTCCTTTATTCCCTTCGGTTACTCGCTCAGCGGCTGATCGAGCACAACCGCGTCCATGATGGCGTTGCGTTCCTCAGCGGAAATCCCGGCGAGGATTTCGTTGATCTGCGCCTTCAGCGGGCTGCCCTGCTTCACGCCGACGGCAATCTGCGCGTCGTCCGGGGAGACGGTGAAGCCCTGCCCTTCGCCAAAGGTGATGTACGTCAGATCCGCGTTCGCGGAGGTCGCGGAGACCGCGCCGGGGCGGTCGGCCACATAGCCGTCAATCGCGCCGGAGGAAACCGCGACGATCATCGTCGGGAAGGTCTCCATCGCGGGCATCTTCACCGCGCCCTCGATCTGGTCGATCATGTCATAGTGGAACGTGCTCATCTGGCCGGTGATCTTCGCGCCCGCCAGATCGGCCAGGCGCTTCGCGCCGGCAAACGCGCTGTCCTTGCGGACCACGACGGTCAGCTCCGTGTCGTAGTAGGAATCCGTAAAGTCAATGGTCATCCGGCGCTCGGCGGTCGGGCTCATGCCCGCGATAATCACGTCGATGTTGCCGGAGAGCAGCGCCGGGGTCAGGCCGTCCCACTCGGTCTTGACGATTTCCAGCTCCATGCCGAGCTGATCGGCGATGATCTTCGCGATGCGCACATCGTAGCCGTCCGCGTAGCCGCCCGCCGCAATCGCCACGGCGTTTTCGCTCGCGTCGCTCTGCGTCCAGTTATACGGCGCGTAGTTGCACTCCATGCCCACGCGCAGGGTTTCGCAAACGCCCGCCGCCGCGAGCAGAACCATCGCCATCGTCATGGCCAAAATCAGCATTTTCTTCATTGCGCTGTCCTCCCGACCCCATCGGGTCTATCCTCAGGTTGTTCGTTGGAATGAGGATATCTTACACCTGACCCGCCGGAGAGTCAACGAAATTACAATAATTTCGCGTCATCTTTGTATTTTTTACAAAACAAATGCGCAACAAAGCGTTTTTCATCGTCCAAAAACCGATAACGCGCCCGTTTTCATGCCTTTTTATTCATCCTTGACGCGCACGTTTTCCCGTCCGAACATATCGAATACCTTGTTCAGGCTGTTTTCCGCCTGCTTTCTGGCTTCCTCCTGCGCGCTGAGGATCGCCTTGTCCGATTCCTGCACCGTGCCCTCGATCGCCGCGCGGAACGTGCACGGGTAGCCCGCCGCCTGCGTCAGGTAGCCCGCCACCTCCTCGTTCTTCTCCGGGATGCTCAGCATCTTCACATAGGCCGCGCCCATCGCCTTGGGATAGACCACGGTGAACAGCCCGTTCTCGCCGGAGACGAGCCGCCCGAATTTGAGCATGCCGAAGAGCTGCGGCTTCTGCTTGGCCTGCCGCATGGCCTCCTGCCAGATGCGTTCCGCGTCCGGCGCAGGGCCTTTCGGCGCTTCCTTCGCGGGGGTCGGCGCGGCCTCTCCCTGCGCGGCTTCCGGCGCGTCGGCCGCCGGTGCGGCGGTCGCCTGCTTCCGG
>ERZ773260.2036-NODE-2036-length-23977-cov-3.337346_pt1 | contig 23977 bp, 36 predicted proteins | sample MGYA00511387_ERZ773260 | MGnify/ENA primary metagenome ERZ773260 (study PRJEB29015, sample SAMEA2737745) | human gut metagenome | biome: human gut; feature: human-associated habitat; material: faeces | place: China | collected 2012 ... | reverse complement strand
TTGCTTCCACATGAACACCCCCTTCCTGTTGCCAGTATTGGGGCGGTAACAGGAAGAGTATACCACAAAGTTTCTATTTTATCTATCCTTCATAAACAGTTTCTCTTCTCCTCTGCTTCTAAGCTCCTCCTCAACAGCTTTCCGAATAGGCGCCGGAATCTGTTCAAAAGTTCTTAATCCCTTTTCCACTAAATCAGCATAAATTTTAGCCATTTATTACACCTGCCTCTCTTCATACATTTCTGCCAGGGCCAGCTGAAGCTCTGTTACCTGTTTTTCTTTCTCTTCATGGAGCTGCTGGATGCTCATTAAAAGTTCAAAATCTTTATATGGATAGACCATTGTCGAACCATCTTCGTTTATCTGATAGCAAAAGCCTTTAATCACCGTAGCACAAAACGGCTGTAAAAAATCGTCAGGAACTTCTATTTCTTTTAATGTGTCGTCGCCGGTATTATTTTCCCGGACAGCCTCAATCTGATGAAATTCATTTACATAAATCTTCATTTTTTCCACCTCAATTTAATTATTCGTAAGATATATCTTTGGCACTTTAATAGTAGTCCCTGTCGTGTTGCTCTGCCACGAATCAAGGTATATGAAGTAATTACCACTGAGATTTCGGACATCCACGATAACAGTTCCGTCGTTCGCGACTGATCCATATGCGACAATTCCGCCTACAGTGCTGAGTGGTTCTGACGCTGAAAGTTGAAGCCCAGCGTTAGTCGATACCCCGACTGTATGTTTAACATCAGATATAGTCGTTCCTTTTTCAAAAGTAACATCCACTTTCAAGTAAGAATAAGAAGACAAATTGACTGCTGAATTCAATCTTAAATTACAAGTTCGTCTTATATTTGAATTTTTTCTACCAATGCCGACATCGATGTATGTACCCATCAAATTCGGATCACCATGCAACCCTGTAATACCAGAAACACCGCCGCCCCAAGTACCATTGTTAAATATGTTTAATGGGCTTGTGACATATCCTTCATGCGTTCCCATATTCCCGAATATCGGCACGCCCTTTTTAATATTTTCTGGCTTTAAATTCGGATCTCCTAGGATTGTCTGCGCTCCAGATAACCACTGGTTAGCTCCAATTACCTGATTGCTGCGCCCCGGCGTGTACGTAGCTGCTCCTTTGGCAGTAAGAGCCTGATCTACATAACCGGATCCATTATGATATCCTGCCGGAATCATAATTTTTCCATTAATCCCTATACGGGAGTTCCAGGCTCCCTTATTGGCCATATTGCCCGTATGCTTCTCAAACAGCTTCGTCTGAGGATTCCATTTCAAAAACGTCTGGCCGCTTAAGGCCTGCGAGTCGGCCAGCGTGGTATCCGCATTCAGAGTACCCTTCATTGCCTCGTCATCCGAATCAGCCGTCACAGCCTTCATTCCAGCCGGAACAGCAGCCCTTAGCAGTGTGCAGTCGTCGCTGGAAGCTCCGCCGCCTCCGCCCGGCAGCCAAATTCCCATTGCCATATCCTATACCCCCTTTACCACTACCTGAAAATCAGTTGCCGGCTTCTTTCCGATGCAGGCAAACGTCACCGTCCCGTTTCCGGTTTCAAAATAGCTGACGCAGGCCGCAGCCTTACGGATCGCCTTTTCATCTTCTTTGGTTGCGCTTTTGGGAATCTGCTCCTTGGCCACAGGCTCATCCGTATCCTGAATTCCTTCCGCCTTTACCGTCTGGGTATACGGCCCTTCCCCCTGCCATCCCGCTGCCGTCAAGGTGAGAGTTCTGGTTTTCATCAACGCATTGATCGTTTCATTGGTTCCGTTGATGTCATTGGCGCCAAAGGAATCCCCTTTCTGCGTATAGGTTGTCTCATCTGCAATTCCAGACGTTCCGTCCGGATTCTGCGAAATCCTGTATTTTCTTGCTCCATCAAACATGGCGTCCTTATAATCGGTTTTCAGCTGCTTCATAACACACCTCCGTTTAGCGAAAAAGGAAGGGTTCTTCTTCCCTGTTCCCTGCTCTTTATATTGCTGTACATCATCCGGCAGGCTTCCTCCAGCCGGTTCAGCTCCTGCCAGCCGATAAACGGCGTATTATCATAAAACGTCTGCCTCTCTCCCACCTGAAACGGAAAGGTTCCCTGACAGATGTGCTCCACATTCGCCTCAAACCGGTTGATTTCATCCGCATAAAAGCTGTAGTCGTCATAGCTTTTATCCTCCCCCATCTCTTCAAAGGTAAAATCCGGCCAGAGCGTCAGCGCCAGTTTCCTGATTTCATTCAGATTCCCCTTAATCCGGTTGTAATCCTGAATATTGAAAAAATCACTGGATTTCCAATTGGTTTTTGGTTCTAACCACACCGCTCATATCCCTCCTTGCTTTCATCGTTCCAGACAGCGCTCCGCCGTTAAAGCTCAATGAATGGTCATAAATTCGGATCAGCAGATCCGGAACGTACTTATTTTCCAGAAAAGCGATATCGTTGGCGTCAATCCTGGGTTCTCCCCGGTAAGATAGATTGTATTCCCGGTCAGACGCCAGGTAGTCTCCAATCCACTTTGCCAAATCTTCCGCCAGTCCCGCATCCGACACCAGGGGATTTTCCCATACTTCAACCGTCCCAGTTGTGTGCAGCCGCTTCACAGTTCTGGCCTGCGAAGTGACATATTCCCGTCCATTGACAGCCACCTCTGCCGTCCCGTTTATGCCTTTTACTTCTACGGTTACATAATAAGCGCTGCTGTCTGTAATGGCGACGCTCGCCCCTTCCGGCGGCTCTGTAAGGACAACAGAAAAGCCGTAGGAAGGATTGGACAGGTAAAAGGTATACCGAGGTTCCTCCGGTGTAAAACGAAGCGTTTCCTTTGCAAGCTCCTTTTCCTCCTCACTCTCCCCGTAAAAGGTACGGATGACCTGCAGCTCCTGAACCTTCGTCAGCTGCGTCCCCTTCGGCGTCTTGGTAAGTTCCGTCCCATATTCCAAGGAATAATCCGTACTGTCTCCAAACCGGACATTATCCAGAATCACCCGGCTGCCCGGAGAACCTTTTGTAAATTCCAGTATCAAATGATCAAAGGCAGGAAATTCGTGGGAAACTACCGTCGTCTCCTGCAGATCCTCCATCTGGTAGTCCTCCTGCAGCTTACCGTCATAGTAAGAATGAAAAATCACACATTCCGGAGCATTTCGGCCAAACTCCAGCGTCAGCCCGAAGCACTTAAACGCCGCCTCCAGGGTAATCGCAACCACAGGATTCTTTAGGAAATTCCCCTTCTCGTCCGCCGTCTCTTCGCTGATATAGCCAGTATTCAGCACAATCTCCCCGCCCTTTCTGGGAAGAAACGTCTGCGCTCCGGCTGCCTGGGTATAATTCCTGCCAGCCAGAACATACTCCTCCTTTTCGGTTCCATCCAGAATTCGGGCCGCGTGAGAAAAATAAGCCTCATTCTCCGAAGCCGCTGCCATATCCGGGATAAAGCTGGATTTTATAAAAATCTTCCCCTCCCGGTCCTGATAAATAATACAGCGCCCCGCATTGGCAATCAGCTGCAGCGCCTCTTTATGAGCCACCGCTGGAACAGGATTCTGGATTTTGACATCCTGAAGATAGGGATCAATATAATACTCCCGGCGGTCCACTCCTGCGTCCTGAAACACATCATCCGCCAGCTTATACAAAGAAATCCCTTCTGGGTGAAGCCGCCCTCTGTAATAAGTCTCTTCCATTGTGTCAAACCGATCCGAGGCTCCGATATCCAGCTCTTCATCATCTGCTGACCAGTCTTTTAAAGACAGCTTCGCCCCAGGCATCCATTCCACGCTTCCATCTTCCAGCTCCTGGCCATACAGCACCTCTACATTCTGTCCAATTTCCAAAAACTGAACGGAAGACTCAGAATTTTCCACATCAAACTCCCGGTCCCGGTTGGCAGCTGTCATAGAAAAGTCAATGGTCGGCAGATCCTCTGTAATTGGACTGATGTGCTCCTTCTTGGTCGCGGAAAGAATCTTCCTGTTATCAAAATAAATGCCAATTCCCATTGTTATCTGATGAATCCGAAATCTGGACCGGCCGTTTGCCATCTTCGCAGGAACCAGGCGCAGAAACGTAGCATCCGCGAAAATTTCCTCTGTCACAAAATGGCCGGAAGCATTGCCTTCCACCTGAACCGTATTCTGATCCGATTCAATGATAAAATCTACTGGATACGCCTTTCCAAATTCAATGGTCAGCCCCTTAATGGACAGCGCCAGAGGGAAACGTATCTCAACCGCTCCCAGGAGCTTCTCCGTCACCAGCCCTGCGTTCAGAACCACATCCCGCTTTCCCCTGGGCAGAAAATACATACTGCCGTCCACCGCAGACCAGTTCTCGTCACAGCCAGCATAAAGCTCTGCCACCTGATAATTGTCAAACGGTTTTGTAAGATCCGAAAAATAGGTAAAAGCTTCCGGTTCAGCCACAGAAGCGGAAGCTTGGGCCGTCTGGTTAATCATTCCGATTGTCACCCGGAGGAAAGAACATTCATCCCGGTATTTCTTTTTCATTTCCCGCTTATACGCATTACTTACTGCCTGCATTTAACTCAACTCCCCGCAGTCTATAATATTTACCTTGCACTGGCTGTACATGGTCGGAAGGCCGTCCGGGCCGATAAACAGCGGCTGGGCGGTCCGGTCTCCCGGGTACATTCGGATCGTCAGCCAGTCGTTGCTCACCATATCAGGGAACCGTACCGTCACCACAAAAGCCTTGAACTCCTTCAGCATCTCCGACCAGGTAGCCGCGTCCAGCTTGTTCCAGACCAGGTTGTTAAGCTTATACTGGTCTCTTCCCACCCGCTGGCCCACAAATTCCCCGTTGGCATTCTTTCCAGTACTGACAAAGGTGGCCACCAGGAACTCCAGTCCCCGATCTGGGGACGGAAATTCCCTGCCGTTAATATAAATAAAATTCGCCATTCATGGCCTCCCTTCTAAGTCGTCCGCAGCGAATATCCAGTCCGCTTATCCAGATCCTTTAATTTCCTGTGAATTTCCCGGATATCCACGTTGACCACCAGATCCAGCGCTTCTATCAGGCTGATAATCTTTTCCAGAAGCTCAATCATGCGCTCCATCTGCTCGCTGCTGCCTCCTCCTGCAGCCATCCGGGCCGCCGTATGCGCCATGTCAAGCAGTTTGCTCTCCGGAGAGACAATCTCACCCTCTCTTTTATTATCTCCAATCACCGCCAGGCGGGGCGTGTTGGCCTTCACGTAGCCGCCCTGGGCCAGACGTGGAAGACTAAGCTCAGGAATTTCAGGAATCAATTCATCGTCAATGCCAGGCACATGATCCGCTACATCGTTGACTGCCTCGATCATCTTGTTGATGGCCCGAACCACGTTGTTTACCATCTTTTCCACGCCGCCGATGATATTGTTAATGATTCCTTTAATCGTCTGCCAGATATTATTAAAAATATCCTCTGTTTTCTTCTTCAGATTGTCCCAGGTATTTGACCAGGCCTTCTTGATATTTTCAAGCGCAGTGGAAATGCCGTTCTTAATACCGTCCATCACGGTGCTGATTTTCTGCTGGATAGAGTCAATCAGGCTGCTGACGATATTCTTAATTCCTTCCCAGATGGAATTTGCAAAATCCTTGATCGCCGTCCAGATGGTACTCCAAAGAGTACTGATGTACTCCAGCTTAGAGGAGATAAACAGGGCGATTGCATCAAACACCAAACTAATCAGGGCTTTAATAGCGTTCCAGATTGCTTCTACAAACTGTTTAATGCCATTCCACGCCCGCTTCCAGTCTCCGGTAAAGACGCCTAAAAGAAAATCCAGAATGCCATTCAAAGCATCCAGTACAGATTCCACAATCTCAGACACGGCATCCAGGAACAGGAAAAACGCGTCTACCACTGTTTGCATCTGTTCTGCGATAATAGGCGAAAATGTTTCAACAAGCCAAGTGATAAACGGAACCAGAATGTTCTGCCAGACCAGCGTAATCCCTTCGCTGATTTTCCCTGCAAACTCCAAAAATTTATCTATCAGGGGCTGCAGATGCTCTGTACAGAATGCCGAAAACTGATCCGACGCAGACTGAAGGACGGGAAGGATGTGGGTCTGGAACGCGTTCAGCACAGCCTTTGCTATTTCAGAAAACCCTTTCCCGAATGCGTCCACCATAGGCCCTATGGAAGTATCATAAGTTTCCTGTAAGCCTTCAAAAAAGTAATCTAAGATACCTTTTATACTGCCTGTTGTCTGGGAAACAATATCAATGACTGACTGAAGCGATGACTGAATCAGAGGCGCCTGCTCTATAAAAGGACGGGCCAAAGCGCCAATCGCGTCCGTTCCGAACTTTCCTATCAGTTCTGTCACACCCATAAAGGCGTTGGCAAAAATGCCAATCAGGTCAGCCGTAATCTGTTTTGCTGAATCAGAACGAAAAACCTCGCAAATTTCAGCGAAGATTTGAGAAAAATCTCCTACAATCCCTGCTGCCTCTGCTGTCAAATCGAACATTGAAACTAGATAATCTTTAATTTTTCCTGTGTTTTGGCTTAAATACTGCGCCATTCCACCTGTAAGATTATCTACAATAGTGGCTCCAATCGATGCCATCGAACCAGCTACTTTTCCAAGATTGAAGGCAAGGCTGTCTACCATATTGGAAAAAGCGTCTGAAACTGCCGAATCAGATACAATCTCCTTAAAGGAATCCTGAATCGATTTTAAATTTTTCTGAATAGAATCGAGAACCCCAATATCTCCAAATCCAATCTGGAAACCTGAAGCAAATAAATTCTTCAGTTCATTCACACGCTCAACAAGAGATTGAAGCTTTGTATCATATGTATCCAGCGCCGTTGTGTCCACTGGAACCGGCTCCAGGCCTCCTGAAACTCCGCCGCCGGCGCCTCCTCCAGCTCCCCCTCCTCCGGCTGCTTCTGGCTCCGGTGATACGATGTTCAGCTCATCGATGGAAAACGCTCTGGCCATATCCTTGGCCGCCTTTTTCGCAGCTCCTGCCGCGCCCTGGGCCGCGTCTCCAATGCCTCCCACCGCTCCTGCGGCTTCTGAGGCGTCCTGAACCACCTGCCCCATGCCGGACGTCTTCTGTTTCTTTCCGGAAAACAGGTTTGTGACAGCCAGAAAAACGTCTGCCAGAGACTGAAGCTTAGCAATGACCGAATTAATCACCTTCAGGACTGGAGTAAATACATTAATGAGTCCCTGGCCGATGGTCGCCTTCAGGCTGTCAAACTGGAGGTTCAGAACCCGGACCTGGTTGGCCCAGCTGTCAGACGTCCTTGCAAAATCTCCGGCTGCCGCAGTCAGCTGCTGCTGGACGAAGCTGTAACGGAGAGCCACCTTCTCTGCCTCCGACATAGCCGCTGTGGTCTTCCCATAACCGTTTGCCAGAGCGTACTGATCAAGGGCAGCCTGCGTCATTACCACGCCCAGGTCCTTTAGGGATTCCGTTTCCCCGGTAAATACCGATTTCAGCTTGGTATAGGCTTCATCCTGGCTGATATTGTAGAAGGAGGCCACGTCCCCCGCCAAACCAGTCAGCGCGGTACTCATCTCATAAGCCGCCTGCTCATTGAACCCAAAGGATTTGGCCATCGCCCCGAAGGTTCCGGTAAACCGCTTCGCCATTGTCTCAGACAGGCCAAACTGCGAAATTGCATTCTTGGCAAACTCATTGACCTGTTTCGACATGGACGGGAAGGTGACGTCAACGACGTTCTGCACCTCCTGAAGGTCGCTTCCCAGCTCGATACACTGGGCGGAAAAATCAACCAGCTTTTTTACGGCAAAAGCCGCTGCCAGGGCGGCTCCCGCTTTCTTTGCAGTCGTCTGTATTCCCTTTAACTGCCTGTCAAAATCATTTTTATTAATGACCAGATCCAGGCCAATCTGGCCTGCGCTGTCTGCTCCCATAGATCCCACCTGCCTTTTTTATGGACAGGCACATGGGCACAGCGTCCTAGATTTTTAATTCAAATTCTTTTCTGCAGTTCCGATTCTTGCATTTAAAAAATACCCCTCTGCAGGAGGCATCCTCGGCTTGAACTGCATTCACCGGATGCCCGCAGAAGGGACAGCATACTTTTTTCTTCGTTTCCTTTATCTTCTCAATCCGGAACACCTCCCGCCATCTGGATGAAGGCCTGCTTTAAGGATTCCAGTACCGAAGCAAGCTCTTCCTCGCTCTTTTCCCCGGCGTTTCTGACTCTCCATTCCCGGCGGATTCTCTTCTGCTCCGGGGTAAAATACTTTAACACTTCCTCATCCTCCTCTGAACGGATCTGTACCACGCGCCCCAGAGGAGTATCCGGTCCCAGGCCGGAAAGCAGCGCCCGGAATTCATCCCATTTCATGGTTTTGAAATCGTTGGAATACAGACGGAACCCGTACTGCGCGAAGAACGATGACACGATTAAATCAAAGTCCTCAAACAAATCGTAGTACGGGTCATCGCTCTCCCTGAGTCACTTCTCCGGAAATCAGCTGCACCGCCTCCTGGATGACCGTCATCAGAGCGCTGAATTTCAGCTTCAGTTCCTGTTCCATGATCTTCCTGTCCGGCTCCGGAAATAACTGCTCATATGCCTTCATAATCTCCTTGACCGAAGGCTCTTCAGCCCCCATCAGCTGCATGACTGAAAGCATCGTTACCGCGTCGTCGTTGACATGGATTTCCCGGCCCTGGATGAGCAGGACCGGCGGCTCTTCAAAATTTAATTTCTCTGTGATATCAATTATTTTTGCCATCTTCCTTCTCCTTTCTTTCTAAGCTTTCGCTGTCGCTACAGTAGGCTTTCCATTGCTCAGCACATCGAACTCCAGAGGTCCTACTGCCGTCGAATCACCGGCGCCGATATTTTTCACATTGATAACAGCCATATCCCAGGAAACTGTGGTTCCATCCGGAAACGTCCAGGCAAAATATCCTTCTGCCTCTCTGCCGTTTTTAAAGGCCTTGTCCGCTACGTAATCGTTTCCCGTATCTCCCACATTTCTCTTTCCTGTGACAGAGATGGTAATACCCTTTGCCGTTAAAAGGCGTCTTACCCAGCCTTCCGTATCAAACGGCGTCCACTCCTCCACGCCATTGTCAAAGCTGACGGAAAAGGTCTCCATATCTGCGATAGAGGTAGCGCCTTCCTTGGCGTCCCCTACCTTAAACTGATTTTCATAACACGGATATACTCCTGTCTTTGCCATCGCTATCTGCTCCTTTCATAAATCATATCAAACCAGATGACCCGCTCATACACGCCGCTTTCATCGGTTCCCACATCAACCGGTTCCGGAACCTCCATGCGGATAAAATGCACCTTCGTGCCTCCCACTGTCAGACCTCCTTCTCCTGCCTGCCGGATCTTCTCAAACAGGCCGGCGGCCGCTTCCTCTGTCTGGGAAGAATATTGATTCCAATGCACCAGCACAGAAATCTGTTTCACCTCATAGGAGGTATTTTCAAGACCCCCAAGTGCCATTCTGGGCTGCCCGGACGGCTTCCTCTGATACACGCCGATGGTTTTCTCTGGTTTGCTGTCAATCTTTCCACAATAAAAATGCTCGCCTGTCTGTAAGGTTTTAAGCCAGTCCTTTACATCTGATAATGTCAGCATCTATACCTTTGCCTCCTTCTTATAAAACCGCTGAAAGGCCTCTTTCGCAAAGCCTGCGCTGACGCCGCCAGGAAGCCAGGGCTTAAACCACTCTCCGCCGGCAAACGGGTTCTCGTCCGTCTGGAACTGATATTCCGGATGATAGTAGAGGCGGCGTGCATACGGCGTGGAAGAAATAATTGAAACCTTTCCCTGGGCAGAATTCTTGTACTCCACAAAGGTAGCATCTTCCTGCAGATGCCCTGTTTCAAAAGGCATTACCTGCGCCTGCACCACTTCTGTATGCAGTGCCTCCGCTGTTCTCTCCAAAGCCGACACCGCCGCCTGATTTAACTCCTGGATCCGGCCCATATTTAACTTCACCGTTGATTTTACTTTCACCTATATCACATCCAATCGCGTGTAATTGACTGTTCCATCTGGATTCCTGGCCTTCTCTCCCTGCCAGATTCTCCGTTTAACTCCAAATACCGTGATGGTTCCGCCGGAAATCACAGGAGCCTGGGGGAAGGCGTCTCCAGGCAAAAGAGCGCATCCGGACAGCTGCACCAGCTTTTCCTCCGCAGTCAGAACCGTTTTCCCTTTATCCTGGTAATTACACCGGACCTCCCCGGAGAAAATCACCTCCGGGCCTCCGTCCTCTGTCAGTCCCTCTCCATACAGCGTCACCTGCGCCGGAGTCCGGCAGAACCGTTCCGGCACAAGCTCCGGCCACCTCATCGCCCCACCGCCAGCCGGCAGGTCAGGCCGGTCTGGGCTAATAATGCGTAATCATCCCGCTTCATGACGACTCCTTTCCCAGTGAATACATTCCACGCCTGGCCGTTAAACCCCGCCGAGACGCCGTTGATACTGTAGGAAGACAGCGCGCTTGCCAGAAGGTCTGCATTTTCATACTCAAAATCCGCCTGCCTGCATACCACTTCGCGAATGATTTCCTGCTGAAACTCCGTCAAATGAGAAAATCCCTGGCCTACAATCCGGTTGTAGGTCAGGGAATCAATATGGCGGGAGGCCTGGCGAAGAGCCTGCTCCTGCTTCTCTTCCGGTATAGCGGCGCCTTCATAAACGGTTCTGTAATAGTCTGGAGAAGCATATGGTTCGTAGGCCATGCTACTCACCTGCCTTCGCTGTTTTCGTCCGCTTTCCCTCCTGGTCTTTTTCCTCCCCTGCATCCGCCTGCATTCTTTCCAGAGATGCCAGCTGCTCCCTTAATTCTCGGTTCTCCAGCTGCAGCTGCTCCTTTTCCTTTTTCAGAGCCATGTACTCGTCAAAGTGGACTGTCTTTCCCCGGCCATAGGAAATCACCTGGCCGTCGTCGTCCAGAATGTCAAATCCAGCCTCCTGATAGCTCTTCTGGGTGGTTTCATTTACATCGTAGACTTTATTTCCCTTTACTGCCTTCATTCTGCACCTCCTATGAATGCTTCGTTACGTTCATGGCACAGCCGGCCACTTTCTTCTCCAGCAGGAATAAATCGCCGTAGCAGCGGTTCTGGTACAGATATCCGTCTGCCGTTCTGGAATCCGTGCCTGGAGTAAACAGCTTAATATAGCTGTACTTATCCCTTGCCACCACGCAGGAAGGGTGAACCAGGATCCAGTTAATCTGGTCTGCATCCGGAGCGGCTGTACATCCTTCTGTGAAATTGTACTTGCTCTTCATGCGGGCAGAGGGAACCATCTTAATCTGCACGTCGTCCAGGCTGTGAACCTTGCGGTTTACGCTGACTGGCGTTGTCACTGTCACCGCCCGCTGAATTCCTTCTGCCTCTTTGACAACCTTATTCATGGTGGGCGTCACATACAGGATTCTTCCCTCCTCCGGAACTCCTGCCTCATCCATCAGAGCCATCTCTGTGTCAAAAGCCTCCAGGAAGCTGGCGGCGTTTACCACAGTCTCCGTGTCGATTCTTCCAGAGTAAGAAGTCAGCTCCGCGTGAAGCTTGGAGTACCGATAACAGTCCTTCTCCGGAATCGCCTGATCCTCCTCGAACGTGTTCTGAATGTTGGCAACTGAAAGTGCCAGGTTTGTTTCGTCGATGTCCATCGGATCAATCCAGAACTCAATATCTCTGTCGTGAGCCAGCTTCTTCGGCTCCCAGTCATTGGAAAGCGTTCCTGCATTAAATCCAAGGGTCCTCGTGTGGTCCTTGTAGCCGGATACTGTAATCCTCGGGAGCTTGATGGTCTGGGCATTCAGGAACTTCACCTGGGGATTGCTCTGGGACAGCGCGTCCGAACAGAGCTCTTTTGCATACTTCTGAGCCAGAAGCTGAGTAAACTGTGTTGCATAATCGTAAACTGCCATGTGTTACCTCTCTTTCTACTTAATACCGAAGGCTGCTTTCAGTGCAGCGTCATCGGTCTGTGTCTGATTTCCAGTTCCGGAGGCTCCCATCTGGACGAAGCCTCCCTGGCCATTCTGCGCCGGCTTTAACCCCGGAACGTCCTCCAGCGTCTTTTTCAGGGCGTTGGACACCGTCTCCTCGTTGATCTTCCCATCCTGGCCGACAGCCTGGCCAAAATCTGTCATTTTAATCAGATACGGGATGGTTTTCGCGTCTACGCCCAGGCCTACTGCTGCCATAATCGCCGCATTCTCCAGCTGAGCTTTCTGAGCCGCTGCCTGAGCCTGCGCCGCCTGAGTCTGGAGTGCGCCCACATCTGGCTGATTCGCCGCTTTCTGGGCCTTAAACGCCTGAATTGCCTGACTCATCTCTTCCTGAGAGAGTCCCTGCTGCTTAAAATAAGATTTCAGCACCGTATCCTCCGTAACGGACGTTTTCCCTGCAATCAGCCCGGCCAGCTTTTCATAATCAAACTGCACGCCTGTGCTGCTGCCAGTTCCTGCTGCCCCGGTTCCGGAAGCTCCCGGCTGATTCCCTGCAGCTCCAGAAGATCCTGCGCCGTCTCCCTGGCCGCCGGATGCTCCGCCCTCTGCAAACAGCTGTAAATTCATTGGAAATCTTCGTTTCATAGGTGTCTCCTTTCAGTTTTCGGGGTGTCTCCCCATCCAGTTTTATGTGTGTCTCACTCTCAGTTGGTTCCCGGTGTCTCCGGGTAGTTTAATGCCTTCGGGCAGAAAAATAACGCCCAGGATGTTCCTGCGCGCTTATGGCTCATTCTATGACTTGCTATGACTATAATACAATATCTTCCATTACTGCTCTTGCTTCCAGAACTGCAATGTAATCTTCCATTGCCCGAATCTGCATATTGTAAATGCTTCTGAGACAGGTGGGCTTAAAGTCCAGCATACCCTGATCCCATTTGTCCAGCATAGCTTTCAGTTTGTGGTATCGGATCGCAACCTGACAATACTCAGCTCTAAAGCGTTCCTTGTAGTCCTCGCTTAACATCATGGCAGCTGTGTCCTTTAATTCCATAGGTCTTAAATCCATCTTATCTCCTTCCTGTTGCGACACCGCAACTGCAAATGGGTATAAAAATACCACCGGCCATTACTGACTGGTGGTTATAACCCTGGTATTGTATCCTTTATTCCTTTTGCAAGATTTGAAGCTTTCTTCATTAACGTATTTTCTTCCAGATATTCAAGGCCTTTCAGCAGACAAAATATCTCTGTCTATTTCCTCACAGTCCATTGATTTCTGGAGAATACGGAGTATTTTATAGATCAACCGAAAATCATCCATATGTGCCTCCTCTGGTATTTACTGTTTTCTTGTCGCAATTCGGCCATTACTGGCTGGTGGTATTTCACTTTTTCAGTTCTTTTTGCTTAAAGTCCTTGCAGGCCTCTTTAGGCTGTTTATGAGCAAGTGTTATCTCTTCCGGAATCTTCTCTGGATGGAACCTACACTTCATTCCAGGCTCTAAAAATTCACATTTCAAACATGCAGGAATCACAATCATTATTTCCTCCAATTAAGCGGGCATCCCCGGCTTTTCCATTCTTCCCAGGTAATATCTTTCGGCAACAGCTCAAATTCCTGCATTACATGAAACTGCGTCTTAGAATTCCTTTCTTTCTCCTCTTCTGTCAATTTTCTTGGATGTGTAAATCTGTATTTTTGATCTTCCGTCAATTTTTTCTTTTCTTCTTCGGTAATGTGAAATTCACTGAATTCCATACGGAGTTTTCGACATTCTTCCTCTGATAGTTCTTTTCCTCTTTTTATTTGTTCTTCTTTTGGTAATATAAGCCATTCTCGCGCTGTCAGCCCCATACATCACACCTCCTTTAACAGAATATACCAAATTCCTTCTCTGTTCATTTTTGATATTACTTCAAACATACTGTTCCTCTCATACAAAACCTCTGCCTCATCTAATCCAACTGAGCTTATATTTCGTCCATTTTGGGCGTTTTGTATGTAGATTTTTACACCTGCCTCATCATCATAGCCTTCTCTCTTTGAAGTGCTCCAATACTGCCTAATTTGAATATTCTTTCCTGGAACAAATTCTTTAGAAAAATCATCTGTTCTCTTATCACAATCCGGCCAATCTGAAAAATTGACAGTTCGTATCAAGTTACCTTCATATTTAGGAATTTTTGATAAAGCTGAATCCAGTCTTTTCACAAACTGTTGCTGTGCTGGTGAAAGATCTGACTTATCCTTTGCATTTCTTAATGCTTCATTAATTGGATATGCCTCAAAGCTCTTATACTGATACAGAGAGCTCAGTTCGTCCTGCGGTAACTCCATTATACCAGAACCAGTTCCCCTTGCAACACTTTTCACTCCTGCTTTTATCTTGGCTTCATTGATGATCTCCGCTATATTGTTCGGTATGTTCTCGCCTTTATCCATAGCCAGGAACCCTTCTGCAAATGTCTCATAGGGATTTTCCGTGGCATATTTACTAATCTTGGCTGCATCTATTTTGGCTTTAGCAGAGTATCTTGTATTGATATCGTACTTCCAATCTCCATTTATAAGCTTTCCACCCAGCTCTTTCGCCCGGAAAACTTTTGATTTCTGAACATAGTCCGTTTCTGCATGCCTGTGTATAAAATGTCCATACTCATGTGTGAGCACATCCATAAGGTCTTCTCTTACCGCCATGCGTTGGCTATTGAGCTCTATTTCAGCCTCAGCTTTGGCAAGGATTGCTTTTTCCCTCTCATATCCTTTGATGCTCTTATCTGACAATATTTTCTCTGCATTCTTCAATTTCTCCTTCTGAATGTCGATGATCTTACTCTTTTCCCGATATTCCTTCAGTGATGCCTCAGAGGCCTTTACTATATCTGCATACTTTCCAATATCGTTGAATCTATTGGAAATATATATCTTGTCATCTAACCAGTGATACGAAGCTGTCGCGTCAGGCACTTTTATCGGGTTATACACAATACCTTTCGGCATAATTCCATATTTATCTTTCATTCGCTTCAAAGTATCTTCCAAAGCATCAACCGTTTCCGGCGTCATTTTCTTGAAAAGTTTTATCTCTTCAACAATGCCTGCTTTAACAATCCTGTTCTCCGCTTCGGTTTTGTAGATTTCTTGTTTGGAAAGCAGTTTCTCTTTAAGAGCATCCAAGTCTTCTTGGAATTTCTTCCTGGAATTTACCAGCTTTTTCAACTTAGCCATATCCTCATCTGAGCCGGTACCATCAAAATATACTTTCTTTTCAAGAATTTTTTCCTTCTCAGAGTTCTCACTTATTTGTTTCTGCATATCCTCAATCTGAGACCTGATGGTATTAATTTCCAACTTAGCATTTTCTTTATCAAATGATGCATGACGTTTCTTCCATTCTTCCCTTCTCTGTGCAGCCCGATTTTGGAATTTTTCATCGGTTCTAAGACTTGCCGCTAACCTCTCATCCAGACTATCGTTTTCGCTGTTCGAGAACCGTTTCTTCCACTCTTCCCTTCTGGCAGCATAACGCTTCTGATTCTCCTCATCCAGCGAGTGAGCCGCCAGCCTCCCATACTTCTCCGCCTGCCGCTTTGCATACTGCTCCTTCTGCTCCCTGGCATAATTCTGACCAATCGCTTCCAGCTCCTTCTTGGTCCAGGTATCGTCCGCCGTAGAGATGCCCGGAAAATAGGTTGTATGAGAATCTTTGCATCTGGGATGATAAAGCCCCGCCTCGATGGCTTTACTTATCAGTGGATACCGTTTTCCAGTCTCCGGATCCACCCCATCCTTGCGGCCGCCGCTCCACACATCGTCAATCAGCACCTTTCCAACAAAGGGAAGGCACTTAGGGCAGGGATTTCCGCGCTTATTCATAATCACAGTGCTGATTCCCCACTCCTGCCGTTTCTCCCCTTCTCCCTGAAGGTAAGCCCGCTTGCTGGCCGTCCGAATGGCCATATCCGCATAATCAGAAAGCGTATGGCGGGCCCCGTTGGCGTACTGGATGCAGTTTATCCCTGCTGCCAGAAAATCCCTGGAAGCCATATCCACCGCCTTCTCGTAAGTTCCAGCCCCTGTATTGGCACAAACCTGGGCGTTAAAGATAATCTTGCGGTACTGATCCTCTGACATCCTGAGAACTGCTGTTTCCGCCTTCTCCATATCGTGGGTAACGGCCTCTATCAGAGCCTCCAGCTTCCTCTCATTCAGCTTAAAAAATTCTGCTGTCATTCCAGGAGAAATTTTTTCTGATTTAAAACCATTCCTGACAGCGTTCAGGATTGCCCGCTCCTGCTCCATGCCCCCTGTTTCCCTGGCTTTCCGGAGCAGCTCCTCAATCTCTCTGTTCAGAGACTGGAACTTCCCTGCATACCGCTTCTTGTTCTCCCTCTTGTATCTTTCCAAAGCTTTCAACTGCTCTGCCTGCCACATGCTCCACTGAATGCCCTCTTTCGTCTCCTCAGCCCGATGGCGCTTCATGTTTCGTATCATGGAAGCAGTCAGCTCCTCTTCGATGGCTGCAAAGGCGGCGCCGATATCGTATTCATCCTGCTGCATGCGCCTGCCTCCTTCCTGTTCTGGGTTCCTCTACTGCTTTCCCGTTTGCTGGTTCCGATTACTGAGTACACGGAATCCCTGAGACTTAAATTCCCTGGACAGACTCTTCAGCTGTGTAATGCTCTCACACCTATCATGGCGGAGTTCCGCATAGCCTTCCTTTTCCAGGGCATAAATTCCAAACGGAACCTGCTCACTGGCCACTTTAAGAAGCCCCTGGTACTCCTTCCGGCTCATTCGGTATATCCGGTTCATTACCTTTACCTGCATCTGTCTTCCCTTCCTTATTTCCTTCCTTCATCTGGATCTGAAAAGAACCGGCAGTCTGATTGACTCCCGGTTCCTCTATCTCTGCAACGCCCTGCTCTGCTTTCAGCCGCTTTACCTCCTCCGCCTTCCAGTTCTCATCCTTGCTGTCTCCATAAAGCTCTTCCACCTGCGCCTCAATGCTCATCATAGGCGCGCCAGGGCGGGCCTTGGCAAGCGTCTCCACCTGGCTCTCAAAGGAAGGATTTGCATATTCTCCGAAAGGAATATCTACCTTCACTTCCTCCACTGGCTGCTTCGCCAGAACCTGGCAGCAGTTTAAGCAGGCGGAAATCAGTTCCGGAAGCGTTGTCTGAAGCGCTTCGATGATAGCGTCCCTTGTGTAAAGGGTCGTCTTTTCCTTTTCCCTCTGGGCCTCTGCATTGTCTAACTTCTTTACGTCGATTCCCAGCGTGGAAGGGCTGATAATGCCCTGAAGGCACAAATCCAGAGCCGTCACATAGGAAGCCAGATAGCTGTCATGTGGAATGGCCGGCTGTTCCGTCTGCACCTTGTTCTCCCCATGCTCCGACATATCGCTGTCCCCGGCAAAGAACCGGTTATCGAAGGGATTGGGACGCAGCATCTCGCCCGTTTTCGGATTTTTCGGAACCAGGCAGTCTGGAATATAGGTCCTGGCTCTTCCACTTCGCAGCGCGTCCATCCACTGGCTCCACACCTCATCAAAGGCATCGAAGCTGTCTAATTTCCCGTCGAACAGGCTGCCTCCCCGTCCTTCCCACTTCGCGCTGTCATAGATGTGGAACGGAACCGCCAGAATCACTGACGGATCAAATGCCCAGTCTTTGAGCCCCTGGGTCCTCTTTATGGTATCGAGAGGAACTTCCTTCTCTCCCAGATATAGCTCATTCCGGATGCAGCCATACCCATAATGCTCATAGAGCACGTACAGCTGCCCTTTCTCCTTGTACGGCGTCTTGAAGACAACCTCCGCCAGTTCGTCCCCGTCATAAATCAGCTCTATCCGGTCTCCCGGATACCAGCTGATGAAGGGATACTCGCTCTTTTGAGTATTCAGCGTCAGCTTCCAGGCTCCGTCTCCGATATACAGCGCCTCTCTCAGCGCCTTCTTTAACTTTTTCCGGAAATGATTCTGTTTCTCGATTTCCTTCCAGGTTTCCTCCTGCTTTCCAGACTCAAATTGAAACTCATTCATATCTGCCATCACAATGGATGAGAGAACCTTGACAATCAGCCCTGGAAGGCCCGTATGGATTTTCCGCATTTCCATGCCAGGCGTACATTTAGAAGCCCAGAACTTGTACCGGTCCGCGGTTTCTCCGCTCTGCTCATAGAGCTGTTCCAGCTCATTCCCATCACCGCGGTACCAGATGCGGTTGCGGATTGCATTCAGCTCAAAATCCACTATTTCCTGAATCTGGATGCTGTAGGGGCTTGCCGGCTGCACATTCAGCCAGGAACGGATGCCCCGTTTAATATTCTCGTTCAATGTTGTCAGCCACCTCATTTCTCATCCTCCTCGAACCCAATCAGATTCTTCCAGGGAATCCAGCCATACTGGGATGCATTAATGGTATGGTCATTCCGATCCTCTGGTTCGTCCTTATCCTCCAGCCAGGAATACCGTTCCAGCTCCGCCATGTGCTCCACACAGGTATCTGCCACCAGATAGCAGCCTTGCTGAATCCAGCCCAGCTGCAGCTTAATACGGTCAATAATCTGCAGAGCCTTATACGCATCCAGGAAATTGTGGATGCTGCCATGAAGCCGCTTATATTTTCGCAGCTCCGTGATGGTCGCCTGGTCGGCCGAATCAATAAACACATCCCTCGCAAGTCCCCACCTTTTTTGATCCCGTTCCAGGAACTCCAAAAATTTCGTCACTGTATCGGATGGGGCCAGCGGCTGATCCAGTTCTGCATTGCTGTAAACCTTCTCGTCCAGCACGATCAGCCTCCGGTCTGTGGTAATTCCCATAAAAATCATTGCAATGGTATCCGGCGACTGGCTGGAATAGGACGTATCAAGCCCCGCCGAAAACCGCCTGAATTTCAGCCGCCCCAGCTTCTGTTCCGTTTTAAGCCAGGGAATCGATACTACATGCTTCTTCCTATCGAAGTTCGGAAAAATAAGGCCTGTCGCTTTTCCGCGCAGGCCTAAAATCTTGTTCTTGTATAATTTCGTTCCAGGTGGAGCTGCATCCATCTTTTTCTGCACTGCCTCCGGTGTCAGGCTTAAATTATCCCGAAACGTAAAAAACCAGTACCTCCATCTGGGTACCGGCTTCTCTTTCAGCTCCGCCAGAATCTCCGGAGGAACGTCCTGTTCATATTTTTTGTATGGTCTGGAACGGTTGATAAACTCCTTATACACCGGAAGGCCCGGATCATCCGGATTCAGCGTGGCCATCAGATAATCGTTTCTGGTGGACACCTCCCGGACAAAATCAATGTTGGCCGTGTTGATCTCGTCGATGTACACGCAGCCAAACTGAGAACCTAACACAAGCTCCCACTTGTCCCGGTTATCATAGCCCAGGACAAAGATAATCTTGTCCTCGAACTTGATATGAGGAATCTTGTAATCCTTATCCCCGTTTCCATAGTACCGGGCTGTGCGGTGCAAATCCAGGATTCCATTGTCCTGCTGGATAATGTTCTTCTCGGCAGTACCTGTCGTCTTGGATGCGATAATATGCAGCTTCTTTCCGCTGCGGCTTACCATCCGCATGAACTTAACGCCGGCGCCTACCGTTGTCTTTCCGGAAGCCGTTGTCCCCTCCAGGAAGTCTGCATCCACGCCGTCCACTGTATTGATAAAATCCAGGTACTTCTGGGAGAGGGGAAAGCTGCTACTCTTCAAGTCCCTCACCACCCAGCTGACTCATGATGTCATCCAGCTTCTCAGAAGTCTGGACGTTTACATCCACCTTATCCCGGAACATTCCCAGATGCTTACCGGCCAGCTCCAAAGCCTTCGACTTGTCATAGAACTTAATCTCCCGTTCAATGCCCTCTCCCTCCTTGGTCGGGAACCGCTTAACCTTTACAGAGGCGACCGCCGCCAGATCCTCCGGAAGCGCATCCTCTCGAATGGTGGCATCATTCAGGTTGACTACCTGCTGCGGGTTTAAAAGGGCAATCTTGGCAAGCTCCAGCAAAATCCGGTCCTGGTTAAGCCCCAGGCGTCTGGAACGCTCCGCCATCGCTTTGTCAATACTTGCGCGAATGTCAGGTTTCTTCAGGTTCTCACTTCCTATCTCGCCCGCCGTATCCGGGCTGTAACCGGCACGAATGGCCGCCTGGGTGGCGTTCAGGTCAATGAGATATTCCTGTACAAATAGTTTTTGTTTTCTGGTTATGGGGATCACCTCCTTTTTGCGAAAAAGAAAAGGATAGCCAAAGCTATCCCTAAAATTAACTATATATTTTCTTTATATTCTTCAAAATAATTTTTAAAAAAATTATAATATCTGATACGACAATCAAGGAGTCTTATATATGTTAATGACAATATAACTAATACCAACGTAGTACAACTGGCAAAATAGATTAATTCAGAAATTTTGCCACCACACGCACTGAATTCTAATGATATAATAAAAAGAAACAGTGGAATAATAATTGCTGTAATGTATGTATTTATAAATTGTCGTCCTTCAAGTGTCTTTTGTATACTATATAAAATCCGTTCGATATCTATCCAATTAATTTCATCTAGTAACTGTTTATATTCCATCATTTTTTCATTTTTATAGTAATACATAAAACATTTAAAGTTTGTAAAACAACTATATCCAATTTTCAAATCTGGACCTGTAATATTCAACTAGATCACATCCCCTAATATTTTTTCTATTATACCACAATCATGACCGAAAATAAACATTAAATACAAAAAGACACCCTATCTCTAGGATGCCTTTCTGTGTACCTGGAAAAATGTCGTATAGAGGTAAAACCAGATACTAATCGGGAGGGACGGACTTGCACCGTCCCATCTCGTATAATGGGGACCACCAGGCTTTCACACCTGGCTGCTACATAGAAGGAAATACATTCATCTGGCTTACTGTCCAGCTCCTGCATGATACCATCCTATCACTTTTCAGCGGGACATTGGGGGACATTTTCAAAAAATCTCAAATTTCTTTTCTTACAGTTTTCATCTGTATACTTAATTCTCCGGTTAGGAAACATTCGATTCATTCTGTCTGCAACCTGCACCCAGGTAAGCCCGTCTATATAGTAAAACCGAAACATGATCCTCAGCTCACTCTTATCAATTCCCTGTATGTACTCCTCCGCCTGAATCGCCAGTTCCAGAAGTTTCCCCTCCATCCTGGCCAGCTGAGCATCGTACCTCTGAAGAAGGCCACGGTTCCGATAATACTCCGGTACAGGATAGCCAGTTATTTTAATACAGCCTATTGTTCCATCTTTTCTGGTTCCTTTCACGGTATCTGACACCACAGTCAGTTGCTGAATCCTTTGTTCCAACCGCTTCCTTCTCCTGCGAATATCTTTAATTTCTTCCATCATCTCCCGATACTGGACCAGTATATTCTTGTCCAATGGCGTCACCTCTTTCCCTGTCTTTTAATCTTTATCCGGCATCCTCCTGTGGTATGCCCTCTGACCTTCTACATATTGTTCCTGCTTCCTCTGCCTTCCCAGAAGCTGGCGAAGCTCATTCAAAAACTTCTTGCCAGCGCCATCTGCGAAATACTCGGCAATCTCTTTGTTTAGCAGCATGGTGTCCTTATGCCGGCGCCGGGCTTTCCGGCTCTGCCACAGCTTCAGCGCCTCGTTATGCATGTCGTATTTATTGTCCGTAAATTCCAGCGCATGGAGATAATCCTGAAGGCTCTTATCCTCATCTCCCACAGAAGAATAGGCTAACCGATAAGCTTCCTGACACTGTTCCACGAAGTCAATAAATTGTTCCAGGCTGATTGATGGCAGTTCCTTCTTTCTCTCCGTCATGGCCATACCCTCCCCGTCTTTTTATCTCTTAACGCGATCCGACCAACTACCTCGCAGTCCAGGTTTCCTGCTGTGAATTTCATCAGCTCCACTGCTTTACTGACATGCTCTGGTTGTCGGTCTGCCTCCCGGATGGCTTTTGCAGCCACCGGATCCCGCACGCCGCTACGGTTATGGTATAAATCAGGTTTCATTCTGGCCTCCTTTATATGGTTCTGGAAGCGGTTGCCAGGCTGTCACACCCTGTAAATCTTCAAAACAATTCTCTGTGAAAAATCCTTTTCGCATCGCATACCCGTATCTTTCTGTATATGTCCCCTCTTTTACCACTTCGTTTTTTGTATTTATCATCACTCGTTCATCTTCCTCTGGAAGTCTCTCCTCTACTGGGTTCCAACGGCATCTACACTGTTCATTGTATTGCTGGATTTCTATCAACGCTTTAGTGCAGCATTCTATAAATTCTTCCATAATATCGCGTCTTAGCCACCCATCATCCTCATTCCAATCCTCAAAACATTCTAAATATCTAATTGCTTCATTCTCTGTCATTCTTCCTTACTCCTTTCCGGCCGGTATGATTTCGGTAACGGCTGCCAGGCAATCACATCAGGATCGTCCCAATCTGGATACCCCTCTATAAACCACCCTTCTGTTTCGTAGTAACCGGCAAGCTGAATTGCGGAGCTGAAAGTGATATTGTTGTAAATTCCGCTAACTGTTGCCAAAACAAATTCATCGCCTTCTGGCAACCGTTCTTTCACCGGAATCCATCGGTGACTATCCTGCTGCCGGCGAAGTTCTTCCACATCTGCCGGACTCAGGCCCGTATTCTCATACTCTGCCAGTCTCTTAACCAGCTCCTCTTTCTTGTTTGGACTCCAATAGCCTTCTTTAATTCCATTGCTTCTTTTATGCGTTAATCGTTCCATATGATTCTCCCTTCCCTGCTGCCCCATTCGGCCACAATCTCACAGGCAGATGTCCCACAAGTAATATTCTGGCCGTTCCAGCTGCAGGAGTCACAATCTTTAAACTCCTTTGTATGTTTCGCCATATCCCAGCACTCAAAAAATCAATCTCCATCTCTGGTGTCACTTCTACAGTCAGCTGGGCTTTCTCACATACCTGAATACACAGCTTTTTCATAAGTGCCTCCTGTTCCAGATCTCCTCTGCTAATTCTTCATCGTGGTGTACAAAGATTTTTTATCATTCCATTCAACTGCAACTGGTGAGCCACACTTAAAGCACGGAATGTCAAAGTTTGGTTCTGTGCGGTTTGTAAAATATCTGACATTGCTCCCACACTCACAGTTGATCCACAAAAGTGATAATGGAGCTTCAAATTCTGTTCTTTCTCCGCAATTGTCGCAGTGATAATGATCTGTTTCATTTCTGGTAAAGAAGCTTTTTACTTCCCCGCATTTCGGACACTTGATGTACATAAATCCTTTATACTTTGGTCTTTCTGCCAGAGCTTCCATATCTTCACCTGCTTCATCGCCTGCAGGAGAAACTTCTTTTTTCTCTGCCTCTTTTTCCGACTCCGGTCGAGCCATAATCCTCATCATTTCTGACATCTTCCAAAAGATTTCTCTTGCTTTCTTCTCTGGCATATCTGCTACCATATAGGTATCTGGAATTGAAATTTTAATTTTCATTTTTTTGCCCTTTCTCTCCAACATTTTATTCCCGAATCGCTCCCATCACTGTCTCCAGAGCCTCCTCGTCCCGGATCCAGATTGGATCCGCGTCACGTCCTGCTGCCATGTCTCGGCAGTGTTCCAAAAGATCCTCCAGCTGTTTTACAGCACCCTGTAATTTCCTGATATCTACCATCCGCATTCCAGCGACGCGATACGCTCTGCAGGAACCGACTGAATGATCGGTTTCTAATATTCCCTCCTCCAACATTTCCCGCAGGCATATATTAATCGTTGACACGGAGCAATAGAATTTGGCTGCCAGTTCCCGCTGTGTTGGCGGGTAGCCGTGGCTGTGCAGAAATGTTTTAATGTACTCCAGGAACTCTTCCTGGTTGATTATCTGTTTCACCTTTCATCTCCCTTTCGATGATTTCCCGGATCCATTTCTCCCCGTGCTCCCGGTCTGCAATCTCCTCCGCCGCCAGCGCCGGGCTGAAATAACAGCCAATAGATGCATAGCCCCTCCCCG
>ERZ773260.2030-NODE-2030-length-24019-cov-4.826406_pt1 | contig 24019 bp, 20 predicted proteins | sample MGYA00511387_ERZ773260 | MGnify/ENA primary metagenome ERZ773260 (study PRJEB29015, sample SAMEA2737745) | human gut metagenome | biome: human gut; feature: human-associated habitat; material: faeces | place: China | collected 2012 ... | reverse complement strand
ATCATGATGACCATGCACTTCATCAAAGATGAAAACGGCAAACCGCAGGTACCGTTCCATACCGTCTACATGACCGGTCTGATTCGTGACGACGAAGGCCAGAAGATGTCCAAATCCAAGGGTAACGTTATCGACCCGCTGGATATGGTTGACGGTATTTCGCTGCCAGAACTGCTGGAAAAACGTACCGGCAATATGATGCAGCCGCAGCTGGCGGACAAAATCCGTAAGCGCACCGAGAAGCAGTTCCCGAACGGTATTGAGCCGCACGGTACTGACGCGCTGCGCTTCACCCTGGCGGCGCTGGCGTCTACCGGTCGTGACATCAACTGGGATATGAAGCGTCTGGAAGGTTACCGTAACTTCTGTAACAAGCTGTGGAACGCCAGCCGCTTTGTGCTGATGAACACAGAAGGTCAGGATTGCGGCTTCAACGGCGGCGAAATGACGCTGTCGCTGGCGGACCGCTGGATTCTGGCGGAGTTCAACCAGACCATCAAAGCGTACCGCGAAGCGCTGGACAGCTTCCGCTTCGATATCGCCGCAGGCATTCTGTATGAGTTCACCTGGAACCAGTTCTGTGACTGGTATCTCGAGCTGACCAAGCCGGTAATGAACGGTGGCACCGAAGCAGAACTGCGCGGTACTCGCCATACGCTGGTGACTGTACTGGAAGGTCTGCTGCGCCTCGCGCATCCGATCATTCCGTTCATCACCGAAACCATCTGGCAGCGTGTGAAAGTACTTTGCGGTATCACTGCCGACACCATCATGCTGCAGCCGTTCCCGCAGTACGATGCATCTCAGGTTGATGAAGCCGCACTGGCCGACACCGAATGGCTGAAACAGGCGATCGTTGCGGTACGTAACATCCGTGCAGAAATGAACATCGCGCCGGGCAAACCGCTGGAGCTGCTGCTGCGTGGTTGCAGCGCGGATGCAGAACGTCGCGTAAATGAAAACCGTGGCTTCCTGCAAACCCTGGCGCGTCTGGAAAGCATCACCGTGCTGCCTGCCGATGACAAAGGTCCGGTTTCCGTTACGAAGATCATCGACGGTGCAGAGCTGCTGATCCCGATGGCTGGCCTCATCAACAAAGAAGATGAGCTGGCGCGTCTGGCGAAAGAAGTGGCGAAGATCGACGGCGAAATCAGCCGTATCGAGAACAAACTGGCGAACGAAGGCTTTGTCGCCCGCGCACCGGAAGCGGTCATCGCGAAAGAGCGTGAGAAGCTGGAAGGCTACGCGGAAGCGAAAGCGAAGCTGATTGAACAGCAGGCTGTTATCGCCGCGCTGTAATCAAAACACAGTGATGAAAACGAAGGCCGGAGCATGCTCCGGCCTTTTTTATCTCTTACAGAAATGGTAAAGAAGGCATAATTCCCCGTGAAATCCTGGCTAAGAAGCCTTTATCTGGTTGTTCTTCTTTATTGATTAAAGGAAGGTCATCCAAATCGCCCAGCAAATACGTATTTTTTGCCTGCCAGTCAATCATCCATATTTTCAGCAGTGGATAAGCCAGACCGCCCGTAATCCCGGATATCACCACCAACGCACACATGCGATAAAGCATACCGTGGTACGTTAAAGTTGAGCGAAAACGAATACGCCCATCATTCAGTGACAGGTTGCTCATAAAATGATTTCGCAACGACACCGTTAAATAACTGGTGCTAACAGCAATCCCAAAATAATAGATTAACTGCGCGATTATCATTTTACGTTGCATTTCCATAAATTGCTGTAAATTCTCAATATCATCATTTGCATACACAGAACTATCATACGCATTTAATATTTGATCGAAGATAATATAACCAGCAACAGCGAGAAAAGGTAATAAAGCTAAAAATGCGAGAATGGCATATTTTATACAATACGTAGTATCTAATTTCACCTTGAAACGATGTATACCGAAACTGGTATTGCTCCAGAGAAAACTCATTACCAGACTATATAAAGTACCATTAAAAATACCAATGGAAACAATACCAACTATTGCCATCAGAACCACAGATATAATAACACTACTTGAACTATTGGCATGTAGCATCTTTGTCGAGATAAAGAAAACAGTCCCCATCCCAATGGCCATTAAAATCGGCAAGAAAAAGGTTACCCACCAGAACCCTTTCAAAGAGCAATTAAAACTAAATCTTACGCCGTTGAGACTAGTCATCAAGGCCTGATAACGCAGTCCTTTTGCTGCCATAAATATAAGCAAAACCAACAGTGACAAAGTCAAAACACAGCCAACAAGCGGCATATCTGCTGACACTGTCATTAAGATTGCGAAATAGAAAAAAACAAAAACAAGACAACTAACAAAAACATTCCCACCGGTAATTCCATAAGAAAATCGTTGTCCGTTAACTTCCATATTAGCATAGAGATAACGCTTACATTTCATTAATGCCCATGGTAAATAGATACCTAGCGTTATAATCGTTAACAACACATTCACCACACAAATAAGAAAATATCTCTCACCTGTACCATGAAAAACAAACGAATGGGACGGAACATCCATTTCATTAATAACTTGAGCCATAAAAATTCCCTGAATTAAAAAATCCATTGATATAATTTATAGATACAGACAGTAAAATGTTCTGCCACGTTACAATACTCTTATCAGTAATAGGCTGGCAAAAACTTTATTGCTTTATAAGACGCTTGCGCACGTAAGAAGAGAGTGGTATTAAACAAATGTATAATTACTTTATTTTTATTGGGTTAAACTATGAATAACATTGCGCCGCAATCACCTGTAATGCGTCGCCTGACGTTGCAGGATAATCCTGCTATCGCCCGCGTCATTCGTCAGGTATCCGCCGAATACGGTCTTACCGCTGATAAAGGCTACACCGTCGCCGATCCGAACCTTGACGAGTTGTATCAAGTGTATAGTCAGCCTGGCCATGCATATTGGGTGGTTGAGTACGAGGGTGAAGTGGTCGGCGGCGGTGGGATTGCGCCATTAGCAGGTAGTGAATCGGACATTTGCGAACTGCAAAAGATGTATTTTCTTCCGGCTATTCGCGGTAAAGGGCTGGCGAAAAAACTGGCCTTAATGGCGATGGAGCAAGCACGAGAGATGGGCTTCAAACGCTGCTATCTGGAAACGACCGCTTTTTTAAAGGAAGCCATTGCGCTTTATGAGCATTTGGGCTTTGAGCATATCGACTATGCGCTTGGCTGCACGGGCCATGTCGATTGTGAAGTGCGGATGCTACGCGAACTCTAAAAAAATGCCCGCTAGTGTGTGCTATCGGGCATTTTAATCAATTAATTAGTGGCGAACCCCGTCATCGTCTTCATCGACAAAATCTTCATCGTCGCCATCTTCGCCGTTGGGATCTTCAAAGTAAGTGCCCCAACCGTCGTACTCAACGTCAAATTTCTCCGCCAGCGTCATCAGTTGTTCAACCTGGGCATCGATCAGATCGGCATTCAACGCGCACTCGCTGAGGATGTCGCAGCAAATCACGATATCACCATCTTCAACTTCCAGCTCTTCTGGATCGGTCACTTCGTAACCGAGTTTAAACGCTTCAACTGCTGCTTTTTCCAGGGTTTCCAGATCGTCTGCGGAAAGATGGTGTTCGATGGTGTACAGCGCGTCCGGATCGCTGCCATCTTCCAGTAATTCTTCAATAATCAAACGTGTTTCTTCACGCTGTTCTTCCAGTTGTTCCGGGTTTGCCATGGCTCATTCCTCTTAATGTCCTGCCGATACTCTTATTGTCACACACCACTGACATTGCCTCCACCTTTGTGACAAAGATTTATGCTTTAGACTTGCAAATGAATAATCATCCATATAAATTGAATTTTAATTCATTGAGGTGTTAGCCACAGGAGGGATCTATGTCCGGGTTTTATCATAAGCATTTCCTGAAATTACTCGATTTCACGCCAGCTGAACTCAACAGCCTGCTGCAGTTAGCCGCGAAGCTGAAAGCCGATAAGAAAAGCGGCAAAGAAGAAGCCAAACTCACTGGTAAAAACATCGCGCTCATCTTCGAAAAAGACTCGACCCGTACCCGATGCTCTTTCGAAGTTGCCGCATATGACCAGGGTGCTCGCGTTACTTATCTCGGCCCAAGCGGCAGCCAGATTGGTCATAAAGAGTCGATTAAAGACACTGCCCGCGTGCTTGGTCGCATGTATGACGGTATTCAGTATCGCGGCTATGGTCAGGAGATTGTCGAAACACTGGCGGAATACGCTGGCGTGCCAGTATGGAACGGCCTGACCAATGAGTTCCACCCCACCCAGCTGCTGGCGGATCTTCTCACCATGCAAGAGCATTTGCCCGGTAAAACATTCAACGAAATGACGCTGGTCTATGCAGGTGACGCACGTAACAACATGGGAAACTCGATGCTTGAAGCTGCGGCGCTTACCGGTCTGGATTTGCGTCTGGTCGCGCCAAAGGCATGCTGGCCGGAAGCTGCGCTGGTTACGGAATGCCGCGCCCTGGCACAGCAAAATGGCGGGGATATTACGCTGACGGAAGATGTAGCCAAAGGAGTTGAAGGTGCTGACTTTATCTATACCGATGTATGGGTGTCGATGGGGGAAGCAAAAGAGAAATGGGCAGAACGGATTGCATTACTGCGTGATTATCAGGTGAACAGCAAGATGATGCAGTTGACCGGTAACCCGGAGGTCAAATTCCTCCACTGCCTGCCCGCGTTTCATGACGACCAAACGACGCTTGGTAAGAAAATGGCGGAAGAATTTGGCCTACATGGCGGAATGGAAGTGACTGATGAGGTCTTCGAATCTGCCGCCAGCATTGTTTTTGATCAGGCGGAAAACCGCATGCATACCATCAAAGCGGTGATGGTCGCGACGCTCAGTAAATAATTGATATCGCTATAAAGATGCCGGGAAATACAAAACTATCCCGGCATCACATTATTTTATGCAGTAATAGTTCAATTATTCCATCCATATTTTTCTATTGCTATACGTAAATCTTCCGGAGGATTTTCATCATTCTTGTTCTAATTTTTAATTCATTACCCATCTTTTCTTCAAAAATCTTAATGACATAACCCGGATGTTTTTTTACAATTTCATTTGTTTTTTCTTCATTACCATAAACATATCCTAACTCATTAAGATACAGCTGTTCGCCCTCATAATCTTTAAGTAATTGATAGAAATACCACTTAGCAAAATCAGGTTGCTTCATGAAAAAATCCTTCAAAAAAAATATCATTTACTAAAATGCTGACAGGCACTTCATTAAATAGCAACTTAACATCATCAAATAACCTTAGTATTAAGCGTGATTTTTCTTGATTGCTTAAGTTAAAATCATTGACATATGCAACCAACTTATCCCAAATCAATTCCTGTAATTTACGGCTATTTTTATAGTGTTCTTTATCGAGATTGAAAAATAAGGTCTCAGCTATTTTAATTTTAGATTGATCGCAGCTAAAATCTTTAGATTGATCGCGACTAAAATCAATATGATTTATCACGGAGCATGCATACTTTATCTTTTCAGAATCACCAAAATATTGCATTCTTTTATTAAAACACCAATCCAGTATTCTTACATCATTAATATATGGGGATTTTAAAAAAGTCTCCAGAATCGAATCGATGACCGGTGTAAGGTTAACTTTTGCATCATCTAAGGAATCAATAAGAATATGAGACAGGTTAACTTTGATGTCATTAATTTCATTGTCAGTAGCTTTCTTATTATTAAGAAGATAATTATTTACTGCGTTAAGGTCATCTATTTCTTTCAGTATCCCTTTTTCACCAAGCAAGTATGAAATCGATTCATTACATACATAAGGCATTAATAGCAGATGTTCTTTCCTTATTGCTAATAATGCATTGTTCAATGGTTTTTCTAATAAATCCGTAATCGTAGAATCAACTGAATCTTTACAACTCACCTGCGAGTTATTCAAGTCCTGAGAATTATTTAACTCCTGCGGAATATTTAATAGACGAGCTATTTCCTTGTTAGCTTCGCGTTGGTAACACGCCAGAACCTTGTTAGTAATCAGGTGTAATGAACTATCATCTTTTCTTTCAAAAGACTTACCTTCATAACGAAAACTCAAAAAATCAGATTGTGGAAATATAATGGCTGTATGTCCTTGACGAGTCCCCATAGTAGTGGTAGTAGAAAGTGAAATTTCTATAATCACCTTAGATGAATCCGCACGCTCACCTTCAGGATTATTCATAACAAAATTCATTATTTCACTGCCATCATTATTTTTGATATAAGATGAGGACTCAATATGAGCCATCATATTTCTACCCGCTTCGTTGGAGCGTTTGCTAAAATCCACATAACCCAGGGTAAATATCTTAGCCAAAAACTCCAAAAATGCTCTGGGAGAAAGAATATTCCTTCTGCTATCCTGCCCCCCGGCAATACGGGCAAAATCATTCATTCCAACACGCCAGGTATTTAAAACTTCACTTTTTTGTTTAAAATTGTCGGCTAATGTAATGTGTTGAGAATAATTCAAATCTGATATTTTGCTCATGACGAACTCCTTGAGTTAATAAGAACGTCTAAGCATTACAAATTTTACTCACAAAAAAATATCAAAAAACGCTCTTTTCACAAACTCGCCGTAAACCTGGAGTTATTTACGGCGAAAAGTCATCACGCCATCAGCATCTTCACTACTGCTTTGCGAACCTGGGCTGGTGCGCCCACTGCGCACAGCGGTTTATGCACTTCCCCCGGATAAAACACAACAAAATCACCTTCATTAAGGATAACTGTTTTCTCATCAACGCCTTCCGGCAAAAATGCGATGTCTTTATCAGCTAACCAGTCGGTATCCGGCGTGCCTGCAGGTTGCGTGCTGAAGGTCATGCCTTCCTGACCTTTTAACACAATCTGAATGTCGAGATAGCGGGCATGGTACTCCGCACGGCGAGCTTCGTACGGCTCGGTCATATCTTCCGAGATAAGATAAAACAGACGATTGCCTTCGATATCGTGCTTGCCCTTTGGCGTTTCTGCCGTAACGTGTGCTTTGATATGCTCAATCGCCTGGCGTAACTCCTGGGGTAGCCACGGCTGAAGATTATGAATATTTCCGATGATCATCTTTTCCACTCCTTAATTAAAACAATGTTTCATTTCTATCGTTATACGAAAAGATGATCAATTCCGCTAGCCTTAACGCGTGAATTATTGTCTTATCACAACTTATCGGCAGGCGCGTTCCCGCCTTTCGGGTCAAGGCCAGCATCACTCCTTGAGAATAGTTTTTATCGCTTCCCCCGCCAGTGCAGCTGTTGCACAGAGTTGTTCGATGGAGTGCCCCTCCCGTGCCTTCGCAGAAAGCCCTGACATCACGGTACTCATAAAATCAGTCACACATTGTGCGCTTTGTGGATGCCGCCTGGCGATATAGTCATAAATGGTCGTTTCTGCGGCGTGATAATATTGAACGGCAATATCACGCGCTTGTGGATCATGACTATGAATACCTTCAAGAACCATACAGCCAGCGCAGCCGCCGTTTTGGCTATATCTGCGCGCCGCTTCTTTTAATACCTCAACCAGGCACTCGCCTACTGGACGATCATCACGAAGAATATCGGCAAGCGGAATAGCTTCCGTACCGACATATTCATTGAGTACACGGCTAAATAACCCAGCTTTACTGCCAAAAGCTGCGTAGAGGCTCGGGGGGTTAATACCAAGATAATCAGTAACTTCAGCAACACTGACAGCATCGAAACCTTTTTGGTGAAAAAGCACTTTTGCCGCAGAGATTGCCTGCTCAGGAGCGAAACGTCTGGGACGACCTGGAACGCGAGATTGTTTTTTAGTGACCATTACAAAACCTGTTGACAGAAAGTTAAAACAGTTTTGTAATGCATGTTACATAATAAATCAAGGAGTCCTTATGGGCGCTTTTACAGGTAAGACAGTTCTCATCCTCGGTGGCAGCCGTGGAATCGGTGCCGCTATCGTACGTCGTTTCGTCACCGATGGGGCCAATGTACGATTCACCTATGCGGGGTCGAAAGATGCCGCTGAACACCTGGCACAAGAGACTGGAGCGATAGCAGTATTCACAGATAGTGCTGACAGAGACGCTGTCATTGATGTCGTTCGTAAGAGCGGCGCATTGGATATCCTGGTGGTAAATGCAGGTATTGGCGTCTTTGGCGATGCCCTGGAATTAAATGCCGACGATATTGATCGCCTTTTCAAAATCAATATTCATGCTCCTTATCATGCCTCTGTTGAAGCCGCCCGGCAGATGCCCGAAGGCGGGCGCATCTTAATCATCGGCTCCGTGAATGGCGATCGTATGCCTGTTGCAGGCATGGCTGCTTATGCCGCCAGCAAATCTGCCCTGCAAGGCATGGCGCGCGGGCTGGCCCGTGATTTTGGACCGCGTGGGATCACCATTAACGTCGTCCAGCCAGGGCCAATTGATACCGACGCTAATCCCGCCAACGGGCCAATGCGCGATATGTTGCATAGTTTGATGGCTATCAAAAGACATGGGCAACCGGAAGAGGTCGCTGGTATGGTCGCATGGTTAGCAGGGCCAGAAGCCAGTTTTGTTACCGGCGCGATGCATACCATTGATGGCGCGTTTGGCGCATAACCGACTACGCTCAATTAAGCCCAGCCATTATCCATGATGTCTGGGTTTTGTTTACTCACGTCGTCCGCTAAAAGCGGCTCCCGGTAAAGAGAAATCTTCTGTTCATGTCGTAAATCTTGAGGATAACCAAATGGTAGAAAGAACCGCTGTTTTCCCTGCTGGCCAACATTCACTGTATGCAGAACATCGTTATTCTGCGGCTATTCGTTCCGGCGATTTGCTGTTTGTTTCCGGGCAAGTAGGAAGTCGAGAGGACGGAACACCAGAACCCGATTTTCAGCAACAAGTCAGACTGGCATTTGATAATTTGCATGCGACCCTGGCTGCTGCGGGATGCACTTTTGACGATATCATTGATGTTACGAGCTTCCATACCGATCCAGAAAACCAATTTGAAGACATCATGACGGTGAAAAATGAAATATTTAGCGCCCCACCTTATCCAAACTGGACGGCGGTAGGTGTTACATGGCTGGCAGGCTTTGATTTTGAAATTAAAGTGATAGCGCGCATCCCTGAGCAGTAAGCAATAGTGTTAGCCGTTCGTTTTCACACTCCGCCCTATAAGTCGGATGAATGGAATAAAATGCATATCTGATTGCGTGAAAGTGAAAAAGAAAAAAGCAGGAAATGTCTGCAATTATTGATACCGAACGACCGTTCCCCTGCAGAATCACAACAAATAAAAATGCATGTATTTTGACTTATAATTCAAATAAACCGTTTGCGCTGACAAAATATTGCATCAAATGCTTGCACCGCTTCTGACGATGAGTATAATGCCGGACAATTTGCCGGGAGGATGTATGGTTCAGTGTGTTCGACATTTTGTCTTACCGCGTCTGAAAAAAGACGCTGGCCTGCCGTTTTTCTTCCCGTTGATCACCCATTCCCAGCCCCTCAATCGAGGGGCTTTTTTTTGCCCAGGCGTCAGGAGATAAAAGATGGCTAATCCGCTATATCAGAAACATATCATTTCCATAAACGACCTTAGTCGCGATGACCTTAATCTGGTGCTGGCGACAGCGGCGAAACTGAAAGCAAACCCGCAACCAGAGCTGTTGAAGCACAAAGTCATTGCCAGCTGTTTCTTCGAAGCCTCTACCCGTACCCGCCTCTCTTTCGAAACATCTATGCACCGCCTGGGTGCCAGCGTGGTGGGCTTCTCCGACAGCGCCAATACATCACTGGGTAAAAAGGGCGAAACGCTGGCCGATACCATTTCGGTTATCAGCACTTACGTCGATGCGATAGTGATGCGTCATCCGCAGGAAGGTGCGGCGCGCCTGGCCACCGAGTTTTCCGGCAATGTACCGGTACTGAATGCCGGTGATGGCTCCAACCAACATCCGACGCAAACCTTGCTGGACTTATTCACTATTCAGGAAACCCAGGGGCGTCTGGACAATCTCCACGTCGCAATGGTTGGTGACCTGAAATATGGCCGCACCGTTCACTCCCTGACTCAGGCGTTAGCGAAGTTCGACGGCAACCGTTTTTACTTCATCGCGCCGGACGCGCTGGCAATGCCGCAATACATTCTGGATATGCTCGATGAAAAAGGGATCGCATGGAGTCTGCACAGCTCTATTGAAGAAGTGATGGCGGAAGTAGACATCCTGTACATGACCCGCGTGCAAAAAGAGCGTCTGGACCCGTCCGAGTACGCCAACGTGAAAGCGCAGTTTGTTCTTCGCGCCAGCGATCTCCACAACGCCAAAGCCAATATGAAAGTGCTGCATCCGCTGCCGCGTGTTGATGAGATTGCGACGGATGTTGATAAAACGCCACACGCCTGGTACTTCCAGCAGGCAGGCAATGGGATTTTCGCTCGCCAGGCGTTACTGGCACTGGTTCTGAATCGCGATCTGGTACTGTAAGGGGAAATAGAGATGACACACGATAATAAATTGCAGGTTGAAGCTATTAAACGCGGCACGGTAATTGACCATATCCCCGCCCAGATCGGTTTTAAGCTGTTGAGTCTGTTCAAGCTGACCGAAACGGATCAGCGCATCACCATCGGTCTGAACTTGCCTTCTGGCGAGATGGGCCGCAAAGATCTGATCAAAATCGAAAATACCTTTTTGAGTGAAGATCAGGTAGATCAACTGGCATTGTATGCGCCGCAAGCCACGGTTAACCGTATCGACAACTATGAAGTGGTGGGTAAATCGCGCCCCAGTCTGCCAGAGCGCATCGACAATGTGCTGGTCTGCCCGAACAGCAACTGTATCAGCCATGCCGAACCGGTTTCTTCCAGCTTTGCCGTGCGAAAACGCGCCAATGACATCGCGCTCAAATGCAAATACTGTGAAAAAGAGTTTTCCCATAATGTGGTGCTGGCCAATTAATTGCGGTTGGTAATAAAAGTCTGGCTCCCTATAATGAGCCAGACTTTTTACCGCTGTAATAAAGGAGAAATCATGAGCAAAACTATCGCGACGGAAAATGCACCGGCAGCTATCGGTCCTTACGTACAGGGCGTTGATCTGGGCAATATGATCATCACCTCCGGTCAGATCCCGGTAAATCCGAAAACGGGTGAAGTACCGGCAGACGTCGCTGCACAGGCACGTCAGTCGCTGGATAACGTAAAAGCGATCGTCGAAGCCGCTGGCCTGAAAGTGGGCGACATCGTTAAAACCACCGTGTTTGTGAAAGATCTGAACGACTTCGCTACCGTTAATGCTACCTACGAAGCCTTCTTCACCGAACACAACGCCACCTTCCCGGCACGTTCTTGCGTTGAAGTCGCCCGTCTGCCGAAAGACGTGAAGATTGAGATCGAAGCGATCGCTGTTCGTCGCTAATCTTGATGGAAATCCGGGCTATCATGCCCGGATTAAGTCTGATGACAAACGCAAAATCGCCTGATGCGCTACGCTTATCAGGCCTACGTGATTCCTGCAATTTATTGAATTTGTTGGCCGGATAAGGCATTTACGCCGCATCCGGCATGAACAAAGCTTACTTTGTCTGCAATCTGAATCGGGGCTATCGTGCCCAGTTTATTCTTTATTGCCAGCCGTAACGACGGCTATAGAACCCTTTCACCAACTGGGTTAATGTCATATACCCTGCCAGAATCGCAACCAGCCACGGGAAATAGCTTAACGGCAGCGCCTGTAATTGCAGATAACTGGCCAGCGGTGAAAACGGCAATGCGATCCCGACAATCATCACGATCACGGTCATGATCATTAACGGCCACGATGCACAGCTCTGAATAAACGGCACACGGCGGGTGCGGATCATATGCACAATCAGCGTTTGCGACAGTAAGCCCACCACAAACCATCCCGACTGGAACAGCGTTTGCGTTTCCGGCGTGTTGGCATGGAATACCCACCACATCAGGCAAAACGTCAGAATATCGAAGATCGAGCTGATCGGTCCGAAGAAGATCATAAAGCGCCCCAGATCCGCCGGATTCCAACGCTGCGGCTTTTGAATTTGCTCGTCGTCGACGTTATCAAACGGGATCGCCACCTGTGACACATCATACAGCAGGTTCTGAATAAGCAAGTGTAACGGCAACATCGGCAGGAAGGGCAAGAAAGCACTCGCCACCAGCACGCTGAACACATTACCGAAGTTGGAGCTCGCCGTCATTTTGATGTATTTCAGCATGTTGGCGAAAGTGCGACGTCCTTCAATAACCCCCTCTTCCAGCACCATCAGGCTTTTTTCCAGCAGGATGATATCAGCCGCTTCACGGGCAATATCTACCGCGCCGTCCACAGAAATGCCGATATCCGCAGCGCGTAAGGCGGGCGCATCATTAATACCATCGCCCATAAAGCCAACCACATGCCCTTCGCGCTTCAGTAAGGTCACAATGCGTTCTTTATGCATCGGCGTCAGACGAGCAAACAGCGTGGTGCGCTGTGCGAGATTTGCCAGTTCGTCGTCAGATAGCGTTTCAATATCACTACCAATGACCACCTCTCCCGCGTCCAGCCCCACTTCATGGCACACTTTCGCTGCAACTAACTCACTGTCGCCAGTAAGGATTTTTACGGTAATTCCACTCGCTTTTAATGCCTTCAGTGCCGGAGCAGTTGTCTCTTTTGGCGGATCAAGGAAAGCAATATATCCTTCGAGGATCAGGTCGGATTCATCCGCCCGCTGGTAATCTCCTTCACGCGCTGGCAGGTATTTCGTCGCCACCGCAACCACGCGCAGCCCCTGACGATTCAGCGTATCAGTAACCCGCTTAATCTTACGCAGCATGATGTCATCGAGCGGCACAATCTCGCCATTGTGACGCACCTGCGAACACACATTGAGGATTTCCTGCAATGCACCTTTGCAAACCAGCTGATGGTGCTCGGTATTTTCTGCCACTACCACCGACATCCGGCGACGCTCGAAATCAAACGGAATCTCATCAATTTTTTGCCAACGGCTGGCCAGCGAGCGCGCTGACTCTTCATCCGTACCTTCGAGCACCGCTGTATCGAGCAGGTTTTTAAGTCCGGTCTGATAATGACTGTTCAACCACGCGCTATGCAGCACGCGTTCGCTGGTTTTACCGGAGATATCGGTATGATTCTCCAGCACAATTTTGTCCTGTGTCAGGGTGCCGGTTTTATCAGTGCACAGAATATCCATTGCGCCAAAGTTCTGAATAGCATCCAGATGTTTGACGATCACTTTCTGTTTCGACAGCTTTACTGCGCCGCGCGCCAGCGTCGAGGTAACAATCATCGGCAACATTTCCGGCGTTAAGCCTACCGCGACCGAAAGCGCAAACAGTGCCGCTTCCCACCAGTCGCCTTTGGTGTAACCGTTGATAAGCAACACCACCGGAGCCATCACCAGCATAAAGCGAATCAGCAGCATACTGACGCGGCTGATCCCTTGCTGAAAGGCATTCGGCTCGCTTTCCTGCTCACTAACACGCCCCGCCAGTTGACCAAACCAGGTGTTGGCTCCTGTAGCAATCACCATTGCTTGTGCCGTGCCGCTCACCACGGTGGTGCCCATAAAACACAGGGTATCGCACTCCAGCGGATTGCTGTGCTCCGGCTGGCGAGTGGTAGCGGCTTTTTCTACGGGCAGAGACTCACCGGTTAACGACGCCTGAGCGACGAACAGATCCCGCGCCTGCAAGATACGTAAATCTGCCGGGATCATATCTCCCGCCGCCAGTTTTATAATATCGCCGGGCACCAGCTGGTCGATCGGGATCTCCAGCCAGCCATTTTCGCCTTTGTCGTTAATTACGCGCAGCACCGTCGCGGTATTGCTGACCATCGCTTTCAGGGCATCTGCCGCTTTAGTGGAACGTGCTTCCTGAATAAAGTTCAGCAACGTTGAAATAGCGACCATTAGCGCGATAACGCCCGCGGCAAATAAATCTTCCGTGGCGTAAGAAATAGCGCCGAGAATGGTGAGTAAAATATTAAAGGGGTTGCGATAGCAGACCCATAAATGTACCCACCACGGCGACGGTTGTTGTGCGGGTAATTTATTTTCACCATGTTGTTCGCGGGCAGATTCCACTTCCGCCTGATTTAACCCTTCCGGATGGGTGTCGAACGTTTTCCATAATTCTTCTTCGGGCATCACCGCCATTTTCAGGCAATGCGCACTTAAGGACGGCGGGACCGCCGTATTCACTGTCTGCTGCGCGCCAGGCAATGGATCGCGATGAACCAGACGGGAAGGTAAATGGCGAATGAGCCGGGTAAAAATTTCTTTAAACATAAGGAGTCCCTCCGCACTGTCTGAAACAGTACAGAAATGTCTTCAGGCGTGGCGAAGCCTTACCTGAAGGTAATAAAGCTGAGCAGGGACGTTAAAACGTCACGGCCTTACGCATCCGGTAACGCCGTGAAAAGACGGGCTTACCGGAAAAGTTTTAATCTCCGTCGAGGGAGAGGCGTGGGATCAGGTTCCATATAACCTCCGGTAAGTGAAAAAAGCGCCGCAAATAATAAGGAGAATCCAATAATATTCGTAGCATCTATGGCGATATAATACCTGCTGGCAACTAAACCAACGATAAACCAGACTTTACCCATTGCTGAATGCACGGGTAAAGTTAGGCTCAAATAATTAAACAACACGTTACAGGACAACAGGATGCAAAATCGGCTGACCATCAAAGACATCGCGCGCTTAAGCGGCGTGGGGAAATCTACAGTTTCCCGGGTGCTGAATAACGAAAGCGGCGTGAGCCAGCGCACCCGCGAGCGTGTTGAAGCAGTGATGAATCAGCATGGATTTTCCCCTTCCCGCTCTGCGCGCGCTATGCGTGGGCAAAGCGATAAAGTGGTCGCCATCATTGTTACCCGCCTGGATTCGTTGTCAGAAAATCTCGCCGTTCAAACCATGCTGCCAGCGTTCTATGAACAAGGTTACGACCCAATCATGATGGAAAGTCAGTTTTCCCCGCAATTAGTTGCCGAACATTTGGGGGTGCTGAAACGGCGTAATATCGACGGCGTAGTGCTGTTCGGTTTTACTGGCATAACAGAAGAAATGTTAGCCCACTGGCAGTCATCGCTGGTTCTGCTGGCGCGTGACGCAAAAGGCTTTGCTTCGGTCTGTTATGACGACGAAGGGGCAATCAAGATCCTGATGCAACGGCTGTATGACCAGGGGCATCGTAATATCAGTTATCTCGGCGTGCCGCATAGTGACGTGACAACCGGTAAGCGACGTCACGAAGCCTACCTGGCGTTCTGCAAAGCGCATAAACTGCATCCCGTTGCCGCTCTGCCAGGGCTTGCTATGAAGCAAGGCTATGAGAACGTGGCAAAAGTGATTACGCCTGAAACTACTGCGTTACTGTGCGCAACCGACACGCTGGCACTTGGCGCAAGTAAATACCTGCAAGAGCAACGCATCGACACCTTGCAACTGGCGAGCGTCGGTAATACACCGTTAATGAAATTCCTCCATCCGGAGATCGTCACCGTAGATCCCGGTTACGCCGAAGCTGGACGCCAGGCGGCCTGCCAATTGATCGCACAGGTAACCGGGCGCAGCGAACCGCAACAAATCATCATCCCCGCCACCCTGTCCTGATCGTTTCCTGAACGATAAATTGTGATCTTCGCTGCGTTTCGGGAACGTTCCCGTTTTTAAATTTTTCCGCGCAATATATTCTGCAGCCAACCAAAAATGTCATCTGCCATGGGGCTTTATGATGAGCAAAATAAACCAAACGGATATCGATCGGTTGATTGAACTGGTCGGCGGGCGCGGCAATATTGCGACAGTGAGCCACTGTATTACTCGCCTGCGCTTTGTCCTCAACCAACCGGCCAATGCCAGACCGAAAGAAATTGAGCAACTCCCCATGGTGAAAGGCTGTTTCACCAATGCCGGGCAATTTCAGGTGGTGATTGGCACCAACGTGGGTGATTACTATCAAGCACTGATTGCGTCAACCGGACAGGCGCAGGTTGATAAAGAGCAGGTAAAAAAAGCCGCCCGGCAGAATATGAAATGGCATGAGCAGTTGATCTCTCATTTCGCGGAGATCTTCTTCCCGTTGCTGCCCGCGTTGATTAGCGGCGGTTTGATCCTCGGTTTTCGCAATGTGATCGGCGATTTGCCCATGAGCAACGGTCAGACGCTGGCGCAAATGTACCCTTCCCTGCAAACGATCTACGATTTTCTGTGGTTGATCGGTGAAGCGATCTTCTTCTACCTGCCGGTCGGTATTTGCTGGTCAGCGGTGAAAAAAATGGGCGGCACGCCGATCCTTGGTATCGTGCTTGGCGTGACACTGGTTTCTCCACAGCTGATGAACGCTTATCTGCTCGGGCAGCAGCTGCCGGAAGTGTGGGACTTTGGCATGTTCAGCATCGCCAAAGTAGGCTATCAGGCGCAGGTGATCCCGGCACTGTTAGCCGGACTGGCGCTGGGCGTTATTGAAACTCGCCTTAAACGCATCGTGCCGGATTACCTCTATCTGGTGGTGGTACCCGTCTGTTCGCTGATCCTCGCGGTGTTCCTCGCCCATGCGCTGATTGGTCCGTTTGGTCGCATGATTGGCGATGGCGTTGCCTTTGCGGTACGTCACCTGATGACCGGCAGCTTTGCTCCGATTGGCGCGGCATTGTTTGGCTTCCTGTACGCCCCGCTGGTGATCACCGGGGTACACCAGACCACGCTTGCTATTGATTTGCAGATGATTCAAAGCATGGGTGGCACGCCAGTGTGGCCGCTGATTGCGCTGTCGAATATCGCTCAGGGCTCCGCCGTGATAGGCATTATCATTTCCAGCCGCAAGCACAATGAACGCGAGATCTCCGTGCCTGCCGCTATCTCCGCCTGGCTTGGGGTCACTGAGCCTGCAATGTACGGCATCAACCTGAAATATCGCTTCCCGATGCTGTGCGCGATGATTGGTTCTGGTCTGGCAGGATTGCTATGCGGCCTGAACGGCGTTATGGCGAATGGCATCGGCGTAGGCGGCCTGCCGGGAATTCTCTCGATTCAACCGAGCTACTGGCAGGTGTTTGCGCTGGCAATGGCTATCGCCATCATCATCCCGATTGTACTCACCTCGTTTATCTATCAGCGGAAATACCGCCTGGGCACGCTGGACATTGTTTAATTTTCTTCGGGGCGCAATTGCGCCCTCTCGCATTTGCAGGAATAACGTAATGACTAATCTTCCCCACTGGTGGCAAAACGGCGTTATCTACCAGATTTATCCAAAGAGTTTTCAGGACACCACGGGTAGCGGCACCGGCGATTTACGTGGCGTTATCCAACGCCTGGACTATCTGCATAAACTGGGCGTTGATGCCATCTGGCTAACCCCCTTTTATGTCTCTCCCCAGGTCGATAACGGTTACGATGTAGCGAACTATACGGCGATTGATCCCACCTACGGCACGCTGGACGATTTTGACGAACTGGTGACGCAGGCAAAATCGCGCGGGATTCGTATCATTCTCGATATGGTGTTTAACCATACCTCTACCCAACATGCCTGGTTTCGCGAGGCGCTGAACAAAGAAAGCCCTTACCGCCAGTTTTATATCTGGCGCGATGGCGAACCAGAAACGCCACCGAACAACTGGCGTTCAAAATTTGGCGGTAGTGCGTGGCGCTGGCATGCGGAAAGCGAACAGTACTATTTGCATCTCTTTGCACCAGAGCAGGCGGATCTCAACTGGGAGAATCCAGCGGTACGCGCAGAGCTGAAAAAAGTCTGTGAGTTCTGGGCCGATCGTGGGGTCGACGGGTTGCGCCTGGATGTGGTGAATCTGATCTCCAAAGACCCACGTTTCCCTGATGACCTGGATGGCGACGGGCGTCGCTTCTACACCGACGGGCCACGAGCACACGAGTTTTTGCACGAGATGAACCGCGATGTGTTTACGCCACGCGGGTTAATGACCGTAGGTGAAATGTCCTCCACCAGCCTTGAGCATTGCCAGCGATACGCGGCACTGACAGGCAGTGAATTGTCGATGACCTTTAATTTTCATCACCTGAAGGTCGATTATCCCGGTGGTGAAAAATGGACGCTGGCTAAACCTGACTTTGTGGCGTTGAAAACCTTGTTCCGCCACTGGCAACAAGGAATGCACAACGTAGCATGGAATGCCTTGTTCTGGTGTAACCACGATCAGCCGCGCATTGTTTCTCGCTTTGGTGATGAAGGTGAATACCGCGTGCCTGCGGCAAAAATGCTGGCGATGGTGCTGCATGGCATGCAGGGAACGCCGTATATCTACCAGGGCGAAGAGATTGGCATGACCAACCCGCATTTCACGCGCATTACTGACTATCGCGACGTGGAGAGCCTCAATATGTTTGCCGAGCTGCGCAACGATGGGCGTGATGCCGACGAGTTATTGGCAATCCTCGCCAGTAAATCCCGTGACAACAGTCGCACGCCCATGCAATGGAGCAACGGCGATAATGCCGGGTTTACGGCTGGCGAACCGTGGATTGGCCTGGGCGATAACTATCAACAAATCAACGTAGAAGCCGCGCTGACCGATGAGTCCTCGGTGTTTTACACCTACCAAAAGTTAATCGCACTGCGTAAGCAAGAAGCCATCCTGACATGGGGCAATTACCAGGATCTGCTGCCAAACAGCCCTGTATTGTGGTGCTATCGCCGTGAATGGAAGGGGCAAACCTTGCTGGTCATTGCCAACCTTAGCCGTGAGATCCAACCCTGGCAGCCAGGGCAAATGCGCGGCAACTGGCAGCTTGTGATGCATAACTACGAAGAAGCCTCACCACAACCCTGTGCCATGACTTTACGGCCTTTTGAGGCTGTCTGGTGGTTACAGAAGTAAATCTTCCCTAAGCCCCGGTAATGCCGGTCATTCCGGGGTTTTGTCTGTCAGCATGTTGTTTTTGTTGATTTTTCAACCAGCAAATTCATTAAAAAATTTACATAACGCTGTAGCGCCCGTCATCCGTACGCTCTGCTTTTTACTTTGAGCTACATCAAAAAAAGTTCAAACATCCTTGATGCAAAGCACTATATATAGACTTTAAAATGCGTCCCAACCCAATATGTTGTATTAATCGACTATAATTGCTACTACAGCTCCCCACGAAAAAGGTGCGGCGTTGTGGATAAGCGGATGGCGATTGCGGAAAGCACCGGAAAACGAAACGAAAAAACCGGAAAACGCCTTTCCCAATTTCTGTGGATAACCTGTTCTTAAAAATATGGAGCGATCATGACACCGCATGTGATGAAACGAGACGGCTGCAAAGTGCCGTTTAAATCAGAGCGCATCAAAGAAGCGATTCTGCGTGCAGCTAAAGCAGCGGAAGTCGATGATGCCGATTATTGTGCCACTGTTGCTGCGGTTGTCAGCGAGCAGATGCAGGGCCGCAACCAGGTGGATATCAACGAGATCCAGACCGCAGTTGAAAACCAGCTGATGTCGGGTCCATACAAACAACTGGCTCGTGCTTATATCGAGTACCGTCACGATCGCGACATTGAACGTGAAAAACGCGGTCGCCTGAACCAGGAGATCCGTGGTCTGGTCGAGCAGACCAACGCCTCGTTACTCAACGAAAACGCCAACAAAGACAGCAAGGTGATTCCAACCCAGCGCGACCTGCTGGCCGGGATCGTGGCTAAACACTATGCACGTCAGCACCTGCTGCCGCGTGACGTGGTGCAGGCACATGAGCGTGGCGATATTCACTATCACGATCTCGATTACTCACCGTTTTTCCCGATGTTCAACTGCATGTTGATCGACCTGAAAGGCATGCTGACCCAGGGCTTTAAAATGGGGAACGCCGAGATTGAACCGCCGAAGTCGATCTCTACGGCAACCGCGGTAACTGCGCAGATTATTGCTCAGGTCGCCAGCCATATTTATGGCGGCACCACCATTAACCGTATCGATGAAGTGCTGGCACCGTTTGTCACCGCCAGCTACAACAAACATCGCAAGACCGCAGAAGAGTGGAACATCCCGGACGCCGAAGGCTACGCTAACTCTCGTACCATTAAAGAGTGCTACGATGCCTTCCAGTCGCTGGAGTACGAAGTAAACACCCTGCACACCGCCAACGGTCAGACGCCGTTTGTAACCTTTGGTTTTGGTCTGGGCACCAGCTGGGAATCGCGCCTGATTCAGGAATCTATCCTGCGTAACCGTATCGCAGGCCTCGGTAAAAACCGTAAAACTGCGGTGTTCCCGAAACTGGTGTTTGCGATTCGCGATGGTCTGAACCATAAAAAAGGCGATCCGAACTACGACATCAAACAGCTGGCGCTGGAGTGCGCAAGCAAGCGCATGTATCCGGATATCCTGAACTACGATCAGGTAGTGAAAGTCACCGGTTCGTTTAAAACCCCGATGGGCTGCCGCAGCTTCCTCGGCGTGTGGGAAAATGAAAACGGCGAGCAGATCCACGATGGTCGTAACAACCTCGGCGTGATCAGCCTGAACCTGCCGCGTATTGCTCTGGAAGCAAAAGGCGATGAAGCCACCTTCTGGAAGCTGCTGGATGAACGTCTGGTGCTGGCACGTAAGGCGCTGATGACCCGTATCGCTCGTCTCGAAGGCGTGAAAGCGCGCGTGGCCCCGATCCTCTATATGGAAGGTGCTTGTGGCGTGCGTCTCAATGCTGACGATGATGTTTCTGAAATCTTCAAAAACGGTCGTGCGTCTATTTCGCTGGGTTACATCGGCATCCACGAAACCATTAACGCGCTGTTCGGCGGCGAGCATGTTTACGACAACGAGCAGCTCCGCGCGAAAGGTATCGCGATTGTTGAACGTCTGCGTCAGGCAGTGGATCAGTGGAAAGAAGAAACGGGTTATGGTTTCAGTCTCTACAGCACGCCGAGTGAAAACCTGTGCGACCGCTTCTGCCGTCTCGATACTGCTGAGTTTGGCGTGGTGCCGGGCGTGACCGATAAAGGTTACTACACCAACAGTTTCCACCTCGATGTGGAGAAGAAGGTGAACCCGTACGACAAGATCGACTTTGAAGCGCCTTACCCGCCGCTGGCGAACGGTGGTTTCATTTGCTACGGCGAGTATCCAAACATTCAGCACAACCTGAAGGCGCTGGAAGATGTCTGGGATTACAGCTATCAGCATGTACCGTATTACGGCACCAATACACCGATTGATGAGTGCTACGAGTGTGGCTTTACCGGTGAGTTCGAGTGCACCAGCAAAGGCTTCACTTGCCCGAAATGTGGTAACCATGACGCCTCCCGTGTGTCGGTAACTCGCCGCGTGTGCGGATATTTAGGTAGCCCGGATGCACGTCCATTTAACGCCGGTAAGCAGGAAGAAGTTAAGCGCCGCGTTAAACATTTGGGGAATGGGCAGATAGGTTAATCTTCACTCTACGTTAAGCAAATGCCGGATGCGGCGTAAACGCCTTATCCGGCCTACATGGCAACAACGATTGTAGGTCTGATAAGACGCGACAGCGTCGCATCAGGCGTTGATTACCGGATGCATCCTATACGCGGACTGATAAGCCAGGCGAAACAATGAATTATCATCAGTACTATCCTGTCGACATCGTCAACGGCCCCGGCACTCGCTGCACCCTGTTTGTCTCCGGGTGTGTTCATGAATGCCCCGGTTGCTATAACAAAAGCACATGGCGGGTAAATTCTGGTCAGCCATTTACCAAAGCAATGGAAGACCAGATCATTAACGATCTGAATGACACTCGCATCAAACGCCAGGGTATTTCCCTCTCCGGCGGCGATCCGCTGCATCCGCAAAACGTGCCGGATATTCTGAAACTGGTACAACGCATCCGCGCCGAGTGTCCGGGTAAAGACATCTGGGTGTGGACAGGCTATAAACTCGACGAACTCAACGCTGCGCAAATGCAGGTTGTTGATTTGATTAACGTGCTGGTCGACGGCAAATTTGTGCAGGATTTAAAAGACCCTTCCCTGATCTGGCGCGGCAGCAGCAATCAGGTGGTGCATCATTTGCGATGATAAGTTCCCTGTTACCTGAGTGCAGGCAACAGGGAAATGAGGAATTAACGATACTTCTGGTGATAGACGTTGCGGGTCGTTTTCAGTTGCTCTGCGGCAGCCTGCGCTTCTTTTACTTTACCTTCATTTGCCAGCTTCAGCGCGTCGTCAATCTGACCGACCAGAATATCGAAACCGTGGCGGAAGTCTTTCATTTCCGGGCTGTCCGGTGATTTGCCTTCAAGCTTCGGCGGCGTCGCTTTTTGCGCATCCAGCGCTGCGGCGCGCATCTTCGTTAACGCGTCTTTGACTTGCGCCGCGTTATCGGCTTTTTCGACCACTTTTAAATTGTCGTTGAGGGTTTCCATATTGTCTTCAAGATCAGCGGCAAACGACGCCGAACTGAATACCAACGAGGAGACTGCAAGAATAGCTAACAGGCTTTTACGCATTGCTCACTTCCTTTTTTATTATGAAGATTTGGCGCGGCAGGTCGCGCCAGTTTTTTACTGCCCGGCGATTTTCATCTCCGACAACAGCACAGAACCACACTGTATATTACTGCGTGTTTCAATATCGTTACCGACGGTGACAATATTGCGCCACATATCTTTTAAATTACCTGCGATGGTGATTTCGCTAACCGGATACTGAATTTCGCCGTTTTCTACCCAGAAGCCCGCCGCACCACGGGAATAATCACCGGTAATTGCACTCACGCCCTGGCCCATCAGCTCCGTCACCACCAGCCCGGTGCCCATCTCTTTGAGCATTTGTTCGAAGCTTAGCCCTTGTCCGGCAATCCGCCAGTTGTGAATACCGCCCGCATGTCCGGTGCTTTTCAGCCCCAGTTTCCGCGCCGAGTAGCTGGTCAGCAGCCACTGAGTCAGGATGCCATCTTTAATAATATCGCGACGCTCGGTGCGCACACCTTCGCTGTCGAATGGCGTCGACGCCAGCCCTTTCAGCAGATGCGGATGCTCTTCAATGGTCAGCCAGTCCGGCAGAATTTGTTTACCCAGCGAATCCAGCAGAAAGGTAGATTTACGGTAAACCGAGCCACCCGCTATCGCCCCCACCAGATGGCCAAAAAGCCCGGTTGCCACTTCATTGGCAAAAATGACCGGCGCTTTCATGGTGGAGAGTTTACGCGGTGACAGGCGCGATAAAGTACGGCGAGCACAGTCGGCCCCAACCCACTCTGGCGTTTGCAGATCGCTCATCGCACGACCAATGGTGTAGGCGTAATCACGCTCCATATCGCCATTTTCTTCGGCAATTACACAGCTGGAGAGCGAATGACGCGTAGAGCAGTAACCCTGCAACATGCCGTGGCTGTTGCCAAAAACTTTGACACCGTAGTGGCTGTTAAAGCTGCCACCTTCGGTATTGGTGATACGTTTGTCCGCCTGTAATGCTGCCTGTTCTGCGCGGGCCGCCAGTTCAATGGCTTCATCCGGGGAAACTTCCGCAGGGTGGAACAAGTCGAGATCTGGTGCGTCAAAGGCCAGCAGCTCTTTGTCTGCCACGCCGGCACAGGGATCTGGCGAGGTATAACGGGCAATATCCAGCGCCGCCTGTACAGTACGGGCAATGGCCTGCGGGCTTAAATCGGTGGATGATGCGCTACCTTTGCGGTTCTGGTGATAAACAGTGATCCCCAGCGCGCCATCGCTATTGAATTCAACATTCTCCACTTCACCATAACGCGTGCTTACGCTAATGCCGGTGGTCTTGCTGACGGCAACTTCCGCACCGTCCGATTTGCCTGAGGCCAACTCCAGCGCAGTGGAAACTGCTTCTTCCAGAATCTTGCGCTGCGCTTCAACTTGAGAGATTACTTTCATTGCAAGTGCCATAATGTAGAGAGTTTCTCTGAAGTCTAACAGAGAACCGTTTTTCAGTGCGCATCTTAACTGGTAACATTAGCCTCTTTTTTTAAGGAGCCTGAGATGACTAAGCAGCC
>ERZ773260.2024-NODE-2024-length-24052-cov-3.898487_pt1 | contig 24052 bp, 9 predicted proteins | sample MGYA00511387_ERZ773260 | MGnify/ENA primary metagenome ERZ773260 (study PRJEB29015, sample SAMEA2737745) | human gut metagenome | biome: human gut; feature: human-associated habitat; material: faeces | place: China | collected 2012 ... | reverse complement strand
GCCCGGTTAGAGTACGCGTCTGGGGGGCGTGTGGTCGCTGGTTCGAATCCAGTCATCCCGACTAAAGCTGAGAGAAAAGGAGTTAAGTCTATGGCTTAACTCCTTTTTTTGCTCTCTATCACTTTCCTAAAACAATGAGGCAGTAGAAATTCCGACTCATCCGATATTCATGGGGGATAGCCTTAAATCATGACAATAGATTAAAATTGATATATTTCCGTTTGAATTTAGTGCGGTCATTCCAGCCTATTTTAGCCATTATTTCTGTTAATGGTTGCTTAGTGCCGACTTATCGGTGCATGCTCTGTGAGTTCAAAGTCTTTTGGGGCACGATTGTTTATCGGAGTAGGGAGGCCTAGCTGTTTGATAGAGTGCCATTGGCTGCTGAAGTGAATAACTAACGGCTTGTCGAATGAATAACTAGCGGCTATATATAGCCGCTAACTAACGGCTCGGGAAGTGAATAACTGATCACTTGGAAAGCCTTCTACGGCCTGCGAAATCAAGTATGCGTTAACCTAGAGGAGGATTTTTGGAAATTATATTATATATGTACACGTACATTAAAGAATATGATGTATATGAATAGGCTTTAGTAATACATACCAATAATATCAAGGACTGATTTATCTAATAAAACGGCTAGTATAAACGATCGTTTTAATTCGTCATTTGCAAAGGTACGCGTTTCTTTGATACCTGCAACCCTTCCGAGCTATTTTTTTCATCCCTTATTCGCTTTCTTATCAATAGGATAGCCTATCCTTTACGAAACAACCGATTCCGTAAACAAACCTCCCGTTTTCCCTCTTCAAAAACGCAAGATCTAAATGATGGTCTAGACTAGTCGTTTTGGTATGGCGAAGGATAATTAAAGAGTTGAGAGATATTTAATTAACACTATTATTAATATTTAAATTAGAGATTATGAACAAGAGAATTTCTACTATGTTTGCGTCGTTCTTGCTTATGGCAGGTGTGGCGTTTGCTGCGGATGGAACTACTTATTCTCAGAAAGAAGCTAAGCCAACAGAAGGCTTGAAAGTCTATTTGGGAAATGAAGAGGGTACATCTTTCTTGAAATCAGCGAAAGTGACGGACGCTGCTTATAAGTTTGCGAATACCGTTACAGAAAGCGAAGCTGGTGTCTTCACGGTTACAGGCGTAAAGACCGAGAATGGTAAATTGATGTTTAAACTGGTAGACGCTGCTGGAAAGGTGGTTTATGGTAAGGAAGGAACCACGTTTGTTGAGGCCGCTAGCGAGGATGATGTGAAGAAAGGTTATTGTTGGTTTACTTATGATGACAATAATACCGATGATAACTATAATGATGATAAAATTACATTAGGAGGTAAACCTTTGGCTTATGATATGGCTACTGCCGCAAATGTAGCAAAAATGCTTATCGCTAAAAAAGGAACAACCTCTAGTGATTTGAACAGCAATCTTTCCGGTAAGGGGTTCTCTTTTAAATTCCCGAACGCCGCTTCCGAGGCTGACGTGAATCCGTTTGGAGAGCAGATGTTCGCTATCGACGCTTCTACTGTTAATTCTACATTGGAGTTAGGTGAGACTGAGGTTTCCGGCGAGTGTTTCGTTGTAGCTAACGCCGCTGGTTTGAAGTTGGCTAAGGAGGGTGGTGTAACCGCAGATAACTTGAAAGCCGCTACTTTCATCGTATTGAACCCGAACGCTACTTTCGGTATCACGAGCTTGGATGCTGCTAAAGGTGAGGGTTTCGGTTTCACTACCGTAAAGGGCGAGAAACTGAACGCTACCAATGTTAAGAAAGACGGTAAGATCGCTTTCATGAACGCTATCTATGGTGTTTCTGAAGATGACTTGGCAAACAAGGCTGGTCAATATACGATCAAGATGACAGGTGTGAAGGTAACGAAGGGCACAGATGAGAACTTTGGTTCAGAGTTAACTGTTTATGTAGGAGCTTATTCCTTGACCACTGGTGGTTTGAAGACTTATATCACTACGAAGGGGTCCACTGATAAGCTTTCCTTGGCCCAGACTACAGGAAATACATGGGCAAAGGCTTCTGATCTGTTGAAGACTGACGGTGCCGCTATCTATAATATCTACTTCACAGGAACTAAACCTGCCGATGGTGAAGAAGGTGAGTCTTTGTATGGTAAATATTTGGTTTCTACGTATGCGAAAACTGAAGAGGCTCGTGCTACCGCTTCTTTCTCTAACGAGGCTTTGGCTCCTGCTAAGGTTGACTTGAAGGCTCCTGTTGCACAATGGGTAATTATAAGTATGCAGGGGTCCGGTGCTGTTACGTTTAAGAATCTTGAGACGAATGAAACGTTTAATGCTAATTTGTATAAGACAGACAAGGCTGGAATTTATCAAGCCGTAAAGACTTCGGTTGGTGATATTCTTGCCGAGAATATCAAATTAGTTGCCGTAAGCGCTAATGATGGCTTCTTGGCTCTTTCTGACGCTCAATTGAAGCAAAAGGCTCAGTTGGTATTTAATGGCGAGTCCTCTGTTGCCGTAGAGAAAGTGTATATGAACTATAATACCGATGGTTCTAAATTTGAGCCGGTAAGTGATGCCGCTAAGAGCTACGCTTGGAGCTTGGAGAAGGCAGAGGCTGTTAAAAATAATGTTGAGTACATCTATTTGAAGGATGACGAGGTGGCTAAGAAGAAAGCGGATATGTTGACTATTCAAGCTTACTATTTGGTTGACGATAAGAAGGGTTTGAATCATGAGGGTTCTGATTATAAGTTGGTTGATCATAACGATAAGAAAGCGGACAATCTTTCTCGCTTGGTATTCAAGAAGAACGTTGACGGCACTTATTCCGTAATCTGCTTGGATGAGGCTCTTGACGCTGACGAGGCTGCCGATAATTATATAGAAGTTGTCAAGGCTGACGCTAAAATGTTGAAAGTGGATGTGAATACTCCTAGCTTCGCTGAAGTTCCTGTTGGCTCGGAAAAGGCGGATTATGCGAAAGTAGTGGTAGATTTCTTCCAGATGGGTGCTAGCTTGGATGCTGTTCCGAGACATGCGACATTGGATAGTGAGGAAGGTTCAATCTCCTTGAAGGAAAACAAGAATGGTATCCTTGAGGGTATCATTGGTGCGGAGGGTTTGACTTTCTGGTTGGATACGGCGGATAGCAAGGCAGAGCTTCCTTCTTTCTATATCTCTAAAGGTATCGCTGAAGGTGACTCCGTTGCTCCGGTAAGAAATTTCTTGTATTTCGCTCAAGACTCATTACGTTATTGGAATGAGGCTCAAGCTAAGTTTACTTATGACGAGAACTATGGCTTGGAAGGTACTTATGGAGCTGAAGCTAATCAGAATACAGATGTTAAAGCCATTTTCCGTCCGGCTACTTTAGCAGGTGTTGATACGATCAATACAACTGTAAACGGAAAGAATGTGGTTGTTGCGGCAGAAGCTAAGGAAGATGTTTGCCTTGGAGGTATAAATAACTTCAAATTTTATATCACGAAGTTGGATGCCGGTTATTCGGTGAGACCGGTAGACCAACCTACAAAATATTTGTATGCGTTGAACGGTAAGTTAGGCTTTACTTCTGATACTTCTAAAGCGTTGCCGGTAACAGTAGGTGAGGGTAATCCTACATCTAATGAGTCTATCGATAACTCTGCGTCTTCTTCTGTCGTAGTGATCGGCAACGCCGGTTCCGTAACGATCCAAGGCGCTCAAGGCGAGACGGCTTATGTCCGTAACTTGTTGGGTATGCCGTTGGCAGAGACAGTTGTCATTTCCGATAACGCTACGATCGCTGTTCCTGCTGGAATCGTTCTTGTAACGGTTGGCGACGAGACTGTAAAGGTGGTCGTTAAATAAGACATGTAAAGGAATAATGAAAAGATAAATCGAAAATCATTCCCGTGCGGATTATCCAAGTACCCCGAGAGGGCGAACAAGCGGGAATGGATTAATATTAATACTAAAGTAATAAATTAAAGTTCATCCGTAAGTACTTCCGTGAGGATGGAAACGGATCAAAGGCAAGGGGAGACAGTATTGCGCTGTTTCCCCTTATTTGTTGATAAGGGTAGATAAGGGCTTTGTTGGTGAAATGGACGGTATTCGATCTTTTTGATTGATATAAGGGGGATATCGTGACATACCCTTTTTGAGAGAGGTATAAAGTAGGGGAGATCGGAGGGGTATAAATAGCCTTTTTTATACAAAAGGACCGCTTTTTACACACGACAGGCGGTAAAAGGCAACATGACTAGTGGTGTTTGGCAACGCCAGTAGTGCCGTTGGGCATCGTAAACAGTCATGAATAGGGTTGTTAGTACTTATGAATGGGCATCGTAACCCTGTTATATCCCTGTCGTAACTCAATGAGATAGCCCGGATAAGCTATAGGATATGAATTAGGATGAATTAAATTCGCTAGGATAAAAGGCTGTTTTTAATTAATGCGGTATAAGACAAATGATTGCTAATATTTTTTCTCGTATTTGGGGATAAGCTGTACGTTTGCCCGAATAAAGTGATTCTCCGGCAGTTAAGTTTACAAATTGACAAAATGTCAAGGTGCTTTTTTTGTGAGCTTATAGGAAGGGCTAGATCCGAAAACAAACCTTGATTTTAGAGAATGGCATGGGATAAATTCCATGCTTGTACGTGCTTTATTCCTTCTTTGGAAGGAAGCGGCAAATCATCGAGCGAGACAACGATCTTCTCGTAATTATCCTCAATGGCCTCTAACGAGGCATATTCCCGTTCGATGGTTTCTTTGTCGATTAGTAAATAAGTGGATTGGAGATAGATAACCCTCTCTCCTTTGATAGCGACGAAATCCACCTCTTTGTTCTTTATGCTGCCTACGTATATTTGATAGCCGGCCCTTAATAAATCTAGATAAATGAGGTTTTCTAGTTTATATCCAATGCCATAGCCGAAGCCTTGATATAAATAATTGTTGAAACCTAGGTCATTGATGTAATACTTACAATTCCCAGCGATGGTCTCCTTTCCCTTGATTTGGTATTTCTCGACTTTATGTACCAAAAAAGTGTCCTCTATGTAACTAATGTAGGAGGCGATCGTATCATAGCTGGTCTTCCTTCCCGAGCTCTTGAAATAATTGGTGATATTCCGAATTGATATTAAATTAGATGCGTTATTTACCAGATAGATAAAAATGTCCTCAAGCAACTTAGCGTCTTTTATGTTTTGTCTTTGTATGATATCACGTAGTAATACGGTGTCTTTTAATGCGGATATATAATTTCTTTGTACTTCTGGTTGAGATAGATGGTATAATTCAGGCATGCCACTACTTTGCATATATTCTAGGTAGTGTATCTTGTTATTTTCTTTTTGGGTGATTCCAAGAAACTCTGTGTATGAAAAAGGATAGATGGCAAATTCCACATAACGTCCGGCTAATAACGTGGCGAGTTCTCCAGATAGCATTTTAGAGTTGGAACCACTGATGAATAACTCATATTCGGCGGTATAGTCCTGTGAGTATGAGTTGGCGAAGCGTTCCCATCCCTCTACATTTTGGATTTCGTCAATGAACAGATAGATACGACCTCGAGGATTTATTTGTTTTAAGTAGAGATTAAACAGGGAATCAAGATCTTCATTGGTTTTCAAAAAATAAAAGGCGGATAGCTCACAGTTAATGAAGAATATATTTCGGGGATTTACTCCACTATTGGCGAGATGGCTAGCTAACTGACGAAGGAGATAGCTTTTCCCTACACGTCGCTGTCCTACCAAGACTTTGATTAATCTGTTTCCGGTGTAGGATAATATCCTATCTAAATAATCTTGCCGTTTATAGCCTGTTGGAAAATCGTTTCCACCCCATAGGTTATACTTCTCTAATGTCTTAAATCTATCGTCCATACTCGAAACTTTTGCGTAAAAGTACAAAAGTTTCGAATGAACTCGAAACTTTTCCCGTTAAGAATAGGATATACCCTCAAAAAAATAACGGCAACCGCCTTCCGCCGAAAGCCAAGTTGCCGTTCAAAGTTAGGAATAAGGTTTGGTTTGTTCCTTTGTAATGATTCTAACATTAATATGTAATGAGAGTTTTCTACATTTTATCGATACAAAAGTAAATGCCACTTGTTACGATTTGATTACGGGAGTGTTACATTTTTAGTAAAGGTCTCGCCAAATCGGTTGATAACCTTGATCTGTACGTCTTTGACTCCGGCAGAAGGGTGGCAACGGAATAAGTGCGATGTATGATATCCGGAAGGTTTTCCGTGCATGTCGATATAGTCTTGGTCTTCATCATCGAATTGCTCCATGCGACCTTTCTCTATGCCGTTTTCGCTCCATGTAACTTGGTAGGTCGGGTCCCAATCCCATACGTTCACCACTAGGTAATCCGCTTGCGATTTGAACTCATTCGGCTTATAAACCCTGAATTGATAATCCGAATCATGGCCGGTTGCCTTATAATACCAAGTAGCGGTATTCCCTTTCACCTCAACGACCAGATAACCGTTCGGGGCGCCGCACCGGTTTACATGGCCGGCCCACCAAGCTCCGCAAGCGGCTCCGATATTATGCTCGTACAGATTCGGTGTGACTTGGTTGTTCTCGAAGAAATGCGTATGCCCGGCGAAGATATGGACATTATAAGGGCCGACGATCTCTTTCAGGCTTTCAGCGTCCTCGGCGTTTCCTCCCCCTTTATCCGTCTGGTTGAATACCGGGGCATGTACGTTGATAAATACAAGTGTCCCGGGTTTAACGTAACTCAGGTCGTTTTTCAGCCATTCCAGTTGTTCCTTTCCGAAGCGTTCGTCATATTTCTTGTCTTTATAATAATCAATATCTTTTAAGGTGATGATATGTGCATCCCCGACATTGAACGAATAATTGTAAGGGCCGAAATGATCCTCGTAGATACGCTCCGCATAGCTCTCCTCGGTTACCTTTTGATTGGATAAGGCCGGGTAACGTAAGTCGTGGTCGTGATTGCCGATCACGGAGAACATCGGGATGCCTAAGACCGAGACCGCTTCCTTATAAGGAGTGAATAAATCCATGCGATCCCAAGTAATGTCTCCCAGTGCCATACCGTAGACCTCTTTTCCTTGGTAGCGCTCTATAGTCTGCTTCAAGTCGGGGATGGTCTCTTCACGGAAACGTTTCATCTGCCGTTCGTCGATGGTCTGAGGATCGGAGATTGCCAAGTAGACAAACCCGTCGATTGGCTGTTTCCTAGGGGTGAGCGTAAAATCATGTTCATTGATCTCCTTACTTTTATCAAGTTGCTGATAGAAAAGATCCGGTATACCTTTTGTTTGCTCGATCTCATAGTCACCCGGTACGGAGAGGTAGACAAAGCGGCTTTTGTCCAGATTCGAATCTAGGCTATATTCTCCCCGCTCATTTGTTTGCGTGAAATTATAACCATCCGTAACGACTACGCCTTGTAGCGGTTTGCCTGCCGTATCGGATACAGTGCCTCTTACGGTAGCGGCTTGCGCTATCCAAGTGGATAACGCAAGTAAAAGCGTGAATGATAAGAATTGTTTCTTCATCGTAATTTTTTTTATGATTTGAATATAGAATATGTTAGTTAGAATTTATAACGTACGCCGATTTGAATCTGCCAAGGGTTTCCGTTCATATTGGATACACCCGTGTTTTTGTTTACGTTATATACGTATTGCTTCTTCTCCGCGTCAAAACTCTTGATGGAGTAGATATTCTGCTTGCCTAGATTATGTCCGGCACCCCAGTCCTTGTTCAGCATATTCAGGAAATTGAAAAAGTCTATCGAGGCCTCGATGGAATGAGTCTTATAGATCTTGAAGTTCTTGTTCAAGCGCAAATCGAAAGTACCGTAGAAGCCATTTACGCCACCGTTACGCTCGGCAACCTTCCCATAGTTTTTACGGATATAATCTTTTACGCTCTTCTCCGCTTCCGGATTGTCCAAGATCGCTTGGATACCCTCACGAAGATATTGAGGCGTATTACTATCGTTCGGGTCATAGATATAAGCCAAGTCGTTGGATGATACGAAATCACCGTTCATATTACCACTAACCGCTAAAGAGTAGCGGGTCCCACCGATCCCGGAGAAACGCAAGCCTACGCTGATTCCCCAGAAAGAAGGAGCCGTACCGTAGAATACGACCTTATGGCGGAATTGGTTGTCCGAGTAAGTCATGGTACTCAAATCACGAGGATCATCTTTTACCATCAAGGCTAGGGTCGCTGTATTCGCTACGTTTCCGTTGTAAGAGGTGTTATCCTTGGAATCGTTCCACGTATAGCTGAAAGAAAGTTCGCCATCCTTGAAATAACGCCAAGTTCCATCTACAACGAACGCGTATTGGTTGATTTTTCCATCGCTGATTAATTCCAGCACACGGCCTACCTTATCACTTTTACGTCCTTGCATCCAGTCGGTCGCTCCGTTCTCGGTATTGATACTCTCGGCGGGGACGAACACGCCACGATTCCCCTCTGCGGCGATACGGAAGTAAGGCTCGTCCACCATATTACGGTCTACGTACATATAATTATGGCGTGCCCAGTTGGCGTAAGCACTGATACCTACCCGCAAGCGATCGGAGAAGAAATGCGTGTAGCTGGCGTTCAACTTATATACTACCGGTACACGGGCATCCTTACTATTCATATTGATCGTGCTGATCTTTTGGATATTCGGGTTGTTGAATAAATCAACGCCCGGAGCGGTAGAAGGGTCTTTTCGGTATGCCGGGAAATTCGGTGTCGGAACCAAATTGCCTTGTATATCCACGGACGCTACCTTCGTACCATCGAACAGCATATTGTTGATCATGGAATAGTTGTTTAAATCCGAACCGAAGATACCGGCGCCAAGGCGGATAATATCTTGATGTTTATCATTCACGTCCCACGTGAATTGAACGCGGGGTTGCAACTGGAAGGTGGAGATTACGTTGTCCGTACGTAAGCCTAGTTCGTCATAAACGGTCTGGTTAAAGTTCGCGTGGTTGAAATAGCGGGTATAATCCGCACGGATACCGGCCATGACCTCGAATCCGGTGAAAAGCTTCGTTTGTAATTGTCCGTAGATAGCGGAGTTCAAGGTATTCATCTTTACGGTAGGATCATCTACCAAGGCGATTTCCCGGGCATAGCGGTAAGGAGTCATATTCTCGAAATTATCCAATCCCGTGAAATAAAACCGTCCGTTCATCTCACTGCCGTAGAGTGATTTCATATTGGTGTACATGAAGTCCGCTCCGAATGTATAGTTGATGCGGTCCGTATTATAATACATATTGTCTACCAATTGAAGTACATTATCCTTGAAATGTTCGGGAGCGTAGCGTTGACCTCCAAGTTGGATGGAAGTGTACATGCTCTTGTCACCAGATATAGATTCCACGTTCTCTACGATTGCTCTCGGAATATTAGAACTTGGCAATTGCTTATTCGGGGTCGTGGCCTCGTAAACCAAGAAATGTTGAAGCTTCAACTCATTAGTCAGTTTCGGGCTTAATACCGAGCGTAAGGTAGCGAGTAAGCTGTTGTTATGCGATTTGCGATCGATCCAAACCTCGTAAAGATTGATGCTGGAGTTATCGCTCTCGCTCTGTTTATTATCCTCGTTGATGAAATTATTGCGAATGGTTAACAAGTTGGTAGCGTTCAACTGCCAGTCGATACGGGCGAAGACTGCGTTCGTCTGCTTCTTCTTGCCGAACTCCCCGAATTGAGGATCATTGGAGACTCCGTATTTAGTACGGGCGATATCCAGATAACGGTCTAGCGTAGATTGAGTGACATTATAGCGAGACTCGTCCGCCGCCGTCTTGATATCCGCTATATAAATCGGACGGGAATCCTGTTGGTGATCCCATACGACATAGAAGTGCGCACGGTCTTTCACGATCGGGCCTCCCAAAGAGAAACCATATTGATAGGTAGAGAAGTCGGAAGTCGATTTATTTCCCCGTATATCATAGGAACTGGATAACCAATCGGCACGACCGAATCCGAATACACTTCCGGTGAAAGTATTGGTTCCTGATTTCGTGACAGCGCTCACGGTGCCGCCCCCGGAACGTCCGTTGGTCACGTCATATTGATTGGTTACCACCTCAAACTCGCGGACGGCTTCCATGGATATCGTATAAGCGCCGGAAGTCGTTCCGCTCGCTACGGTTCCTTTAGCCGTCATACCGTCGATGGTGTAATTCGTTGAGGATGATAATTGCCCGGCGATATTTCCTCCGCTACTCAATGGCGAGAGATCCATCAGGGATGTGAAGTTACGGCCGTTTACCGGAAGTTTCGTGATATTTTGAGCGGAGATAGATGTTGCCGCGCCGATCTTCGGAACCATGTTCTTCAAGGAATTAGCGACTACCTCGACGGCTTGGATCTCCACCGATTCCTCCGCTAGCTTGAAATCCACTCGAAGCATATCCCCTTGGTTCAATGCGTATCCTGTCTTTTTCTGTTCCCCATAACCGATATAAGAAGCTGTAACGGTATAAGGAGAACCTAACGGAAGCTGCTTGATGGTGTATTCTCCTTTATCGTTCGTGATAGAGCCCGTGAAGAATCCGGTAGATTCATTCTTGACTTGGATCGTGGCTCCGATCACTGATTCCCCTTTATTATCCACGACCGTACCGGTGATAATGGCTTGCGTTCCTTGCGCGAATAGGAGAGCCGGTAAGCAATTAAAAAATAACAAACAGGCAAGTAACCTACAAGTAATTCGTTTGTTAAACATCCTCATAATAATCTTTTTAAAATTAAACCTAAATATCTTTTACGGCGCAAAAGTAAGTGTCCGGTTTTGCAAAGAGATTACATCCGTGTGTAGGTTTAAATAAAGAAAAAAGCCTAATGAAGGATATCCATTAGGCTCAACGAGAAAATTATAAATGTGTCTATAAAGAAGAAGGTTAGTCCTCATCCAAAGTCTTGATAATGCTAGATGCTATCTTGGATGAACTCTTGCGGCTGCTCTTTCTGAGTTTATCCGGATTCTCAAGATTCATACAGGTAAAGAAGTTATTCCCCCGATATACCTCGTTTTTATCTTTATCGAATAGGGTATAGCTGACGATATGGAAAAGTGTGCGCAACGGTTGGTCTTGCCATTTAAGATAATGCTGGTTTAATACCAGCAGATAATCAGCGTCGGCATTATCCAATACCTTTTGTAACTCTTCGGTCGGCACGGCTGAAAGATCGGAATAGCAATCCTCGCTCTCCCCGTTCACCTTGATCTCATTCAGTACCTGTCCGGTCACTTGTGTAGCGTTTGCCGGGATAAACTTACAATCTCCGTTCTTTACGGATGCGGCGATATTCTCGGCGATGATCGTATTATACGTTTGGTCGATACTATCCGCTTTCATACCGGTCTCTTCGGCGATCATCCCATTGTAGAAATAGTTTGATTTCACGTTATCGTGCAAACCTACGATGAGAATTTGCTTCGCATGATAATTGTCACCTTCCTTCTTACTTTCTTTAGCGTTCGCTGCTATAGAAGCTACGGCCAAAAAGAACATAACCGTAAAGATTCTGATTTTAAATAACCTTTCCATGATTCTTCTATTAAATTCTGTGTCTATTAATTTCGAAGGCAAAGATATTAGCGGGGTGTTGCAGGGATATTACGGTTGTATAAAGTAATGGTTACCGATAATCCCCCTGTACCGGCTTGGATATTAAAATCGTGGATTCGTTGTAAAGTCTATTCTACCGTGTGGATGAGTTCAATCAAAAGGCGGTTACCAAGAAACTTTAAGGAGATATAGAAACAAGGGTTGTTTTTAAGGTTCAAAGAACGCTAAAAACAACCCCTGTTATTTTTACTTATTATTCTCGATCCACTTGCGAGCGTTCACGAACGCCTCGATCCATGGAGTGACCTCGTCGTTCTCCTTACGGTCGGCGGGGTAATAACCGCACTGCCAAGGGAAGATCGCACGTTCGGGGTGAGGCATCATGGCTAAATGGCGGCCGTCCTTTGAGCAAACACCGGCAACGGACCAAGGAGAACCGTTCGGATTGGCGGGATAGCCATCGTAGTTGTATTTAGCGATGATGTTGTACTCCTTCTCCTCGTAGGGGAACTCGAACTTACCTTCACCATGAGCTACCCATACACCCAACTTCGTGCCGCTCAAGGAGCCGAACATTACGGAGTTGTTTTTCGGGATCTCCAAGCTAACGAAGTTAGACTCGAACTTATGGGAATCATTGTGAACCATCTTATGCTTTTTCTCGTGCTCCGGATAAACCAAGCCTAACTCGGCCATCAACTGGCAACCGTTACAGATACCCATGCTCAACGTATCTTTACGTGCGTAATAGTTGTCGATCGCTTTCTTGGCTTTCTCGTTATACAAGAAACCGCCGGCCCAGCCCTTGGCGGAACCTAATACGTCGGAGTTGGAGAAACCACCGCAGAATACGATGAAGTTTACATCCTCCAAAGTCTCACGTCCGCTAGCCAAGTCCGTCATATGGACATCCTTCACGTCGAAACCAGCCAGATACAAGGCGTAAGCTGTCTCACGCTCGCATTGCGTACCCTTCTCACGGATTACCGCGGCCTTGATGCCGTTCGGAGTGCGGCGTTCCGCTGAGAGTCCGTAAGAAGAAAGCTTTCCGGTAAAGTCCTTGTGGAACTTGTACTGTACGGGCTGCATCTTATAGTTCTCGAAACGGTTTCCGGCACAAACGCTTCCGCTCTGCTTTACATCCAGTTTATAAGAAGATTCGTACCATACGTCACGCATATAGTCGATGCCGAAGTGATATTGGATGCCGTCTTTCGATACCAATACATGGCGCTCGTCGGTCGGTTTGGCGATGATGGCGAAACCTACGCCAGCTTCTTCCATCAACTTTTCGAATGCCTTCTTGTCCTTTACCTGAACCAAGATACCCGGATTCTCGGCAAACAGGATCTTCACGATATCGCTCTCGGAGATCTTATCCAAGTTGACATCCAAACCACCCTCTACGTTGGCGAAGCACATCTCTAACAGGGCGGTGATCATACCTCCCGCTGAGATATCGTGTCCGGCAAGGATGAGTCTCTTCTCGATCGCATCTTGTACGGCGTTGAAAGCGTCACGGAAGTATTCCGGATCTTTCACGGTCGGAACCTCGTTACCCAGCTTGTTCAAAGCTTGAGCGAAAGCGGAACCACCCAACTTCAAGGTATCGAAAGAGAAGTCTATATAATAAATGTATGTATTCTTGTCTTGAGCTACTACCGGGGAGACGATTTTCTTGATATCGCTAACCTCTGCACCTGCGGAGATAATCACCGTACCCGGGGCGATCACCTTATCGTCGCCATATTTCTGCGTCATGGATAAGGAGTCCTTACCGGTCGGGATATTAATACCTAAGCTGCAAGCGAAGTCGGAAGCGGCTTGTACGGCTGTGTACAGACGGGCATCCTCACCTTCGTTACGGCACGGCCACATCCAGTTGGCACTTAAGGATACGCTCTCCAACTTATCTGTCAGCGGAGCGAATACGATATTGGTCAATGACTCGGCGATTGCCATAACGGAACCGGCGGCCGGATCAACCATGGCTACCTGGGGAGCGTGACCGATAGAAGTTGCGATACCAGCTTTCCCGCAGTAATCCAACGCTACGGCACCTAAGTCGCTCAACGGCAATTGTAATTCACCTTGACATTGCTGGCGGGCGATCTTACCGGTTACGGAACGGTCTACTTTGTTTGTTAACCAATCCTTGCAGGCTACGGCCTCCAATTGAAGTACGTTCTCCAAATAATGGTGAAGTTCGGATTCTTTGTAAACAACCGGTTGATAAGATTCAGTGACCGTATGGTCTGTCATAACCGTTCTAGGCGGTTTACCGAACATATATTCCAGCTTGATATCGATAGGTTTTACGCCGTCCGCTTGTTCGAAGACAAACTTCATGTCGTTAGTAGTCTCGCCTACCACATACATCGGGGCACGTTCACGATCTGCGATACGTTTTACACGGGCTACATCTTCTTCTTTCATCAATAAGCCCATGCGCTCTTGGCTCTCGTTTCCTACGATCTCCTTCGCTGAGAGAGTCGGGTCACCAATCGGCAATTTGCTCATATCGATGTGTCCGCCGGTAGCCTCCACCAACTCAGACAAGCAGTTGAGGTGTCCACCCGCACCATGGTCATGGATAGAGACGATCGGGTTCTCGTCAGACTCGGCGATCGCACGGATCACGTTAGCCGCACGTTTCTGCATTTCCGGGTTGGCACGCTGTACGGCGTTCAACTCGATACCGCTTGTATATTGCCCCGTGTTTACGGAAGAGACGGCTCCACCACCCATACCGATACGGTAGTTATCGCCACCGATCACGACCACTTTCTCGCCCGGTTCCGGATCGCCCTTCAAGGCATCGCGCATATTTGCGAAACCTACACCGCCGGCAAGCATGATTACTTTGTCGTAAGCGTATTTCTTATCGTTCTCCGTGTGCTCGAAAGTCAATAAAGAACCACAGATAAGCGGCTGGCCAAATTTATTACCGAAATCGGAAGCGCCATTGGAAGCCTTGATCAAGATCTGCTCCGGAGTCTGGTATAACCAAGGACGAGGGTCTAGGACTTTCTCCCATTCGCGAGCGCCTTCCGTACGAGGGTAAGAGGTCATATAGACCGCTGTTCCCGCTATCGGCAAGGATGCCTTACCACCGCCCAGACGGTCACGAATCTCACCACCTGTTCCGGTAGCGGCACCGTTGAACGGCTCAACGGTTGTCGGGAAGTTATGCGTCTCGGCTTTCAAGGAGATAACCGTCTTGATATCTTTTACGGCGAAGAAATCGGGTTTGTCACCGGATAGGGGAGCGAATTGCTCTACCGTCGGTCCTTCATTGAACGCTACGTTATCTTTATAAGCGGAAACCAATTTATTAGGGTTCTCGGCGGAAGTTTTCTTGATCAAGTTGAACAAGGAACTTTCTTTTTCCTCGCCGTCGATGATGAATACACCTCCGAATATTTTATGTCGGCAGTGTTCCGAGTTTACTTGGGAGAAACCGAACACCTCGCTATCGGTCAACTTACGTCCCAACTTCTGGCTTACCTCGTTCAAGTAAGCGATCTCCTCTTGGCTTAGAGCCAAGCCCTCTTGTTGGTTGTACACTTCCAAATCCTCAATGTAGACAATAGGATCCGGTTTTTTACTGATCGTGAAGATCTCCTGATTCAAGCCATTGTAGATACGTTGCAACATCGGATCGTGATCCGCATCGCCAGAAGAAACAGGAAAATATTCCTCAATACGGGAAATACCGGTCAGGCCCATGTTCTGGGTAATTTCAACGGCGTTCGTACTCCACGGGGTAATCATTTCCCGGCGTGGCCCTACGTACCAGCCTTCCAATGTTTCTGATTGAACAGGAGTCGCCTCGCTAAACAACCAAACCAGTTTTTGAGTGTCTTCAGGAGAGAAAGCGTGCGCGGCCTCTACAGCCAGCACCGTCTTTGTTGAAGATTGAAAGAATAGAATCATATCGTTGATTTATTAGTATTTATCACGAAATAACGAATAAGCCTCTTTTAGAGAGTGCAAAGATAATGATTTCCCGTGAATTATTATGTCAATACGTTTTAAAAGAAAAGAGGGCGGAACCTCCCGGTCTCGCCCTCTCATGTCCCCTGCATAGTAAAAAATAAGAGTGTGTCTATATTCTACCAGCCTGCGTTCTGTTGTGCGGCTAGCGTGGGGTTTCTTAATATATCATTCAATGGAATCGGCCAAATAAAGCGTTTATCCGTGTACGGGATGAACTGTTTGCTGTTGCCGAACCATTCAGCTTTCACTTCTCCACCAACAACGAATGCGCCTTGGTTCTTCACATTGTTGTATTCGATCTTTGCGGGAATACCACCGGACGGCAGTAAATCGTCAGCCGCTAAACGATGAATATCTTCCCAACGGCGACCTTCACCTTGGAACTCAATGCGACGTTCCCAAAGGATAGCTTCCACCAGTGCTTTCGTGTTGGCGAAATCGCTTGCCTTATACGTCTGTGTAGCGGGGTCGGCCAAAGAACGGTCTCTTACTTGATTCAATTTCTCCAATGCGAGAGTCTTGTCTCCCGCACGTGCGGCAGCCTCGGCCTCGTTTAGCAATACCTCGGCATAGCGCAGGATCGGGGCATACTCTTCACGTGTTTGAGGATTCTGGTATTTATCACAGAAGTAATAATCGTCAGACGCACGATAAAGGACGAGGTTACGACGCTTGTCATCCCCTTTCCAGAATTTGGAGTTGTAAAGGGTAGGGGATGTCGGGCACATCGCACGGCCACCTTCACGGGCAGACATCATAGCGGACATAGCTCCATTTACAGACCCGTTATCTTGAGAGTCATTCGGAATGGAGAATATAGATTCCTGATTGTCTTTGTAAGAAACGAAAGGAGTGGCAGGATTGGTTTCCAGAATGAAACGTCCGCCTTCCAGTTTCTTAGCTTCAGTAACTACATTGTTCCAATCACGCATATGCAAATATACGCGCGTTTTCAGTGCTATGGCGGCACCTTTGCTTGCGCGGCCGATCTTATCGGCATCGATAATGTCCGGAAGCATGCTTTCCGCATTATTCAAGTCGCTTAATATCTGATCGTAAGTCTCCTTAACGGTAGAACGGCCTATGCTTTGTTGCTCAGCGAGTTGGCTGGGGTCGTTTACGGCTTTCGTGTAAATAGGCATACCGTAGTTATTGTTACCTTCTACGTTGTAGGGCAGGGCATAATGGATCATCAAGTTGTGATAGGTTAACGCACGTAAGAACAGGCATTCTCCTTTGTACTGATTCCCTTTCTCTTCGGTTATGACACCCGCCGCTACCGCGCCTTCTATACCTGCGTATACCGTATTATAGCGGTTAATAGCCTCGAAAGAGGTTTCCCACATCGCCACGTTATTAGCGGTAGTCAAGTTATAGGTTGCGGAATAGGTATAATCATAGAATTGGGCGGTTAGGTTCATATCTTCACCGCGCATTTCGCCTTGCAATATACTGGCCGCTCCAAAAGGATAGCCGCGTGCCCAGCCATAATCATCCGGATTTATATACATACCACATTGTGCGGCATCATAAGCTCCGACTACGGCTAACTCGCAACGTTCTTCTGTCCCGTATGCCGTAAGCTCAGAGAATTTGTCAACAGGTTCAAGGTCTACGACGTCGCTTTCGCAGGCGGTGAACACGGGTAGCGAGAACAGGGCTGTCCCTAACGCTACTACTGAAATGTTTTTATATAATTTCTTGTATAACATAATTGTAACTTTTCTTAGTTTGTGAAATTAGAATGTAATGTTCGCTCCAAAAGTGAATGAACGTTGCTGTGGCATACCGTTCCAATCTACACCTAAACGAGAGTTTGTCTCAGGATCCAATCCGGAATAACCTGTGATAGTGAGTAAGTTCTGTCCTTGAACATAGAAACGAATCTTTGTCATGTTCAGTTTGGATACGACCGCCTTCGGTAGTGTATAGCCTAAAGCTAACGTCGATAGTTTTAGGTAATTGCCGCTCTCAACGAAGTGTGAATCCGTATATCCATCATTGAATAAGGAAGAGGCGTCTCCATAACCGATTTTTGGAGTCATGCCGTCACCCGGTTGCTCTGGAGAAATCCAGCGGCCTAAGATTTCTGTTCCATTGTTGGAGAAATCCATATTGAACAATGCGCTTTGACGAGAAGCGTTCATGATCTTATTACCTCCGGAGAAGCGGAAGAATACATTTAAATCGAAATTCTTGTAAGAAACTGTATTATTCCAACCTCCGTACCAAGTAGGCATAGATGAACCTAATACCTTACGGTCGCTAGCGTCCAAGGAAGAAGCCTTGGAGACATCCGAAGGGTTGGAAGGATCATATTCCGCATAGTCGTAAGAGCCGAATGTGTCGAATTGCACTAATGAACCGTCCGCCTTACTCCAGATCGGATTACCGTTTGCGGCGTTTACGCCGTAATAATCATATCCATATAAAGATCTATATGACTCTCCTTCACGAATGATTGTGTAATTGTCTACGATGTCTGTTCCGCCGTATAAGCTCTTCACCGTGTTCTTAGCTGTGGAGAAGTTGAAATTAGTTTGCCAGTTCCAATCTTTGGTAGCGATGATTGTAGCGTTAACTGTCAATTCCATACCGGAGTTCTTGATCTTACCGATATTATCAAAATATGAGTTGTAAGGAATACCAGCGGTAGGTGCTGTAGGAACTTCCAACACCAAGTCTTTGGAGTTCTTTTGCCAATAAGCTAGCTCGAATGTCAGGCGGTTATTAAAGAAAGAGCCATCCAATCCGATATCGAAAGTCTCGGTTGTTTCCCATTTAAGCTGGCTGTTACCCATACGGTTCCAAGCGATAGCTGTATTCGATCCTGCTTTCTTCGCCCCGTAAGTTCCCAGATAAGGGAAATAATTCCCTAGGTCAGAGTTCCCGATTGTAGCGTAGCTGGCACGGATACGTAAGTCGTTAAACCAATCATTAATAGTTGATTCGCTCCAGAATTTTTCGCGAGAGATACGCCAAGCGGCTGATCCTCCCCAGAATGTACCCCAGCGGGTGTCTTTCGGAAGGCTGGATAAGCCGTCTGTGCGGACGGAGGCTCCGATATAATATTTACTATCATAGTTGTAATTCGCACGGAACATATAGGAGGCTAATCCCATAAACGTTTTACCTCCAGATACGAATCTCTCACCAAATGTGTTGGAAATGATATGGTCGGTGAAGAAAGCATCGGATATTTGTTGCACGGTTGCGTCCGTATATTCATATTCTTGATGGGTGTACTCTTGTACCGCTGTCGCCGTCAGATTATGTACATCATTGAATGTACGGTTAAAGTTGATTACGTTTTGCCAGTTCCAGTTCGTGTATGTGGTATTGATTTCTTCCAATAAGCCGCCATAGCCGTATCCGTCTCCTGATTCCGGGTTCCATACCATGAAATCTTTAACATTCGAGATGTCTAAGCCAGCTTGTGTCTTTAAAGTCAATCCGTCCATGAATGTGATTTCAGCCCATCCACCACCTAATACACGGGTATTGGTCGTACGGTTTACGTTATTGTCTAATGCCCAGACGATATTCTGGATACCATTATCAATATAGGAAAGGTTGCTTCCGCGACCTAATGTCTTACGGTTTTCAGCGTCGATATTGTAACCAGTAGGATCATCCGGATTGAATACAGATACGTTTGGAAGCATACGAGTGCCGGCGAAACCTACGCCACCCAATGAATTCTCGTCATTCATGACACCATTAACCCGGGTACGGGTCATCTGGCCATTTAATCCGATGCGTAACCATTTTGTCGCTTGTTGTGTCAAATCTGCCTTTAAGCTCAAACGGTTTAAGTCATTGGCGCGAATGATACCTTCTTGTTCCGTGAAACCTAATGATACATAATATTGGCTTTTATCCGTACCACCACTGGCGGATAAGCTATGATTGTGCTGGAAACCTGTACGGAAAATATAATCATTCCAGTTTGTGTCCGGTCCGTTCGGATCGTAAACAGCCTGTCCTTTCATTCCCCAGTTCTCGTATTTCTCGTTAGCGATAGTCACGAAATCTTTCGCTCCCAGAAGATCATGCAATTTAGCTGCGCTGGCTGCGCTTACATAGCCATCGTAAGTTACTTGAGTACGTCCCTTGGAGCCTTTTTTAGTTGTGATCAATACAACTCCATTTGCCGCACGGGAGCCATAGATAGCTGTAGCCGCACCGTCTTTCAATATTTCAATGGATTCGATGTCATTCGGGTTAATATCAGACATCGCATTGTAAGAAGCGTAAGCCATTCCTAAGCCGGTTTTTCCATCGGCGTTATCACCGGTGGCGATCGGCATGCCATCTACGATGAATAACGGCTGAGAGTTAGAACTGATCGTACTCATACCACGGATCTTGAATTGAGGACCGCTTCCCAATACGCCACTAGGAGTCGTAACCTGTACACCAGCGGCACGTCCAGCTAATTGAGAGTCGAAAGACGCTGTTGCCAAGTTGCTTAAGTCTTCACCTCCTACTTTAGATATGGCACTCGTCACATCCTTTTTTCTTTGAGTTCCGTAACCGACAACCACGACTTCATCCAAGTTCTGAGAGTCAGACTCCATCGTGACTTTAATGATTGGTTTTACTGCCACTTCCACAGATTTCATACCGATGTAGGAAACGATTAGCTTTTTCGCGTTAGAAGGAACATCCAAGGTGAACGCTCCGTTGTAATCCGTTACAGTACCGGTAGTAGTACCAGCTACTACGATAGAGGCTCCAATGATAGGTCCATCGTCTTCCGCCGAGATAACCGTACCGGTCACCTTCGTGGTCTGAGCCGTTGCGAACGCTATACTTGCGAACAAGCATAGTAATAGATAAGTCAACCTTTTCATAGACACATACTTTTTGTTTAATTTGTTAATAAATAGATCGTTGTAATCAATTGTTGCCACTTAGTCGATTGACTTAGTTTCCGAAGAACTTCATGAGGGTAAGGTACTTTGGTGTTACTTCCTAGCATTGATGCGGGATTGAGTTAAAAATAATTTGCATATTAATACTATATATTAATACTAGAATGTATTAAATTAACATATAACTTAAAATAATCCGTATTGACAAAGTTCCGTGTAAGTTTATTTTTATTGTCAATATGTTTGTTTATTGCAAATATATCTTTATATTTGCCGTACAGCCATTAAAATAAAATGCTTGCTGTAAATAGTACAATTAGACATAACAGATGTTTACATAGGTTGCATGTTCTATAATTTATTAAGATATTTATAATAATTAATAAATATTGAACGGAAAAGTGATTTAGTTCTTCGGAGACTAAGGTGTTTCATAAATACTATCTAATGTATTTAAATAAAAAAAGAGTATCTAATAAAGATACTCTTTAGATATATGTGAATAGAGTGACCTATTTTGATTTTTATAGGCTTTTCGGAGGATATAATGCGTCCCACCACTCCGGTTGATCTTTCAACCACTTAGCAAACCATGCGTAAATCGTGTTATTCCACAAGATACGTTTGTCGTAATCCAGTATATGGTGGTTCTCTCCTTCTACCTGAACAAACGCTGTAGGCTTACCCAATAATTTTAATGCGGTAAACATCTGGATGCTCTCTCCAATCGGAACATTCGTGTCTGCGGTTCCATGTAAGAACAAGATCGGGGTATTGATCTTGTCCGCATTAAACAGCGGACTTTGTAAAGTGTACATATCCCGGGCATTCCATGGATAACTGTTAGCGCTAGCCAACGAGCTGTATGAATATCCCCAGTAACCTTCTCCCCAATAGCTGGTGATGTCGCTGATTCCCGCGTGAGACATGGCCGCTGCGAATATATCTGTTTTTGTTTGTAGGTATTGAGTCATGAAACCTCCGTATGAAGCCCCCATGCAACCGATTTTCTTCGTGTTGACAAAAGGATGCTCCTCACAGAACTTTTTCGTGCCTTCGATGATCTCGTCAGCGGTAAGTTTACCCCATGCGTTGACATGGCGTGCGGAGAACTCTTGGCCGAATCCAGTCGCTCCACTGGGCTGTATGATGTAGACGATGTACCCTAAGCCGGCGTATACATGCGAAGGATAACGGCTTTCCATCACCCGGGCCGTAGGAGTTGTTCCTCCGTAATAATTCACGATCATCGGATATTTCTTGGTCGCATCAAAATGAGGAGGGAGATAGAAGCGGCCGTAAATCGTATCCCCTTGGGCGGAAACGAAATTCCAATCTTGCACTTCTCCTAAAGTGACGTCTCTCAAGATCTCTTTGGAGAGATCGATCAAGCAGGAAGAGGCGTCGTTTTTCAGGTTATAGGTATAAAGCCTTTGGGAATTGGAAGCGCTTAATCCGAAATAAACCATTTCGAAAGCTTGATTGGCGATGGAGTAATCGGAGATGACATCTTCCTTGGCTTGAAGTTGCTTAATCTTTCCGTTGGACGGGTTTAGACTATACATGCGAACACGGTCCTTATCTTTCGCCGTGATATAGATTTGTTTATCGAGGGCGTTCCACTCGTAGGAATCGACAGAGGGGTCAAAATCTTTCGTAAGCGGCTTTATACTTTTATCTGCTATATTGTATAGGAATAATTGCCCGTCGCTCGTATTCGATGTCTGTCCTTCTTTGATCTTTAATCCGATACCATCGAAAGCCTCTCCAGACGCGTCAACGAGTAATTGGGTGGCATCCGGGGAGAAAACGGCACGGCTTACGAATTTCTCACCTTTTATAATGGTATCCACATGCATGGTTCGTAGATCCATCTTATATATATATGTACGTGAGAAAGGGCGCTCCGTTAAATTCGGTTCCCTGCGACTGAATAGCAGATAGTGGCCGTCTTGAGATACATCGTTGATGTAAGTAGAAGTATGTCCATAGGTGAGCCGTTGGAACAATCCGGTTCGCAGGTCATATTTATGGATAAACATACGGTTTCTCCATCCCGGTTGGCGATCATCCGGCACCAGTATCTCTTGGATCTCTTTTCGTTCTTGCGGTCCTTTCTCCCGTATGGAGAATAATAGATAGTCTTCGGTAGGCCCGAAGCTGAAAGAACCTTCAGGCAATTGGCTGGAAAGGATGTTCTCCTTTTTACTGGTAGGGTCTAAGGTCACCAATTCCGTGCCTTTCATCCCTTTCCGGGTGTAATAGGCCAGATTGCTTTTAGGCATCCAGCGTAAGCTCTGTCCGTTCTCAACTAATACGGAACCGGTAGCCTTGTCTAGTATCTGGGTAAATGAGGACTGCTTTCCGCCGGGATAGGTTTCTTGATAGGAGACGATAATGAATTTTCCATTCGGGGACAGGCTGGCGGATTGGATGCGTTTACCATCAAATACATCACTTAATGTATAACGTTTCTCCGGATTGACGGTCGCGGTTACCACCGCGTCTTTTTCCGGGTTGAATGAGGCTTTTAAGGCATTCTCTTTGTGGCTCTCAGATAAATATTTAATTACGATTTCATAGCGTCGCGGCTCCAAGGTCAACGAGGCTTCTCCTTGGGTTAGTTTTGTGAGTTGTCCATCCACGTAGACTTCTGAAATCTCAGGGCCATTGATCCTTAAGGTGCCTTTTGTATAGCGGTCACTATTCAGGTAGAAGGAAACCAAATGTAGCGCGTAGGAAGAGGCCGAGGTTGGCAAGGTCAGCTCTCCGGAAGACGCCGCGTCAAGGGTTTGTCCGCTTTGGGAAAGGTTGCAGAAAGGAACGGTCGTGTTCAATAGTTCCTTGTCAGAGAATCTCTTACTGTTTACATCCAAGCTATCTGCTAGGAAAGGCTTTTTCACCTCGTAAGGGCCGGCGTAATTATAATGTCGCACGACAACCTCATCCGCCCATAGTGAGCAACAGGAGCATAGGGCTGAAAGAATTAAGATGTTTTTGTTTATCATGATATTTGTTATTTAGTATAAGATAAGAAAGCGAGATGGCAGGTATCTCTCAGCCATCTCGCTGTATCATTATCTTATAAGATTTCTATCTCATCTACGAACAAGAATGCGGGACTTCCGGCGCCACCGTGCCATTTTGGTAGTTTGCTGCTGTTGATGATAACCTCAACATAGCGGGCCTTTACCGGGGCGAAGGATATCTCTTGGGGATATAATCCGTCCTTGTCGTTTTGGGGCAGCTCCGGGATTTTCTTGGAAGCTACTTCCTTGAAATTCTTGCCATCATCGGATACCTTTACGGTTACGGCGGAGGCTCCCATGATCCAGTCACCTTTCACCACATTCGTATTGAAAGATACCTTTTGGATTTCGGTTGGTTCCTTTAGATCGATCGTGGCGTCAAGGTCTTTTCCTTGGAAACCCAGCCAATGGCCGGTCTTGTAATTACTACCTCCACGTAAGCCGTCTACCAATACCTGTGCCCCGTTGAAAACGTATCCTTTGCTGGGTTGCTCTTTCAAGGTGATGGGCTTCATCGTCGCTTTATTGAAGAAGATATCTTCTGAGAAGATGCGGCTCG